>Ga0247843_1008491_pt1 | contig 11956 bp, 10 predicted proteins | sample LaCruzMarch2017__FD_192420 | JGI IMG/M metagenome (GOLD analysis project Ga0247843, IMG submission 192420) | Freshwater microbial communities from meromictic Lake La Cruz, Castile-La Mancha, Spain - LaCruzMarch2017_8m | ecosystem: Environmental > Aquatic > Freshwater > Lake | place: Spain...
TCCAAGACCTTGGAAAAATAATCGTATTATAAGACATGGACTTATCAAGTGTAAAACTTGTTTAGGGTTATGGAATAGAGATACGAATGCATCAAGGAATATTTTACATATAGTAAAAAATGAGATATTGAGAAAAGGAAGACCAGAATATCTCAGACGAACTAAAAGTTCAATCAGTGGTACTACATCGGTATCGGATTAGCAATCCCTATGTTTAAAATACATAGACAATCCAAAATTTACACAGAATGCTAAGTCTAACTTTGAAATAAAGATTCTAAAACCGGCGTTTTAAATCTTCAAGGGTGTAAAAATCCAATATAAAATTAACAAAAAACATCCTTAAAAATTTTCATCACTTTTTCAGGACTGTATTCTTTATAACAATTTAAATCCTTGTTTTGATAGTCTTCTTTATTAAATTTCTTTAAAATTTCAATAAGACCTTTTTCATCATAATAATACATAGCTTTATTTCCAAGTATTTTTTTATAATTATCATTCAATACAATACCACCATATGTAATTATTGGTTTATTATTTACACTAAAATCTGATAAAGAAAGACCGAATGATTGACCTAAACTTTGAGCCTCTAAACAACAATCACATGTGTTTATAAATTTAGATTTATCTTCTATTTCAACTATTTTATTTAAGAAAATTATCTTTGGGTTATTGTTATCGAATCTTGGGATATTGACAAATAAAAAGTATATATCTGTAAATAATCTAGATGCCTTTTTAACTGCATTTATTGTGAAATGAATATTGAAAGAATCACTTCCTCCATGATAACCAAAAACTGTAGATTCTTTAGGAATTCCTAATTCTTCTCGAAGATTTTCTGTATTTTTAAAAGGTTCTATCACCATATGCGGGACATATATTTTATTTCCAAATTTTGAAGCTATTTGTTCAGAAACCCCAGCATAAACATTACCGTGTGGTTGAGACATGTCAAAAACGCAGTGTATGCATGTTTTTATTTTATTTGAAAAAACACCGTCATTTGAACCATATTTTATCACATACAACATATCACAATTTTCTTTTTCCAATATATTATCTAAATCTACCAGGTCATCATAGTAAAATATTCTAAAACGTTTCTGAAATTTTCGAAGCGCTATTTCAACATTTTTATTTTCTTTTATAGATGATTTTGGTGCCACAAAAATGCTTTCACATTTCAATATAGTTTCAGAATAATGAGCGTAGTCAAATAATGCCGTGCTTGTTCCTCTAACACAAAAAAAATATATATGAAATGCGATTTTTTTTATTTTCATATTTATGAATCTAACACTGGAAGAATTCTCGTTTTTTATAAAATTAAAACCAGACCTTTTCATAAAGTTTATTGTAAATCTATACAGAAGAGTATTTTCGTTCAATCCTTCTATTATCACTTCTCTATACATTTCTATTTCTCTTAAAAGATCGAAATCATTTTCGTTTTTTAAATGTAATATTTGTTTCATTTTCTTTAATAATTCAGAAGTCTTTAAAAAAGAATGTCATGCTCATCATCTACATTATCATATCTATTTTCCATTAATTTTTCTTTTTGTTTTTCAGCTTGTCGTGTAAGCTTTCTAATTTTATCAAAAACTCCATCATTACCCATTTTTGTTCCGAATATAAATTCATTTACTTCCTTATTATGTTTTTTATCGGCATTATCAAACTTTGTTGTGGCTATATTAATCATTGTTTCTGGGTCTGGAACCACAATAAAATTTGTTTCTTTATGAATATCAGTTATAATATGTAATATATCTTCTATCAACATGTCTTTTGTATAAGGTTCGTCCCCGTTTTCAATATCTTCTTTGTAAGTAATAAATGGTAACTCATCTACAAGATCCAAAAAATGATTTAAATATTCGTCTGCTTCTTCATCATCGTCATCATCGTCGTCATCGTCATCGTCATTCTTCATTGTTGTATTATTCAAAGATTTTTTTAAATTTGATTTCTTCTTTGGTGATTTTTTAACAATTTTTTTAACACATCTGTTTGTTTTTGGATTAATTTCTTGACCTTCCTTACATTGTTTTTGTTTGTCCATCACTTTTTTAACCTTTTTCGTTGATTTTTGTTTTTTATTTGGTAAATAAAATGCCGGTGCTGAAAAAAGCCTATTATCAGTTAATAAAGGAGATGTTTTACGTAATGGCGCCGAAAAATAATTATTTTTTTTGGGTGACTTTGATTTCTTCTTTAGCGATTTCTTCTTTATTGATTTCTTCTTTACACATCTATTAGTTTTTGGATTTATTTCTTGACCTTCCTTACATTGTTTTTCCATTACTTTTTTAATTTTTTTAGATTTCTTTACAGGAGATTTCTTTTTATAAACGCATCTATTGGTTTTTGGATTTCTTAGTTGACCCTCTTTGCATGGTTTATCTATTGCCTTTCTAACTTTGGATTTTGGTGATTTCATTTTTTATTTAAAAACAAAATTAAAAAAAATGATTTTTAAATTTAAATTTAAATTTAAAAAATCATCTGAAATGGAAATTTCAAACCACAAGACGTCCGTGAATGAAATGGTTTACAAGCTTCACAACCCATCGATTATAGATTCTAAATTACAACCAAATGGAAACATAATATATTGTTTATATAGTGACGGAACTATTACTCGACAAAAAGGTGGATGGGCTTATGGAAAGCGCTCAGTTACAGATATAATGTCTAAAATAATAAAACCAAATACTTTATTCACTTTCCCGTTGAAAGGAGAGTATGAAGGTGACACATATGCTATTTTATCATATGATGATTGTGTAAAAATAAGAAAAATAAGAAATATTATGAAAAATTTCAAGACTTTCTTCTAATAGGTAATTGAATTGGTAATTGAGGTGGTTTTTCATAGAATTCCTGTTTTACTCTATGAGCATGTTGAAATCCTTCAGACTGTGTTTGATTTTGAGCCTGAGGCATTGATGATGGAGGAGGAGGCGGTGCTTGATATTGAAATTGCGGTTGTAGTTGAGGAGGTAAAGGTGGGGTTGATGCCGGATTTGAATCCGACTTAATTGATTGTGGAATAGAAGGGGTATTTGAATTAATCAATTCTACAATTTTATTTTCAACTAATGTTATATCAGCACCTGAAATAATTGATTCTAATTGACCATATAAAAAGAACTGAAAAGATGGAACAACCTGAATATTGGGGGATAATTTAAGATCGACATTTTCCTTTGCAAGAATACAAATACCAGGTATATTATATTTTGTAAATAATTGAGAAAAAAGTGGTGAAACAATTTTACATGGACCACACCAGTCTGCATAAACATCAACTACACAAACTTTATAGTTTTGTATTAAATGCATTTTATCTTCAATTTTTAATATTGTTGGAATAACAACTTCAGATTCAGATTTTTTTTCACCAAAAGTTGACAATTTTTTATATTGAGACATTATTTTTATTTAGTAGTTTTCGTTTTAATCTTTAAATATATTTAATTTAAATATATTTCTTATTTTCTTATCAATAAGTCCCTATTCTAATCGAGGAGTCTGTTGTGTAAGCTCTAATCGAGGCGTTTTCAATTTAGGAATTTCCGCTTTAGAATTTTCCACTCGAGGAGGATTACTATTTTCAGTTGATGTTGATGAAGTAGACATACAATTAAAAATTAAATAATATCCTAAAAAAAGAAATACTAAAATTGCCAAAATTGTAATAAAATACGATTTGTAAGATGAATTATTACTTTTTTTAGATTTAGATTTTTTTCCACCACAACAATATTCTTCTTTTTTATTTGTAGGTTGGATTGCATTTTGAGCAACATCTACATCGTCGAATTTTTCTTTATTTTTCTTTTCACCTTCTTTCTCGTCATCAGTTTCATCATCAGGTTTAGGACCTCCAGCTTTTTCCTCTCTTTCATCATTTAGTTTCACTTGAGTTTTTAAAGTTTCAATATCAACTTTTTGGTTGAAATTGTCATTAAAAAATTTCACAGTAAATTCTGCAGGTGTCAAAGTTTGCCCTTTAGTAGGGTAAATTTTATTTAAAAATAATACATCATATGGCGAAAATTGTAAATTTTGGCTAGCTCCTTTACCACAACAATTCCCTTTGTCATCATTTACCAATGTTGATGAAAAAAAATATAACATGATAGATTTAGGATCATATTCAGAGCCATTTATTTGATCTTTTTCATATTTTTTCAAAATATTTGCCTCAGTTATTTTTTTATTCCATTTTTGGGTTTCGGAGTAGTACTCGTAAACTCGATCAACGTTCCAATTTATTGGTTTACCCAACGGGTTCTGATGTTCATGGGTCATCGCCAGTGAGTGGCAAAATTCGTGTAAAACAGTCGGGACGTCAAACCAACCAAAATTCATAGTTGCTTTATCTTTATTTTTTTGGATTTCTCTTTTCAGAATATCTTTACCTAGTAATGACCAAGCACCTCCCATTTCATCAAATGAAATTCTTATATCAGCCAAATTCGGGTTCCATAACTTTTTGTTTTCTTCATCCTCGTAAAAGCTGAATTTAATATTAACTATAGGTTGAAGTCTTTTCGTAATTATATGAATTATACCTGGAATTATATCCATATTATCTACTTCTAATTGTAAAGGATCCACTGGAATAGACACCCCGTTTTCATCGACAGAGGAAGTCATTTCACCAGATTCAGTTCGCACCAAATCATCAGGTGGCTGTTGCAAAAATGCACATTTTAAAATTGTATGAGACCTTAAAATCTTTCCTTTCAAAAATGCAGCTCTCATAGAAGGTGCGTCAAATTTTGAACTAGAGACTACTTGATTATTATTTTCTTGGGGTTTTGGCATTGGGTCCGCACTAAGTTCCGCGCAAGTTTTAATACTCGCGATCTGCTTATCAGTTAATGATCTAGACATTTCTTGTTATTTTATTATTCTTAATTTTTTTTTATATTTTTTTTTTTAAAGCTGTGATATTTCAAAAATATTTTTACAAAGCTAAGTCACAAATATTACCATTTTCACTTGAACTATTTCCAGCATTTATAATATTTTGTATTATTCTGATGAAAAAAGTTATTTCCTCTTCTTCCGGAAGTATAAAATATTCATGATTCGCATAATCTCTGTATTTTGATAAACAAGAATGAACAAATATTTCAGTGCTATCCATCATATTCTCGGAATTACAATCCATATAAAATACATATTCAGTTGGTTCTATGCGATTATAGGAAGCCAATGTTTTTTCGAGAGTTTTAGTTTTACCAATTTTATATCTATAATTGATTTTTGTTGAATCAGTTTGAGCTATATAAATATAAAATCCAGATGCAAATTTTTCTCTCTCCATTCTACAAACTACTTTTTTCTGAAGTTTTTTATTTTCAATTAGCTGTTTTGAAAAAGCATCTTGAAGTTTAAGTAACTCCGATTCATTTTTCTTCTGTTGAATATCAACTTTACCGGTGTAAATAATTTCTCTTATCCATTTAGAAACTTGAATAGAAAACTCAGGTGAAATCCACATTGCAAGATGAATAGCTAAATCTTGATGAATCCAAGAACCTTGTAATTTAGAATCACCTCCTTGAATTATTCCCATTAAATTCGTTGCGGGGATCCCCGCAACGCTTTCTTGATCCTGTTTAAAGGCTTCAATTAATTTTTTTGTAGATTCTAAACGATACCAATCATTAAATTTTTTACCTCCGGCTTTACATAACTGAGTCGCGTTAATAAAACCATCTTCAGGACGAGCTGTAATAATCATATCATTTAGTATAAGTTTGTATTTACTAGTATCAATTATGTAGTCAACTTTTTCTTCCTCAAAAAACTTCAGTTTCATTAGATCGGTTTTAAGTGTTTCGTCTATTTCACAAGCATCCTCTAGATACTTTCGCATAATAGGACAAGTTTTACTCACATTATTTAACCAAATAACGATTTCTTCGTAAATTTTAAAAGTTCTGCTATAAACTAAAGCTAAATAAGGATGAATTAAAGTAATATGTGAGCTGACTAATATTTTCTGTACTAAATCAATATCACACTTTAGTTTTGCTTTAATAGAGTCAATTTTATCTTTATTATCGCTTATCCATGAAAATATTCCTTTTTTACCTAATGATTTACCTAATGATGTGCCATTAACAAAGCATAATTCTTTATGAATATAAATCTCCGTATCATTTTTGAATAAAGACCATAATCATAAGAATAAATGAACACCCTTCTATAAATCCCATAAAACAAACTTTTTCTGGTAAAATTTCTATTTCATTTTAGATATGTAAAGATTTTTTTTTGTATTTAATTTATAAACTTTATCCAAATATAAATAAATAATATAATAAATAATGTTATCATATTCAGCAATTACAAATAGTGGAAAAGTTACTCTACCATCAGTTGGTTCTTGGGGTACAAATATGAATATCATGAAAGATCCGCCAAGATCTGTAATGATGAGGAGAATAGATAAAGTCGGTGATACAAATGAAATTACAAAAATGATTGATAATTCCGATCGCTCAGCTGAAGCAATCTTAAGATTTGCAAGAGGTGTAAATCCTAGTGTAAGCGTTAACTATTCAAATTTTGGAGGTTCTCAACAAAATTTTGGAAATAAACAAGCTTTTTTACGCTACACAATTAATAAAGATGGAGATTTTCATCCACCCGTTCAAGCCCCTCAAGATTTATTACCTTTATCGAGATTACCAAGAAATACAACTTTTGCTATCAGTAATCCTGGAATGCCACATAATGCAAAAGAATTAGGTAACGCCAGAAATGTGAATTCTTCAGGGAATGTTCATAAACAAATAGTTTCATCAAATGTTAAAGCAACAAAAACTTATATGCTTCAGAAACCATTTCAAGAACCATTCGTACACAGTAATAGTAGCGTTCAAAATATAGCCAATAAAAAAGCTACTCCTAATATTAGCAGCATGAACAGACATACTGAATTATTTGTACAAGATCCAAGTAAAGGTATTAATGAAAATTACATGACTGTTTCTGCTCAGCCAAATCCACAAGAAGTGAAACATCGAACATTAAACGAAGAAAATTTTAATTCTGATAAATATATTCAAGACACTAATGCTCACTCTGTCTATAGTAATATCGGAAGTTATGTAGATAATGGGGTGTTTTTAGATGAAGACATGATGGGATTAAATGATTTGAAAACCAAAGATATAAATTCCATAAATCATACAACAACACTTTCCGGTATTGAAAAAACTAATCATATCTATGAAAATTTTGAACTTCTTGATAGAAACTTACCTGAATATGAAGTTCATTCAAATTTGATGGGTGATAGTAAAAAAGTTTCGTTTATTCACGATGACTTTGAACTTGAAAGAAATTTACCTGAACATCAAACAAGAACTAACACGAATGGATCTAGAAAAGATGTCAATTTTATTCATAAGGATTTAGAACTAGAACGAAATTTACCGGAACATCAAAAAAGAACTAACACGAATGGGTCTAGAAAAGATGTAAATTTTATTCATACGGATTTAGAACTCGAAAGAAATTTACCTGAATATCAAACAAGAACTAACACTAATGGATATAGAAAAGATATTAATTTCATTCATAAAGAATTGGAACTACAAAGAAATTTACCTGAATATCAAACAAAAACTAATATTATAGGTAATGCTAAAGTTTCTTTTATTCACAAGAATGTTGAATTAGAAAGAAATTTACCAGAATACCAAAGTAATACAAATATTAAATATAATACTCAGAAAAATATTCAACCTGAACATATTAGAGAGAATGACAGAAAAGTTGTGGCAACAAACTTCTTTTCAAATGAAAATAAAATGGGTGAATCTAATATTTCCAGTAGAAATTACAACCACTTAGAAGAAAGAAGACAAAGAGGTGGATTTGAAAATTCTGGGTCTATTCCAACTTTCGAAAGAAAGCAAAATGAAATGAAAATATTTGAATCCGAGAAATCGATAATGTCTAAAAATGTAATGAGTCAATTTCAACAAAGATATTCGAGATAATCGAAATTTTTATTATTATTTTAATAATAAAATTAAACTACTACAAAAAATTATTTATTTATTTAATTCATCTCTACAAAAAAATCAAAGTTGATACCAATATCCAAAATGTTGTCATTCACTTCTACATTATCCATAAAACTATCCGAAAAAATGACATTTTGGTCATTCTCAAGTTCAGGCATGTCATCGTAATATTGATTATCATCATCTTGTTCATCACAATCAGTTTCCTCCGCCGGGTTTTGATTACAAACTGTAAAATTATTCTGATCTAAATATGGCTGCATACCATTATAATAGTTCTCATACCAAATTGTAGTATAATCTGTGTAGCCAATATGACTCAGATTTTCTATGAAATCCATTGGATCCTCGAGTTCAGGCATGTCATCATCTGTGACATCATCAGATACTTGATTATTTCTATTTTGCTGATTGGGAGGAGACATTTCGGAGTTGTGATTTTTTGCAGGGGAAAAATTTTTTTTTTCAATTTTTTATAAATCAAACCAAGCATCTTTTTTTTGTATTTTCTTTTTTATTTCTAAAAATTTATCACTTCCCGCTGCATGTCTCAAAGTCATAATATTTTTCTTTCTCCAATCAAAACCAACCGCTTTAAAAAAATCTTCAAGAAAATAAAAATCATTTTTTTATAATTATTTTTAATTATAAAAAATTAACCTGATATTGACGCAGTAACAGTAACTGATTCGTCGATTGATAGACCCTTTTCTAACTTACCGCTTTCCTTAAGTTTTTTGTCCATAAGAAGTTTATGACGTTTTGATTTCTTATGTCGTCTCATACATCTACTAGATAAAATAAAACCACACTCGCATATTTCATCGTCATCACATCCATTATTTTTAGAACATTCGTCATCGTCTTCTTCGTCGTCTTCTTCTTCATCATCACTTTTTTCATTTTTCATTTCTTCAATCAAATCCATGAACATTTTATGTCTTGTAGATTTCATGTGCTTTTGTAAACAGGGTAATGATATTACCATACCACAATCACATCTTTTTTTGTCAGCATCTAAAATTTCAGTTTGGTTATTGTTTTTTATCTCCATTAATATAGTATGTTTTTCTGTTTTCTTATGTTTGTTCATTCGATAATGAGATACTATTAGGCCACATGCACATTTTTCCTTTTTCTGTCTTTGAGAAGCAATCTTATCTTTGTAATTTTTATCATAATATTCTTTTCTAACCTCTTTAATTTCATCTTTGTTTTCTTCATATCTTTTCTTACTTTCACCCAAAATAAATGATTTATTATTAGAATAGTATTCATTTGCTTGTTTTTTCATATCTTCCTTATTTTTTTCGTAATACTCACTACTTATCCTATTATGTTCTTCTCTATTTTCTTCATGTTCAATTTTACGAAGTTCACTAAAAGCTTCTTCATTTTTAATTTTATATTCTCTTTCTTTTTCTTTCAGTTCTTCTTTCTTTTCTTCACTATAGCCATCTATTACTTCTTTTCGATTTGTCTTCCATTTTTGTGTATCTTCATTTGTATATGTTCTTTTTGCATAAACAATATAATCTTCTTGAACATTCTCGTAAAATTTCGCACATTCATCAATTACCTTTGTAAATATTGAAATATCACGTTCTGGTAATAAAAACACGTCTCTACCTGCTTTACATCTATATTTACCAAGTTTCATTAAAACAGCTGCCTCTACTATATCCATTAATTTTGAATTTTCTAAAGAAATATGATATATTACTTTAAAATCATACAATTTATTATGATTATAATCTTCTTTTCTATTATTCAAATCAGTTGCTTTACCTATAACATATTCACCAACTTTTTCTGATTCGGTCATCAGATAAACCACGTTCTTATCTTCAATTACTTCTTTTGGAGGATTTACATACTTCTTAGTTAGTTTTGTAAGTTCTTCCTTAGTTTCTTCGATAATATTTTCTTTTTTTTCTAACTGTAATCTTAACTCATTAGATTCTTCGTCTATTACTTCGTGAAGAGTTTCTTCTAGCTTAATATAATATTCGTGGATTTCATTTGCTTTTGATGTATTCGCTTTCAAACACATTTTCTTGAACGTTTTAATACTTAGCATAATTTTTTCACTTGGTCTTCCAATCGAGGAGTTTTCCTCCGTTCGGAGGGAAACTATTTTAAAGTCAATATCAGGTTTAAAATATTTTTCAAGTAATCTTTTTGTATTATCTTTACGTGTAAAACCCAACCAGCTCCAAATATCATCTAAATCTATCACGAAATCATATGATTTATAATTTAAATAGCAATAAAAGCTTGAAATAAATAATTGTTGTTCATCTGTGGAAAAGCTATCCTTTAATTTATTAATTAATTTACCTTGATAAGATTTAGATAATTTAGTATTAGGATTTTCCTCAATAAGTTTAACGATATTGATGCGAGACATTTGTTTTTATTAATAATGTCAATTCTTTAAATCATTTTTCTATTTTCTTGAAATAATAAAAAATCTTTATATACCACAAGTAGTGGTCGAATAATATCAATCTGAAAAGAATATTATTTCATTGGATAATTATGTCAATAAAATTGCATATTTTTTTTTGTTTTTTTGCAAATTTTAATTTAAAGTTAAAAATATTTATAGTAAAAAATATGACTATAATATTCAAAGCTAAAAGTCACGAAGCTTATTGCATTAAAATATTAGCTGAATTATTGGCAAATAATATTAAAACAGCCTGCTTTGTCATAGATGAAAATGGAATTTCCTTGAGAATGATGGATCATCATAGAACAATTTTAATCGACCTCGATCTCAAGGCGGAAAACTTCACAATTTACAAATTTAATAGTAAAAAAATGCACCTTGGAATCAACCTCAACCATCTGCATAAGCTCCTTAGAAGTATCAAAAAGAAGGATTCGATTGAACTGTTCATAGATGATAAGAGTCCGAATGATTTGGCGATCAAAGTAATACCAAAAGAGAACAATCGAATTTCCACCTCATATTTAAAAATCCAGACAGTTCAAAATCTTGACATCGACATTCCAACAGGTTACACTAAGCCAGTTATAGTCTCATCATCTGAATTTCAAAAAATGTCAAAAGATATGTCTAATATTGGTACCACAATGAAAGTCACTGCTAAAAATTTTCAAATAGTATTTCACTGTAATGCCGGAGGTATTCTTAAAAGAACTGTTCAATTTGGTGAAGAGGAAGCGGACGAAGACTCTCTTGATGGAGGAGGAACTGAATATTGTCAAGATTTTTTAACAGAACAACTATGTAGAATTACTAAACTCTCTGGTTTAAGTAATAACATGCAAATATATCCAGGAAAACCCCTATTATTTAGAAGCAATGTGGGTAGTTTAGGAAAAATAAGCATATATATTAAATCAAAAGAACAAATTGAAAGTGAAAATTATAGCACTTTAATAGAATCTGACTATTCAGATGACTAAAATAAATTATTATATAAATAAAATATTTTATTATATAATTTATTTCTCTCCATTATATAAAATTATAATGAAAAGAAAGTTCAAACGAAAAAAACGATCAGATAATGGAAAGACTCCTAAAAAGTCACCTAGAAGAAGCCCAAAGTCGCCCAGAAGAAGTCCCAAAAAGTCACCCTTAATAAGTCGTAGTCCCAAAAAGTCACCCTTAATAAGTTCTCACTCCATCATAAATATTTTTGCAAAGTTTCATCATGATAATATTTATTTCACTTGCGACAAAAACATAAGTCTTAAAAATTTTGTCGAATTAATTATCAACAATTTACACCCTTGAAGATTTAAAACGCCGGAAAAATAAAATTGATTTTTTATTTTTTATATTAATAATTAAATTGAGAACATAAATAATGAGATATGTTAAGGCAGAGCTATCGCGCCAACCGTAA
>Ga0247843_1008492_pt1 | contig 11954 bp, 9 predicted proteins | sample LaCruzMarch2017__FD_192420 | JGI IMG/M metagenome (GOLD analysis project Ga0247843, IMG submission 192420) | Freshwater microbial communities from meromictic Lake La Cruz, Castile-La Mancha, Spain - LaCruzMarch2017_8m | ecosystem: Environmental > Aquatic > Freshwater > Lake | place: Spain...
TAGCATCGTCATCCTCATCGTCTTCGTCGACAGGCGGCAGTCGTTGTCGTCGCAGCGGAGCACAGTCGTCATTCCCATTTTCAGCGCTGGCCGTGCATGCCTTCTCTTCGTCCCGCCCGTCGTCGATATCCTCTATCAGTCGCAGTGGAGGAAGAAGACGAAGAAGAAGTGTTCGGGCAAATGACAACGATGAAAGCGCTGTCAATACTCGCAAGCGGCGTGCTCCGTCATCATCATTGCAACCTTCACATTCCACGACCGCTCGTCGTCGACCGTCATCACCGACGGTAACGGCAGCAAAAACAAGCTCATCCACAATGTCAACGGCGCTATGTATCATCCCCCCCTCCGACATATGGGATACTATCCAACGTGCACGGCATGCGGCAGGTGATGGTGGTTATTACAAATGGCCACCTGCTATACGATTATTCCATCCGTTCGTACCAGTGGAACGCATTGCAAGCGAGGCTGGCAAATTGGCCGAATGGATTGATACCTATCATGATGATAGCAATAATGACGATAGCACGACAAAGATTGATTTACTACATTCCTTCGAAGTCATACTCGACTCTATACTCATACTACCGCATTGGGAAATATTAGATGATCGGATTGATAGATTTGAAAAGGAAGGACGACAACGTGGACGACGACGGTGGCCAGTGGGCGTGGAACCCGCCGATGGTGATTGGGGATCCACAAATATAGCAACAACGGCAACTACAACTACAACGCAGGAAGATGAATATCATGCACGTATAATGGAAGGACGGAAATTAATACAAGATGAAGAACGTAAGGGTATGGAAAGGAAACGCGCACGTGAACGTAAGAAATTATTACAGAGAAATGAAAACGACAACAACAACAACAACAACAACAACAACAATAGCAACAACAATAATAATGATGGGATAGAAGAAAATAATAACTTGACTGAAGATGTCAATTATGAGAAGGGTGGCTCAATATCATCATCTTCTTCTTCATCTTCATCATCATCATCGTACAATGGTCCATGTGTAGTATATCTATCACCCAACGAATCATCGACTAAACAATTAATAGCACTCCGATCATTATTATGTACACAATTATATTCCGAATATGATCCCTATTCACCCTCCAGTACCGTAAGCAGTAGTAGTGGCAGTGGTAGTAATGTAGAACGTTTACCACAAGAGAATAGAAGTAAGCAACAATATCGACCATTATTACCGATTGGACGATTTGCCACTGTGGCTGAGGCGGTCAAGGTTGCACGAGTTATGCAAAAATCGTGGGAACCGTTATGTTTTAATGTAACCGATTTACAATTCATATCGCGACACGACAGTGGTGGTAATAGGAGGGGAGAGGATGACGCTGATGATAGTAGCAGTAGGAGTAGAGTGTCAGTGTCGGCATCGTCATCATCATCTTCTTCTGGCGAAGTCGATGATGCTTCACGTCGAGGCGTATACGGCTGTGATGTTATGATATCTCTTCGTGGTGAAGAACCAGAGGAGGCAATAATGGAGGATGATGCATCTCTATCTATGATTATGGATGATGCATCTCTATCTATGATTATGGATGATGTTGATGACGATAACGATGATACTAACAATGGACAGAAACGGCCGATCAACTATAATGAAATATTCTCATTGGCCGAACGAGAGTATCAACGTATGGTCGCACATGAGAACAACTCTTACTCATCAGCAATTAATGATAGTGACAACAGCATGAAAGATGCAACAACAGCTGCACCTACTAGTATTGAGGCATGGTTAGACGACGACGATGAGGATGTAATACAAGATAAAGGCGCGACAGTTGTTATTGGACGTGCACAATTCTTCATGGGCGCAATGCGTGAATTTATTGGTATGCCAGCGTCGAGTGCTATCGATTCGAAGGATCGGATTGTTGGGAGTGGAGGAGTGAGTGCTAATTCACGTCGGAAAGGGTCGGTCCATCGTATGGCCGAAAGTTGGAATCCTGGCGATTATGGCAATAGATGAATGTGTGTGAGTCTTTCTCTTTGTGCATTATCATGAATAATTAAATTCATAAAAGGTTTATCATCTTTGCACGTAAGTCAGCCCCCGCACAAAAACATAAACCCCCGCAACACAATTAGATATTACTCATTTGAATAGTAGGATTTCATAATTACTATATGGATTATAATTACATAATCCTCGCACTAATTACTTCTTGGTATGTTCTGTGTAGTGTAAAACAAAAACCAACAATTCCCTGGAAGAAAGACCGTCTAAAAAATGCAGCTAAATTCCAAATCTCTCGACTTAATAATAATGATGATGATGCTCCTTCCTTCTCATCATGAATACTTTTCCCTCCCCACATTGTTGCTTACTCATCCTATCAGAATTTACTTTGTAGCATCCAATGATGATTCAGTAGTCCAAGTCCCACCAAATGGTGCCGCTAATGCATCTGCCCCGCTATCGCGTGCTCTTTTTTTCCACTCTGGTTCATCTACATCCATCTTTGCTGAATGTCCATGTCCATGATCATGTGAATCATTATTTGCAGCATGATTGTGGTCCTCATGCCCATGATTGGATGTGCATTTCTCGTGACCGTGGTAGTGTGCATGTGCATCCTCCTCTACATGCTTTGCTGCGTGACCATGATCATGCTCATGTCCCTTATGATCATGCCCTTTATGATCATGCTCCTTATGATCATGTGCCTTATGATCATGGTCCTCATGCCCATGACTAGATGTGCATTTCTCATGACCGTGGTAGTGCGCATGCGCATCTTCCTCTGCAGCGGCAGCAGGCTTAATTTCTGACTGGAGCTTGTATTCCTTCAACTGATCACGTAAACCAGCAATGTAGGCTCGTATGACAACTGTCGATGTATTGTTGTTTTTTTTGAGAGTGGGGAATGGAGTAAAAAAAAATGAAAGATGAAAAAAAAGTAACGAGCGTGAGCAGCTGAGGAGGTTATGATAAAAGGGACAAGACTCTAACTTTCCAGGACCTGCATCGATCCTATAACCCAGCACCGAGTATCGATGATTCTCTGCTTCAATATATAATAAAACAATAAAATTTAACACATATATGTATCGTCAAATGTCATTGCCCCAATTAAATTCGACGTGGCAGTCTGGGCGCCGTCCACAATAGCCATATACGAAAAAAACACGATGTCTACTACTCACCCTGATCCTTTACCGACAGGGTCGATATGACCATCTTAACGTTATCGGGTACCGCGAAGTCCGACATGTTTGCGGATTCGAGTTGATGTGGAAGGTAAGGATTTCGTGGTGTAAAAGGCGGGTCGTCGGCGCCTTCGCGTTTCTCGCTGAATTTTCCAAGACAAGATGATGTGATTGCTGCCGACATTGCAAACGATAGCCTAGCCGAGCCTTTGTTACTTAGACATGAAGAACATCTTCGCGTTGATGTTAATAGTATCATCGTCGTCATCAGAGGAAGCTGTTGGAAGCAGCGTTGGCTTGCGACGTAGTCGAGACGCGCAGCGCGACGAACAAAAGCAACAGGAACATTCATACTCAATGGAAAGGTTTCTTGTGAATGATGACCAGATCGAGTATTATAAAGAAGACGATGCCAATCAGGTTGATTACTACTCTAAGCAAGACGATGAAGTAAAGCAGGCTCGATACTTCTACGATGATGATGTGTCATACAATGCATGGGTGGCAGGGTTGCAATATGACAACGTCGAAGAGGCGTCTACAACCGACACCACCAGCGTCCCATCGAGTATCACAGTCAATACAAGCAAGGTAGCAAACACGGCATACATTGTCAGTTCTAAAATACAGGCATGGGAGAGTAATGCCATTACTAAAGTACATTCATGGGAGAGTACTGCCAATACTACCGCATGGGAATTCTACTCCACCCCATTAAGTCAATGGACAAGTCGACAGTGGGAATTGGTATTCGACATATCACTTGGTCTGTTCGCTATACTATCATTATCAATCTTACTTTGCTTACATTGCTGCTGTATACAAGACGTTGATGATACATCACCCCGACGTGCGTTGCCATTGTCATACTTTAAACGACGTAAAATCCGCAGTAGCAAACACAGCAACAACAACAACAATAGTCGTGATGATGGTACCGACGAGGGAAGTGATGAGGCTAGTAGTGTAGACCTAGGGCCTGATTATGACAATCTTGATACGACCGATTCTCTAGTTGAGTATGTATCAGTAATGCGTAAACGAAGTGCCACGCACAAACCAGTCGATTCATGGGAGGAGTCGACCTCAATGGAGGAACAGGAACAACATCAACGACCACCACTACCAGACATACGTTTACAGAATCAGTACCAATCATCTCCAGCAGCATCACTGTTATTGTCTTCGGCAGTAGAACAACAGCAAAGTCCAGCTAGTATGGTAAGTTCGGTAAGTAATAATATTATTAATAATAGTCAACTCGAACGATGTGTTAGTTGGGACAAGAACGTTAAAGATGTTACTGCTAAACCAAAAATTACTATGACAAATAAACGAAAGATGAAGATGAGAAATAATAATAAGAATGGAGATGGTGGTGTTGATCGATTACTTGAGGCACGGGAGAAGCATAACTTGGTTGGATATTACTTGTGAAACCGAGAAGAAGTCTTGGGGATAAAGGTCTGGAGAGAGAGAGAGAAGTGTATTGAAAAGTAAAAAAACAACATAGTATTGTATGAAAGTGTCAACAAGCGGCAGAGGAAAGAGAGTGCAGCTAGGACCGTAAGAGTTTTTTAGTAGAATAGTCGTAACTGGACAGTCTAAGATATAGAAATTTTAGTTTTACTGCCATTGTTGCTTTTGTTCATTCACTTCCCCAAGGTAAGGATAATAAATGTGGCGTGTCATGTTCCCAACCGAACGCGATACTTTCACTTCTGGAGGCATTCGTTTGTACTTTTCAGAAAAACCGCACACAGCTCACTGCGAGCCACTCAATTGTTCCCTCCGATCGTCCATGGTACGATAGCGTACAACCTCATTCCTAACACTTTTGTTCTTCGGCGTGGTGTAAAGAATCCCCTCTCACTTTCCCGTCCGAAAATATCCTACTGTTTGTTCAGAATTGAATCAGCTTGTCTTTCGGCGCTGAATTCAACAAAACCCCCGCCTATTTAGATGTAAATTTGTCCAAGAACGGTCGTATCTTGGTCGTATCATATCATTTTATTGTCACGACATCATCTTGGATTTCATTCAGACGAACTCCAATTAATGATTTCAAGAAAGCTCAGAAAAATAGTAGTCGGTGTGGCCACTGGCGCTGCCGTCGCCATCGTACTTGGCCTGTCGGTCGGATATCAGCAGGCGAGTGTCACCCGCAACTCCGTTGCGTCGCTTGCGCATACTCATCACACCGGAAGAGGTGGTGAGCATCATACCATGGAGAAGTGTGTCAAAATTGGGGGCGGCTACAGGAGTAAGTAGTGTGTGTTCTCTCTCTCCTTCATTAGATTTGAAAGTGGAAGCCGTCGTACCGGAACATATTTTTCACCTGAAAACCCGCCTGATATACCTCGCAATCCGCACTCACCCTTCCTTTGTCAATGATTCCTTACCTCACTCGATCGTAGAGGAACACGCCCTCCAGAAGAAAAATGGTATTCGTAGGGTTAGCAATACACACCACCATCACTACTACTCTGAGCATGGAGGACATTATTCTGTTCGCTATTACTCTGAGTATGGTTCTAAGGGATCCAAAGGTCGCGGATATTACCGTATTGTTTGCAAAGAGGAGGTCACCTCTGAGCCAACCGAGAACCCTACTTCTTCACCAATAACCGCTGCCCCTACCCCGTGCGAGGGTCGCAAGTTCTACTTGCGCAAGGAGTACCCCAACCCTAACCATCTCGGAGGTGTGGTGAATAACAAGTATAACAAGTGTACTAATGATGGATATGATGATGGCACTATGTATGATACCATTGATGATTGCTGTACTGCGAATTTTGCTGGTGGAGAAGAGTGTAAGATTGTTGATATCTGCAACCCTACTTCTGAGCCAACCATGAACCCTACACCTGCGCCTGTCACCTCTGAGCCAACCGAGAACCCTACACCTGCGCCTGTCACACCTGAGCCAACCGAGAACCCTACACCTGCTCCTGTCGCACCTGAGCCAACCGAGAACCCTACCGTGAAACATAATGCTCAGTTGTCACCCTACCCGTAGCGGTATACCCAATTGACACAACTAAAATAGCTGTTGTTCTATTCCAATATTAGCGTCTCTGGCTTCACTTCTCATCTTGGCACAGATACTATTGTACTCCATCAAAGTTGACTCGATTGATTCTCTGCTGACAGCATCATCTTCAAATTTTATTGTCATGTTATGCATGGCAGTGTAATCCCCAGCTGACGCAGCAATTTTCCAATTCTTCAAAGCTTGTTCCAAATTTCCTGATTTATAATCCATCGTTCCAATGTTGAATGTTGTATCTTGCTGTTTTGTGTCCAGCAATTGCCGCTTCTTCGTAATGGATCTTGGCCTTCTTCAAATCTCCCCTTTCACTTTCATCATAAATGCTACCAAGCGGATAATGTGCATCACTGGAACTTAGTTTCACAGCCCTAGCATATAGTTCCTTTGCTTTTGTCCAATCCTGTTGCAAACCATAATTAGCCAGTGCACATCATATCGCACCAGCATCATTAACCCGCTTCACGAAACTTTAATACCTCTTTGTTTGTTTTGCTGATTCACTCTAAATTTCAAAATGGACACTTTCCATTGCTTCCAGACTCACAGAATGAATAAACACACCCTTTGCAAATGCTCTTTCCACAACATGTATAATACAGTTCAAGAGCCTTCTTTGCCAACCCATCATTTGCTTCAGCAAAGTCGAAAATCGATATGAACGATATTGTTGCAAGTGGAAGTGACACACAAGATATCAATTCTATAGGCAGTACTAGGAAGCAAATGGGGCATTCTTCTTTCGATGGCGGGTCTTTGAACGGAGCCTCATTGCGTAGTTTAGCAGCACGTATTTTACACTCAGCTTTGTGCTTTGGCCAATGACTCTTTTTACAATTGGCGTCACAATACTTGACAAGCATACATGACTTACACGTCTTGAGACTAGCACCCCCTCCTCCCCGCACTCAGCACAGCATTGGGCAGTTGTATTTTCCTTCACAATCCACACACCATTTAATAGACAAATGAAGAAAAGTTACAATTACGTCTTTTACTTCCTCTTGCATATAATTTCCAGCCCTCTTTTATTCTGGACATGAGGCTGGGGTTACACAGGCTGATCAAAAAATGATCTTCTATCACATAATACCACCTCTCCCCACCACTCTAGTCTAATACCATTGAACTACACGTAATCTATAAATAAACATGCGACTCACGGTTATTCAATCGTTGTGGGGGAATGGGAGAGGCGGGAGGGTGCCTCGTGATCCTCTCCACTTAACCAATTGACTGTCCCAGTGCAATGTGGCGATGTTATTACCAGCGTTGTTATTGTTACTCGTCCTTGAGTTGTCCATTCATCAGTCTCTCACACAAACAAGACACAAGCCTTGCTCAAGTTTGAATGCAAGAAACCTTCTCGGTTTCTCTAACGCCACAATGGCCCTAGCTATCTACGTACTCACCATGCATCTGTATACATACTCTTCCAAGCAATGTATCATCTCCGCTCAAGCTACATACTTTGTTCCTAGTTGTTCACGGGTGAATCAACCTAGTAGGAAACCAATTTTGGAATTAAAATCTTGTGTTGGCACTAAGAATTGAGCAGTTACAACTCATCTGGTAAGGAGGAAGACCTTATGAAAAAAACCCTCATCAATGTGGAGAGACATAATGTGATGGTAGTTTTTTGATTACTACAAACAGCGTACGTCATGTACAACAGGAGACATACTTGTGTTAATCCAATTCAACTAATTATATTTTGGTGAACTATTCTATTTTAAGTTTCTAATTATTTTCACAGAAAGGTTTTACTTGTCATATTAAGCTTTTCAGACTTGTTTCCCTGTAACCCTGATTGTTTCATTCATATGAATTGAGACAATAGTCCATGCATTGTTTTGCCTTCTAGACTTTGTTTGCGGAGAATACCTATTTTCTGTACTATAGTACTAGTATTTTGTCGCCAACTTTGTAATCATAAACAATACATTTCACATAAGTTATTAAGATCAGTTTGATGTTGCCTATAGTCTCCAATTTTATTCCAATCAGCTATGGAGAGAATATCAAACAACATATCCTGTTCCTGTCCAAATATAGCTGCCCCTGGAGAGGCTTTTAATACTGTATGATAGGTCAAGCGAATGGCCCATGATCCATGATGCCTCAGTCCTCAGTCTCAGTTAGAACTGCATCAATGTCGCTGGGTGCTACTGAGTCTGCCATTTCTAGCTCAAAAGTTTGGGTCATCAAAACTTGATGAATCCCTTCCAGTATTGCATTTGCTTTTGCTTATCATGAATGAGGACTTATCAATAAGTAAGCTTCTTCCTTAGTTTAGCCGATTGCTTCTCGAGTCTTACTATCGATTCTGCCTACTCTCTATGTCGAGTTTTACAATTTTTTCTCTCAGCTCAAGAAAGAAGCTGCATTTGACTTCTGTTTATGCATATGGGATGCATCCATTTGCAAATAGAGTAATACCATTTGCAAATGGATGCATCCCATTTGCAAACAAGTGCCTCCTTTTGCAAATTGGTTTATATTCACGTCAGAACAGCTTCACCACCACTCCTATCACCTCCACCATCACGTCGTAATTGATAATAATAATACTCAAGAAAGAGAAGGCTGCTGTGAATCCGTTACTACCCACACGGTGCCGCACAGACTAATCAATCAAATGTAATAATAATATCAACAATGCCACCATCACCCATCACTCCAACTCCCTTGGTAGTCATAGCACACTAGACTGCTTCTCTTCTGTTGATCTCTCTTCTCAATATTCACTATTGATACACTCCATTTGCACATACAAAGGTGCGGCAGTAGACAACATTTGTTTATCGTGCTCTCCTGGGCTCATCCATCCTTCAAATAACATAAACTCCTGTTAAATAATTGCTACAAAAGAGAAGGCAGTCTACTCAATCGAAGATACGGTAACAACAACAACAATAACAATATAATGACTATTTACCCTGCTGCCTGCTGCTCTGGCTGAAGTCACTACTGGAGCTCAAGGATCTACTATAGTGTGCCAATCCTTGCACCCCAGATGTCAATGCAAGGCCCTTCAAGCATTAATGATAATTATGTAATTGAAGGTGTTGATGGTATGGTTTGTCCAACATTTGGCTACGTCACATGGAAGCATTTTATGAGGCGTTGCTTCCTATTATGATTGCAAAAGCTAAAAATAGTGGATTGTATTTTAAGGAAAAATAGAATAAGATTATAGAATGCCTTCAGAAGTTGGATAAAGATAAAGAAGAGACAGAGTCATCTCTCAGGAAAAAAATGGATTCACAGTCAAGTCACAGCATGGCAGAAAAAGTACTTGTCCTACGGCCCAAGTCTGATAACAATAACAACATTAGTCATGCTAGTAGTTTGAGAAGACCCTCGTTCTTTGCTGATCTGAGTTCACCTGGATCATAATTACTCTGTAATCCAGCACGATCAGCCACGACAGATCGCGCCTCAGAACGGTCAACACTGCCATCAATAGTAACAACATCGTACCCCATGGTTGATAATTGTTCATTCATATAGCATGCCCCACGAGCGAATATCATTAGTGGTACATTCGGATGTCGTCGTTTTAATTCACTTGCTATCGTACGTAAGCACGGGAGAGCATATTGTTCAAATTCCGCTGGATTACTCATCATCCCTATTGCCTTGGTTTAGACTGAAAATTCCCGCCTAATCAACACTCACTCTTCCCCCTCAAAAAAAACAATCGTCCGACGCATCCGTCGGTAGGGCCGTAATTGGTAGGGATTGAGGTACGTGCTCATTCGATAGTGCCCCTCTGGGCGTCGGTCATAGCGTGTCTGATCACGAATAATTCTGCTGATTGTTATATTATTCACAATGCCGTCATTCTTACCCTTCCTTGCTCGTCGCGCTCGTCTTCATTTGCCTACCAAAGGGGATTCCACCATCATCATACATTGCCCAACACGGTCGTGATATTCGTACTCGTATGCTCCAACATGTCGTCAAAGGTTGTTGATCTCACAGGCGACGATAGTAGTAGCGACGACGGAAGCAGTGTGAATGACGTCGCATCATCGACCGGTGCCGCCGCCGCTGCATTCTCTCGTCGCTCCAATGACAGTGGCGATGAGAGGGGGGATGATGATGGCGAAGGTAAGATAATAATAAATACTTTTATATCCTTATATTCCAACTTATTTCTAATATGTTGTCATTTATATCATTCTTATGTTGTTTTAGCCATCCCACATTGTTGGAATAGCGTCGCCTCATCGACGATTGGTGGAAGTGGCGGTGATGGAGAAGCAAACGTGGGGTGGGATCTGACAAAGATTTTCACCCTGAATGAGTTAAAGAAATCCAAACCGATCATGTGCTCGTATAAGGACTGTGGTCTTGTCGCGTGTAGTAGGTGGGAGTCGACTGAGGGTATGATGTCACGGAACTCATGTCTCGATTGTCAGGCAGCGTAAGTGGATATGCAGCGTTCGTATACTCTACCGTGTCATTTGTATTTTAATCCTATGACTCATGTCATTTCTTATTGCTCAGTGATTACAATGGATGGCCTATCAAACGAGAACTCCCAGTCGATCACATGACGAAGGAACATCGTCGGCTCATTATCGAGAAGTGCTCGAATCCCGAAGTGAATCCGAACCCTGCCATGCCAAAACTGCCATTTCTGACAGCAAGCTCCATGGCGCCATACTCTCCACCGTCGCACGACGCGATGGAGAATCTTGTCGGTCAATTCGTCCATCAGCCACACATGCCAAATTTGGTAGAGCTATTAGGCTTGGAATTGTGGAGAGAAGGAATGACCCGAAGCACCCGAAGGGTGCGCTCGTTTTGACAAAGGATTGGCCGATGAAGGAATGTATCGAGTCCTTCGTAACATCACACGTAACGAGAAAGGAAATTACGTCGACCCCGACCTCGAGAAAAATGCGCCGTTGCAATTTGCATTGCTTTCTAATATCATGAAGAATCAAGGCTTTTCCGACGTTGCGATCCAGGACCTGGTGTATCAACTTTTTCATTGCGATCCATATGCACATGCTGCTGTCCTTGAGGAAGCTGCGGACTGTTGTCATGTGCTTATGACGTGGGATGGAGGTCATAATTTTGCAGTGAGCTCATCACATTTGATTCGAGACCTGGACATGCGGTTCCATAGTTGGAAGAGTTCTTCGGGCGGCAATAGACGTGCTGCAGTAAAGGTCAAAGCTGACGATCTTGATGACGTGCTACTCATTCCCCGACAAGGCAAGACACCATTTCAAGCAATTCCGCAGTGCTTCGTTGGAGGTAACACCACTGGAGCTTCACCCGAGACGATCTTTCCTATTCATGCTGGATCTCCATCTGACACAGAAGAAGTTGGGAAACGTTGGTTGTCATCGCAAGAGTATGGTCAGCTCATTCAGGACCGTTATCGAGCGTTCCGGAAGCCAAATGGTCCTGGTACTGCAAAGTCTTCGTGTTTTGTAGGCAATTTTCACGGAACACCAGAAGATGCTGAAGCAATTGTGGAGTCTGCTGCCGCCGCAGTACTGAAGGCACTCAAGGGTTGCAACAAGAAAGCATCGTCGAACTCCCCTGTACTAGTACACAAACGAGACCTTGTGGTAGTCAAAGAAATGTACGATCGTGGAGAGGTGAACAATCTGGGGCATCTACCCAATGACTTTTGGACCGAGGCGAGAAAAGTAGCCCACGGGAAGAAAAGCGTGAAGGGTGGTG
>Ga0247843_1008493_pt1 | contig 11954 bp, 6 predicted proteins | sample LaCruzMarch2017__FD_192420 | JGI IMG/M metagenome (GOLD analysis project Ga0247843, IMG submission 192420) | Freshwater microbial communities from meromictic Lake La Cruz, Castile-La Mancha, Spain - LaCruzMarch2017_8m | ecosystem: Environmental > Aquatic > Freshwater > Lake | place: Spain...
TGCCCGAAACCCTCAATGTCGTGATTGACTGCACCGATCAAATGAGCGCCAAGGTGGCGATGGCGCTTGATGCGCGGGCGAGAGCTCAAACACTCATTGTTTGCGGGGGCGCGGGAGGGAAAACGAATGTGCTGGCCCTGCGCGCGGGAGACTTATCCGAGGCCACTCATGACGCTCTGCTCGCCAGGTTGCGCAATGTCTTGAGAAAGCAACATGGTTTTGCGCGCGCTTCCACCCAGGCAGGCAAGTCACGCAAGCGAACGCCCAAAATGGGTGTGCGGGTGCTGTGGATCGATCAGCCAACGATTTTGCCCGAGGCCTGGCAAGAGTCCCCAAAAGCGACGACAGTTGCTGGATTACAAGGCCTCTCTTGCGCTGGGTACGGCTCAAGCGTTACTGTCACGGCATCGATGGGACTTGCGGCGGCAGCGGAGGCCGTCAACAAGATTATTCACACACAATCAAAATAACAACCATGACTCAGACACGTGCTTTATCCAAGATTTTGTCGCTCGCGGATTTTGAGAGGGCTGCCGAAAAACGCTTGCCAAAACCTATTTTTGGTTATGTCGCAGGCGCCTGTGAGGACTGCCATTCGCTGCGCGCAAACCGTGATGTTTTTGCCGAATATGAATTTGTTTCCCGTATTTTGGTTGATATTTCACAGCGTACCCAAACTGTCGAGATTTTTGGAAAGCAATATCAGGCACCCTTCGGGATGGCGCCTATGGGTATCACCGCGATGTCGGCGTATCGGGGCGATATTGTGCTCGCCGAAGCCGCCAAGCGTGCAGATATTCCAATGATCATGAGCGGTTCTTCGCTGATTCGTATGGAAGAGCTTGTCGCCGTGGCGCCCGATGCCTGGTTTCAGGCCTATTTGCCCGGCAAGGTCGACCAGATCGCGCCCTTAATCAATCGCGTCGCGACGGCTGGTTTTAAAACCCTCGTGATCACAGTGGATACGCCGTCAGCATCGAATCGCGAAAACAATGTCCGTACGGGTTTTTCGACACCGTTGAGACCCAGTGTTCGTTTGGCTTGGGAGGGGATCACGCATCCAAAGTGGTTGTTTGGCACCTTTTTAAAAACGCTGATGCGTCACGGCATGCCGCATTTTGAAAACTCGTTTGCGACCCGCGGCGCGCCCATCATGTCTAAAAATGTCTTGCGCGACTTTTCTTCGCGTGGCCATTTGAACTGGGACCATGTGCGCGAGATCCGAGCCCGTTGGAAAGGTCCGATGGTCATCAAGGGCATTTTGCATCCGGCAGATGCCGCGTTGGCGCGCCAGTACGGCATGGACGGTGTGATTGTTTCCAACCACGGTGGCCGTCAGCTTGATGGTGCGGTGGCGCCGTTACGGATGTTGCCGCAGATTCTTGAACAGTTCAAAGATGGCCCTGTGATGCTGGATAGCGGTGTGAGGCGTGGCACGGACGTATTAAAGGCCTTGGCGCTTGGCGCGCGTTGCGTGTTTCTGGGCCGCCCCTTCAACTACGCCGCCGCTGTGGGTGGACCCGCAGGCGTAGATCATGCGATTTCCTTGCTGTCGCAAGAAATTTCACGCAACATGGCGATGATGGGTATCAATCGTCTCAATGAACTCAGCCCGGCTTCCCTCATTCACGTCGGTAAGCGCTAAGCTTTTATTTTTTTCACACCATTTATTTTACAAAAACGGAGTCAACATGGCAGACCTAGGATTCGCAGTCAACACACACAAGCACACCGTCAGCAACGCGACGTTGAAAAAATTCGCTAAATTCGCCGTTGCGAACATCAGTGATGCCGTGAGCCGCACCAATGGAACAGTTGATCTGCGTCCGATCCACAAAGGTGGCCGCATTCTGGGTCGCGCCTTTACGGTCAAAACAGCGCCTGGCGATAACCTGATGGTGCACAAGGCGATTGATATGGCTGCCCCTGGCGATGTGATCGTGGTGGATGCGGGTGGTCCGCAACGCAACGCCATCATCGGTGAAATCATGTCGACTCTGGCTGCAAGCCGCAAGATCGCCGGTTTTGTGATCGACGGTCCCATCCGTGACTTCGATGCCTTGAGCAAGGGTAAATTTCCCGTTTTCGCACGCTCCGTTTCGCACCGCGGTCCTTACAAAGAAGGCCCAGGCGAGATTAATGTCACTGTTTGTGTTGACGGCATGGTGGTGCATCCTGGCGACATCATTGTCGGCGATCAGGACGGCGTGTTCGCGATTCGTCCGGAAATAGCGGATCAATTGGCAAAGATTGTGGCCGATATCGAAAAGAAAGAAAAAGAGATTTTCGCCAAAATCGCTAAAGGTACATTGGATCGTAGCTGGGTCGATCAGTCCCTGCGCGCAAAAGGCGTTCTCAAGTAATACTTCACCGCTATAAGCGCATACCCTGATACACAGTAAGTGCTTAATCAATAAAAATCAGTCACACTGCCCACTCCGGTGGGCAGTCCATTATTGGACGGAGACAATGAATAAAAAGGTTGTGCGGTTTGATTTTTGGTTGAACCCAGCGTTTGATCGACACATGAGTGGCCTTAAAGACATTGATGTGTCCGTATGCCAGTACGCGGATGATGAGCAAAAGACACTTGCGCTTTTTAAAGAGGCGCACATCTACCATATCTGCGCGGCGCGCGATGAGGTTCCTTCGCAATGGTGGGTGGACGAAGCGCTGCTCAGCAAAATGCCTCATCTTTTGTGCGCCTCCACATCGGGTGCGGGCTACGATCCGGTCGATGTAGAGGCGTGCAATCGTCATGGTGTCCTAGTCGTGAACCAGTCTGGCTGCAACGCGAACTCTGTCGCCGAACACGCCATGGGGATGTTGCTGTCCGTCAAGCACCGGATCACAGAGTCCGACCGTGTCATGCGCGCCAATGCATACACCACGCGTGAAGACCTGATGGGCAATGATATTCGCGGCTCGACGATCGGCATCGTCGGTGTGGGAAATATCGGCACACGCATGGCGGAGTTGGCAAAAGGTTTTGACATGACCGTGCTGGGTTATGACCCGTATTTGTCTGATGAGGAAATTAAGCGACGCGGTGCGACCCCTGTGAGTTTCGAGGATCTTTTGGCGCGCTCCGACGTGGTAACGGTTCATTGCCCTCGAACCCCTGAAACGCTCAACTGGATTGGTGCCAAAGAGTTCCGTGCCATGAAAAAAGGCGCTGTCTTTATCGCGACCGCGCGTGGTGGCATCCACGATGAACAGGCACTGTACGAAGCTTTGCGGGACAAGCACCTCTCAGGCGCGGGACTGGATGTCTGGTCCGTCGAGCCTCCTGCACCTGACAATCCTCTTCTGAGTCTTCCCAATGTTACGGCGACCTATCACACCGCCGGCGTCAAACATGAGGCGCGTGGCAATGCTGCAGCCATGGGGGCAGCTCAAATCGAAGTGATCCTGCGTGGAGAACGTCCGCCGCGCTTGGTCAATCCTGAAGTATTTCCAGTATTTTTGGAAAGATACAAAAAGATGTTTGGTTAACAACACTTAAACAGTACAACAGTACTAAACCGAGGAGAATGAGTATGAAAAAAGTCTTCAGTAAATTGGGTCGTCTGAGCGGCATTGCCGTGTTAGCGGCGGCGGCTTGGTCTGGTTCGGCGGCAGCGCAGTATCCCTCCAAACCTATCACAATGATCATCGCTTTCGCCCCTGGTGGAGGCACAGATTTGATTGCGCGTTTGATTGCGCCTTATATTGAAAAACACCTTGGTAATAATGCCCGCATCATTGTGACCAATCGTCCAGGTGCGGGAGGTGGAATTGGTTTTACTGAGATTGCCAAGGCTACGCCTGATGGTTACACCATTGGCTTTGTTAATACACCCAACATGTTGTCGATCCCGATCGAGCGTCCTTCCAACTACACCTGGCAGAGCTTTGATCTGATCGGTAACCTGATCGATGATCCGGGTGCTTTCACGTTGAATACATCATCGCCTATTAATAACCTCAAAGAGCTCGCCGCCTATGCCAAGGCGAATCCTGGCAAAGTGACGGTGGGTTCAACGGGTGTGGGTTCGGATGACCATATCGCGATGCTCTTTTTTGAGCGTGCGGCAGGCGTCAAAATGACACATATTCCTTATAAAGGTTCTGGCGAAACGCGTGCAGCTGTCGTAGGTGGCCAAGTCACAGTGGGTGCGATCAACGTAGGCGAGGCACTTGCCTACATCAAGGGTGGTTCACCGATCAAAATGATTGGTCAGATGTCAGCCAAGCGGACTGTCTTGGCGCCTAACACGCCTACTTTCGCTGAACAGGGCTACAACATCGAAAGCGCATCGTTGCGTGGTTTGGCTGCGCCTAAAGGTTTGCCAGCGGATGTCCGTGAAAAGCTCGTAGCCGCCGTTGGCAAAGCTGCGGCAGATCCTGAGTACATCAAGAAGGCGGGTGAGTTGTTTGCGCCGATTCGCTATCTCGCACCCAAAGAGTACGAAATCGAATTGTCCAACACCGACAAGCAATTGCGTCAGTTATGGAAGGAAATGCCCTGGAAGGACTGAGGGGCTCATTTGTACGTCAAACCAGCCGCGCAAGGCATTCGATAATCTGATCGAGGCCTTGTCGGCGGTGAGATCCGAGGGGGTCAGTATTGCCTCCTTGGCTTGATGAGTTTCTAACAATTGCGTGCGTAGCACACCACCCAAAAGTCCAGATGCGAGCGGTGGTGTCAGCCACACTCCATTTCTCAAAACGTAAATGTTTGAGCGACTGCCTTCACAAAGCTCGCCTTTTTCGTTTAAAAAAATCAGATCAAAATATTCAGGATGTTGTGCCAGCCATTGTGTGGCGGCGTCGTACCAAGGTCGATGCGTGGTTTTGTGCTGTAAAAATCGCTCAGCACTGTCGAGCCTCAGGCGTGTCAACGCGATCCACGGCATACCTTGTAAAGCCGGCAAGGCTGCGGTTTGAATTTCAAGATGACCAACAGGACTGAGTAAGAGCCGAACTCTTGTATCGGAGAGATTGGTTGAGGCAGTACTTGCTTGGCCTAACGCCGCTTTGATTGCCGCGACGACAGCGTCTTCACCAGGATAGGTATAGCCTAGCGCTTGAGCGGAATGCTTTAAGCGATTTAAATGATAGGGCAGCAGCGCGATCATGCCCGCTGTATCTGCCTTCATTGTTTCAATCAAACTGGGTTGCGTGTCTTGCATCATCGATCTGTGTTCAGAATCCGAGCTTTCCAATTGCATTCGTCCCACTCTTGCTCTGGGTTGGAGTCGTAGACGATGCCTCCGCCGACATGATAGCGACCTTGGCCAGCCTCATCCAATACAAGGGTACGAATCGCGACATTCAGTGAAAAGTCGCCATTTGGCGCGAGCCAACCCAAGCTTCCACAGTAAAGGCCTCGAGGTTCAGATTCGGTCTCTTGAATACGTTTCATCGCTGCGATTTTCGGTGCGCCCGTGACAGAGCCACAGGGAAACAGAGCTTTTAAAATCTCAGCCAACGAGGTCTCGGGAGTAATCTCGGCTTGCACAGTCGAGGTCATGGTCCAGACAGAAGGATATTTTTCCAAGGAGAACAGCGGGTCGGCTCGAACCGTGCCGGGACGCGCTAGGCGCCCAAGATCGTTTCTGAGTAGATCCACAATCATTAGATTCTCCGCACGATTTTTTTCACTTGCGTGCAAGGCCTCGCCGAGTTTGCGATCGGTTTCAGGATCCGCTGAACGAGGTGCGGTCCCTTTCATCGGACGCGTCATCAGGGTGTTGCCGGAACGTTGTAAAAAAAGTTCAGGTGAGAATGAAAGAATGGTACGACCAACATCCTCGATATACGCGGCATGCGCCGCTGGATGATGCGTCGCGATTTGACGATAGAGTTGCGCCGGATCACCTTCGGTGTTGACAAGCAAAGGAAAGGTTGCGTTCACCTGGTAGACCTCGCCTTGCGCAATCCAGTCTCGGATCTGCGCAATACGCGCAAGGTAGCGCTCCTTGGGGATCCCAGGGGTAACTGAAATAATTGAAGCTTGCTTCTCGCTTTTGCATTCCGCGCCAAGTGACCAGGGCCGCTCTTCGTGCATCTTCTCAAACACGAGTGCAGTGAGTCTTGGGTGGGGTGGGGCTGGCTTTGCAAGGGTAGGCTCCAGCCACTCACCCAATTCGTATTCAAGTAGTAACGCGACCCAGTACCCGCCACGACGTGCCCCTTCGATCTGAGCGAACGCTGCAGGCAGCTCTTCGGGCGAAGACGCCAGAATGCGCCCACACGGTTGTGATAGCACCCGTGCGCGCAGTGTCAAACGATCTTCGAAACGACATTGACTCATGAGCGATGCATAAATTCGTGAAGCACTTCACCGGTATGCGACTTGTTCCGCGCGGCGACGACTTGCTCGGGGGTGCCTTCGATCACGAGTTGCCCGCCTCCCGAACCACCCTCTGGACCCAGATCCAACAGCCAATCGGCTTCGGCAATGATATCCAGATTGTGTTCGATCACTACAACGGTATTGCCTGCCTCAACTAGACGGTGCAAGACACGAATCAATTTTTCCACATCCGCCATCGACAGACCGACTGTCGGCTCATCCAGGACATAAAGCGTATGCGGCAGGCGCGAGGCGCGTCCGGTGGTGATCACACCTTCGGTCATTCGGGCTTTAGCGAGCTCGGTGACGAGCTTGATGCGTTGCGCCTCACCACCAGAAAGCGTGGGGGAGGGCTGCCCCAATGTCAGATACCCCAGTCCCACGTCTTGCATGAGCTGCAAGGGATGTCGGATACGCGGATGCGCCGCAAAGTACCCGATCGCATCATCAACCTCCATGGAAAGCACATCGCCTGCGTGCTTCTCACGCATTCTGACACCCAAGGTGTCGGTGTTGAAACGCGCGCCATTGCATGCATCACAGGGCACTTTGACGTCGGGCAAAAAGCTCATCTCTAGCGTGCGCATGCCTTGGCCTTCGCACAGCGGACAACGACCATCGCCTGTATTAAAGGAGAAACGGCCTGCACCCCAACCGCGAATGCGGGCTTCGTTGGTTTCGGCAAACTGTTTGCGGACATCGTCCCAAAAACCGATATAGGTCGCAGGGCACGAACGCGGTGTTTTACCAATCGGCGTTTGATCGACTTCGAGTACGCGATCTAATACCTCCCAGCCTGTGATGTCCGCGCAACCCTGCCAAGGTTGCGCACCGCGCGCTGCAATCGCTGCAGAGAGGTTATCCAGTAACACCTCGCGAGCTAGCGTGGACTTTCCAGAGCCTGACACGCCGGTGACGACACTCAAACGGCCGATCGGAAAATGCGCGGTGACACCACGCAAGTTGTGCAGCGTCGCACCCTTGACCGTAATCATCTGCGTATCCTTAGCGATGGGACGTCTAGGCTGCAACGGATGCGCTAAAGGATGACGCAAATAATGCCCTGTAGTCGACTCGGGTGCCTCCATCAGATCTTGCAGTGTGCCTTGCGCAACGACACGTCCGCCACGTACACCCGCACCAGGCCCGATATCAATGATATGTTCAGCACGACGAATGGTGTCGTCATCGTGCTCCACTACCACCAGCGTATTACCGTTTTTCTCTAGTCTAGAAAGCGCGCCGAGCAGGATTCGATTGTCACGCGGATGCAGGCCAATCGTGGGCTCATCCAGCACATAACAGACACCCTGCATGTTCGAGCCTAACTGCGCGGCGAGGCGAATACGCTGTGCTTCGCCACCCGATAAGGTCGGTGCGGCGCGATCAAGGGCCAGATAGCCCAAGCCGACCTCTTGCATAAATTGCAGTCGGCCGCGGATTTCACTCAAAATGTCACGTGCAATCTCCGCATCCCGACCTCGCAAGACCAGACCTGTAAAAAAGGTGTGCGCATCAGAGACGGGCATGCCTGCAAGCTCAGCAATGGATTTGTCGCGCCACAAAACCGCGCGCGCGATCGGGTTGAGACGGGCGCCGTGACAGCTGGTACAGGTCTTCGTCTCACCCTCGTACGAGGCATTCCACGCGCTCTCTTCACCTGTTTGTTCGCCATCAAAACCTTGTAGTTGCAGACCTGTTCCAAAACAACCCTGACACCAGCCGTGTTTGGAGTTGTAGGAGAACATCCTTGGATCGGGCTCAGGAAAGCTGGTGCCGCAACTCGGGCAGGCACGCTTGACAGAAAAATGTGTTTGCTCGAGGGGCGCAGACATATCGCTCTCGAGTTTGCCTAGCGGCCAGAGCACACTCATGACCCCTTGGCCGTGCTCGAGCGCGCTGCGCACACCTTCACGTAAAACTGCCTCATGATTGCGATCCACGATTAAATCAGCCACCGGCAATTCAATGGTGTGCTCTTTAAAGCGATCCAGGCGCGGCCATTTAGCGGTACCGATAAACGCGTTGTCGACACGCAGATGGGTAAAGCCCTTGCCCGAAGCCCATTTCGCCAAGTCGGTATAAAAACCTTTTCTTGCCGTGACCAGAGGCGCCATTAGGCCGATGCGCTCGCCTTTGTGGTCGCGCATGATGCGCGCGACAATTTGATCTGCGCTCTGTGGCTCGACACTGACCTGACACGTCGGACACATTTGTGTGCCGAGCTTCATGTACATCAGGCGCAAGAAATGATGGATCTCCGTCATGGTTGCGACGGTCGATTTACGACCGCCACGACTGGTGCGCTGCTCGATGGCCACGGTAGGTGGAATACCAAAGATCGCGTCCACGTCGGGCTTACCCGCAGGCTGCACGATCGCGCGCGCATAGGCATTCAAGGACTCAAGATAACGACGCTGTCCCTCGTTAAACAAAATGTCGAACGCGAGGGTGGACTTGCCCGATCCCGATACGCCCGTAATCACCGTAAATTTATCGTGTGGAATACTGACATTGATATTTTTAAGATTGTGTTCGCGTGCATGCAAAATATCGATGCTGTGGGCGCGACGTCGTTCTTTTAATACGCTTTGTAGAGGTCGCCCACTCGTTTCGTTGGCAGGCAAGCCCGTCGCACTTGAGCTAATTGCATCCGGCGTCATCGCCACTGCATACTCGCGCAGTGCCGCTCCCGTGTGTGAGCGCGGATTGGCCATAACAGTTTCTGGACTGCCAAAGGCCACTAACTCTCCACCGCCATCGCCACCCTCCGGACCCAAGTCGAGGACCCAGTCTGCGGCGCGAATCACATCCAGATTATGTTCGATGATGAGTAAAGTATGACCCGCGCCCAACAGCTTGCGAAACGCGCGCATCAGACGCGCGACATCGTCAAAGTGTAAGCCTGTGGTGGGCTCGTCGAACAAAAATAAACTCCCCTTTTTAGCGACCTTGGCAGTGGAAATCCCACTGCGTGCCGCTTCGGCAAGGTGTCCCGCTAACTTGAGGCGTTGTGCCTCACCACCCGATAGCGTTGGCACAGGCTGCCCCATTTTGACGTACTCCAGACCGACATCTGCAAGCGGGGCGAGTCCGAGTTGCACATCACGTAAGCCTTTAAAAAATTCCAAAGCTTCAGACACCGTCATGTCAAGCACGGCATCGATCGAGGCGCGTCGACCTAAATGCTCGATTTGGACTTCACGGACCTCGGGTCGGAAACGCTTGCCATCACAGTCCGGACAGCGGATGTAGACGTCCGACAAAAACTGCATCTCGACGTGTTCAAATCCTGTACCGCCACAGGTCGGGCAGCGACCATCGCCACTGTTAAAGCTGAAAGTTCCGGCCGTATAGCCCCGTTCACGCGCCACTGGGGCTTGTGCAAAAAGTTTACGGATCGGATCAAACGCACCCACATAACTCGCGGGATTGGAGCGCGCAGTTTTACCAATCTGTGCCTGATCGACCATCACGACATCGGCGAGTTGCTCGGCACCCAGTAGGCGATCAAACGCGCCTGGCGTCTCGGTTGGTTTGCCCTTGATCTTGAGCATGGCCGGATACAACACGTCTTGTATGAGGGTCGATTTGCCTGAGCCTGAAACACCGGTCACACACACCAGACGTCCCAAAGGAATTTCGATCGAGATATTTTTGAGGTTGTTGGCGGTGACACCCTCAAGAATAAGCCTGGGGGTATTGGCCGCTACAGGCATGGGGCGCGGTGCTTCGACCTTGAGTCGACCACCCATGTATTTGCCCGTTAGTGTGCTGGCGTCTTTGAGCGCGGCAGGCGTGCCATCAAACACAATTTGACCACCACGCTCCCCTGGGCCTGGGCCGACATCAATGACACGATCGGCGGCGATCATCACCTGAGGATCATGCTCGACCACCACCAAGGTGTTGCCGGCGTCACGCAGTCGATGCATCACCTCAACCACACGGTGGATATCGCGCGGATGCAGGCCGATGGAGGGCTCGTCGAGCACAAACAAGGTATTAACCAGAGAAGTACCCAACGCGGTCGTCAAATTGATGCGCTGAACCTCACCGCCAGAGAGCGTGCGGCTTTGTCGATCAAGTGTGAGGTAGCCAAGCCCGACATCACACAGGAATTTGAGTCGCGCACGTACTTCGGTCAATACCAGATCCATGGCTGCGTCCATGGCGCCTGGAAAGGTGAGTTGGTCTGCGAAGGCTCTTAACTGCACGATCGGTGTCAGCATTAAGTCCTGAATCGACTTGCCCTGAATGCGCCATAGCAAGGCATCTGGCTTGAGTCGCGCGCCTTTGCAAGTCGGACAAGGCGTGTAGCTGCGATATTTAGACAGCAAGACCCGTACATGCATTTTGTAAGATTTAGTTTCGAGCCAATCAAAAAAGCGCTGTACACCATACCATTGTGTTTTCCAGGCTTGATTGCCGCCTTTCCAGAGTGGGTCGCCGTGCAGCACCCATTCTTGATGTTCAGGCGGTAAATATTTCCAGGGCGTGTTGATCGAAACGTTGGCACGTTTGGCATACTTTTCCATCTCGACCTGACATTCTTTGTAGCTCGGGGTCTGCCAGGGCTTGATCGCACCGCCCTCGAGAGTCTTATCCTCGTCCGGGATCACGAGCCCAAAATCAATCCCGATCACGCGACCAAAGCCACGGCAAGCCTCGCAGGCACCCAGCGGCGAGTTAAATGAAAACGTACTGGGCAGGGCATTGCTATAGCTGATGTTGCAATCGGCACAGTGCAGCTTGTCACTGAATTTCCACACTGCTGTATCCGCACCGTCTTGATCGACCGCATGGACGGACATCAGGCCATTGCCCATCTTGAGGGCAATATCAAAGGCCTCCATCACGCGTGAGGGCTCTGCACTCGAAAAACGAAAACGGTCCTGTACCACGCGCAGGGTGCGTAGCAGCGGCGACAGTGTTGCGGATTTCTTTTTAGTGGGTTTTACAGGTGGCGCGACCGCGGCACTTGAAGTGGCACTAGAGACCCTACCCGTCTGGAGTGGGCTTTCATCGGCATGCACACGCGTATAGCCTTGCTGCTCCAAAAATCCAAGCACCTCTGCTTCGGTAAAGTTCAGAGGCACTTGAACCGGAAAAGTCACGACCAAGCGAGGGTCGTCCGCTTTTTCAGAACGTGCCTTGACCGCAGCAAAAATAGACGCGGTGCTGTCTCGGCAGACTGCCTGCCCACAACCGCGACACATCAGCTGCGCGCCTCGGGCAAATAGCAGCTTGAGGTGGTCATTGAGCTCCGTCATGGTGCCGACGGTGCTGCGCGAGCTGCGTACCGGGTTTGTCTGATCAATGGCGATGGCAGGCAAAATGCCTTCGATACGATCAACAACCGGTTTGTCCATGCGATCCAAAAATTGGCGCGCGTAGGGCGAAAAGGTCTCGACGTAGCGCCGCTGACCTTCGGCATAGAGCGTGTCAAACGCGAGAGAGCTTTTGCCTGAGCCGCTCACGCCCGTGATGACCGTCAATTCGCCCGTATTGAGGGTCAAATCGAGGTTTTTAAGATTGTTCTGGCGCGCGCCAGTGATGCGAATGGTTGGGTTCATCCCGTAATCATAGAGCGCCGGCATGCAGACTGCATGGA
>Ga0247843_1008494_pt1 | contig 11953 bp, 13 predicted proteins | sample LaCruzMarch2017__FD_192420 | JGI IMG/M metagenome (GOLD analysis project Ga0247843, IMG submission 192420) | Freshwater microbial communities from meromictic Lake La Cruz, Castile-La Mancha, Spain - LaCruzMarch2017_8m | ecosystem: Environmental > Aquatic > Freshwater > Lake | place: Spain...
AAGGGACAAATAAAAAAAAAACTTCTAAATTTTAATCCCACCCTAATATTGTCTGATACAAGGAATTTTAATTTATTTAAGTTTATTTTATTTAAATTTATTTTTTTTTTATAAATAAAAAAAAAATCATTTATCCATCTTTCAATAACTACTTTATCGGATTTATAAACATTCTTTTCCTTAACATCGATCATTTAAAAATAGATCTATAAATAGTTTCAACATTTAAACCATGTGAATTTAAAATGTCAGCATAACTTCCGTAACAATGAATAAATTTATCTTTTAATGTAAAAGAGTAAATTTTACTTGAGGAGTTGTTATCTGAATTTACTTCTTTTACTCTAGATGCTAATCCTCCATGAGGGACATTTTCCTCCAGAATTATAACTCTTTCAAATCTTTTGAGAATTTTTTTTACTCCGTCATAATCAAATGGCTTGATAGAATTGCAAGTATATACCTCTAAATCAAAATTTTTATTTTTTTTTATTTTATCTGATAGCTCTAAGGCCATTTTTAGTGTCGTTCCGTACGTAATTAAAGCAAACTTATTTCCAACACCTTTTTTTATGCATCTTACTTTATCAATACTAAATTTTTGATGACTTCCTTTTGTTAATATTGGTTCACCTGCTTTTCCTAATCTCATATATACTGGGCCTTTACTCTTTCTTGCGCACCATTTAGTTGCCATTTTCATCTCTAGAGGATCGCTAGGACATAATACTCTCATATTTGGAATAGCAGTAGCTATAGAAATATCTTCCATAGAATGATGGGTGCTTCCTAATGTTGAATAAATAACTCCAGCCCCCATTCCAACTACGGTCACTGGAAGATTCTGATATGCAAGATCAACTCTGATAATCTCAAATGGCCTATACAAAGCAAAAGTGGCAATAGTGTAGCAAAATGGTTTAAAACCCTCTAAAGCCAAGCCAGCCGCAATCCCAATCATTGACTGCTCGGCTACCCCGCAATTTATAAATCTTTTGGGAAATTTTTTTCTAAATTTTTCAATAGACCCTGCTGGTGAAATGTCAGCAACAACAACGCAAATTCTTTCATCTTTTAACCCTTCTTCATATATAACATCAGCAAAATTATTTCTCATTTATTTATTTTTTTTAGATCTTGAATTGCAATTTTATATTCTTCTCTATTTGGTGAACGATAATGCCAAATTGGTTTGTTCTCCATATATTTTACACCCTTACCCTTAACTGTATTACATATTAAAAATTTAGGCATTTTGTTTTTTGAAATTTTTGAATATTCTTTGAGTATATCTTCTACACAATGACCATTTACAGAAGAAACTTTCCAATTAAAAGATTTTACTTTTTCTAGGATTGGATAAAATTTTGGGTGAGTTATTTTTGTTGATCCAAAAGATTGCGACCCATTATGGTCTAAAAAACAAACTAAATTATCTAACTCAAGATTTGCTGCCATCATCATCGCTTCCCATGTGGAGCCTTCTTGTAATTCTCCGTCGCTTATTAGAACAAATATTTTAGATTTTTTTTTTTTTATTTTATAAGCCTGAGCAATACCAGCTGCAAGTCCCATTCCATGTCCTAAGGATCCTGTGGACGCATTTATACCTGGGTTTCCGTAATCAGGGTGACACCCAAGAATGCCATCTTTTTTACAGTATCCATTTAATTGTTTATTAGAAATTATTCCCAATTTATTTAATATTATATATTGAAGAATACAACTGTGGCCTTTCGACATAATAAATTTATCAATTACTTTTTTGTTTGAATTCATTAAACCGAAATATATCAAATCTAATATCTCTACACTTGATAATGCTCCTCCAAGATGAAGAGCTGGCACAGTTTGAGAAATATTTAAAATAGATTTCCTATATTCAAAACATCTTTTTAATGAATCCTGGAAATTAAATTTTTTTTTTATTTTATAATTGTCCAATAATAATACCCTTGGTAATCAGAAGATTTAAAAAGCTTTTCCCATTCATATGTATAATCGTGATACTTAGCAGTTAAGACCCAACTTTCAAATATTTCTTTTTCCTGATTAGTTTCGTAAGAGTCAACTTGAATAAAAATATTTGATTTGATTTTCGCAACTCTAGTTAGCTCTTTAATCGCATCTTCACAATTAGATTTATCAAGATTATGCAATGTATTAATTGACAAAACTAAATCAAAATAGTTATCTTGAAATGGTAATTTCTTTTGATCCCCGATAATAATTCTGTCCTTAATATTTTCCATAGCATTTAGTTTTGCATAGGATGATATATCAAGGCCATAAACGTCCATTTTAAGATTTTTTAAATCATGCATTAAAAAACCCTTAGCACACCCTACATCCAAAATTTTAGATCCTATTTTTAAGTTAAAAAAATTAATAATATCGACTGCAACAGGTATCCATCTTCCATCGTATTTATAGCCGCCATAGCCGTAATCTCTTGATCCATCAAAGTAATCAAAATCATATTTTCTTGAAATTCTAATATGATCCTCAGTTTTAGAGAAAGATCTTTTTTCTAATTTTCTTTTTGGAATAGGCAAAGATCTAAGTAAATTTAATTTATTCACAATCGATTACAGTATTCTTTAAAAGTTAAAGGGTTTATATTCAAATCTTTCATTTTCTTATTATCAAATGCACGAAAACCATTATGAGGTATTGCTCCTTTTCTTTTAATCTTAATAATATTCACTTGTTTATATTTTAGCTGTATTTGTTTTGCTATATAAGCAAAAGAAATAACTTTTCCTGTAACTATATTAATATCTTCAAATCTTTTTAATTTTAAAATAGCTATAATAGTATTAGCTATATCCTTAACGTAAATATGATCTCGTAACTCTTCTCCATTTCCAAAAATTTTTATTTTTTTATTTTTTTGTGCTGACCGGATAAATCTGTTTGGTCCGTAGCTATTATGTGGATCATTCTCGCCATAAACTAAAGTAGGCCTGACACAAAAAACTTTTTTATGAAATAATTTTAATAATTTTTCCCTGGTATAATGCATAAGGCCATGCAAATTTTCAGGATTTTTATCAGAATTCTCATTAATTTTATTACTTGTATCTGAAAAAACGGCATCAGAGCTCAAATAACATATAGAGCATAATTTATTTAAATTTTTAATAGTCAAAAAATTTTCAACCATTTTAATATTTTGAAAATACATATCATAATTTTTTACAGGTGCTAAAGCGCTACAGAATATTAGTATATCACTTTTTTTAATGACTCTACTTAATTTGAAAAGATTTTTTTTATTTAATAAATTAATATCTTTTTTTGAAAAGGCTAAATATTTAAATTTATAATTTTTGATTGTTTTAATAATTTCAGAAGCAATAAAACCATCTTTTCCTAAAATTATAATTTTATTTTTATTTTTATCAAACATTAGTAAAGCGAAATATAATTTTTATATTTTGATTTATTGAGTGAAATAATTGCGTACGGATCAAATATAAAGTCAAATTTTTTTACAAAAGCAAATTTAAGATTGAAAAATTGTTGCCATGGCGTCATTATAAATAAAATATTTTTAAAATTTTTTTTAAATTTAAAAAAATTTATATTTTTAATTATTCTTGAATTTTTGCTTTTGAATTTTTTTACAGAAGGATCATAACAACTAAATTTACAATTACCTAAACTTTCTGCAGTCTTTAAGAAAGATATTGATGCAGAATTCAAGATTGAATTGGTATTTTCTTTGTAAGACAAACCAAGCACTAGACAATTATATTTTTTACTATTTTTTACTATCCTTTTAAATTCTCTAATTGTCCAAGATTGATCCAGAGATTTTTTTAACCAATAATCAGATAGCTCAGATGGTAAAGATTTTTTTTTTGCTAAATCTGAAACAATTTTAAGATCTCTGAGTAAATTTGTACCAGACAAACCAATGCTTGGTCTTAGATAGGCATGTTTCCCTATTCTTTTATCTAGCTTTAAACATCGGCATATATCTGTCCAATTAGCTCCTATTATTTTTGAGATAGAGGATAGGTAGTTTGAAGTAAAAATGGATGAAATTAAAAAAATATTAATACATATTTTGGTAAATTCTGCAGAAATATAATTAGTGATTACAATTTTTTTTGTAAATTTTTTTAAAAATTTTATTAAAATTCTTAGATTTTTATTTTTATATTTGGTTCCAATAATAATTCTTTCTGGATTAATTGCCCTTCTTAATGCATTTCCAAAAATTAGTGTTTCAACCATGTAAAAAAGAGAATTATTATTCCATTTTATTTTATCTAAAAAACCAGGCTTTACTTGAGATAATATAACTAAAATTTTATTTTTATCTAAAATTTTTAATAATTTGATTAATTTATTTTTAATAAAAACATCTTTGGACTTTCCATCTGGCTGTATTGGAGTATCAAAAGAAAAAAAAATAATATTACAGGTGTTTAAATCTTGAATATTTTCAGAAAAAAAAATACTTTTTTTATTTCTTTTAATTATTTCAAAAATATTGGGTTCTTTTACATAATTATTAGATTTTATTTTTTCTAAAATAGAAATTTCATCACATCCAACCGTATTAAATCCTTTATAGGATGTTGCTGATAGATATGTTAGCCCAAGGTGACTTAGTCCGTAAAATCCAATTTTCATAATGTATTTAATATTTTGTTTATTTGTATAGAGATGGATTTATCATTTGAAAAATTTGTTTTTATTTTTTTATTTATTTGAGCTAAAAAAAATTTTGTTTCTTTGTCCCAAGTTATATCTTTGCTAATAATTTTTTTAACTTTCTCTTTTGGATAGCCTGATGGTAATTTTCTTTTTCTTATAGAAAAATATGAAGGACCCCATTTACATAAACAATTAATATGTGCAGACCCTTTTTCGCCAATACAATTTAATTCGAATGTATTTTTCCATGATAAATAAGACATTTCTAAAAAAATATTTATATCTTTATCATTTTTTTTTTCAGAAGATACTGCAGCATGATCAGATGAGCGTGTTTCGTATTTATTTTTATAAATAATTTTATAATTTATTTTTTTTTCTGGAAATAAAAAACTTATAATATCTAATAAATGTGAACCCAGATCAGATATTACTCCGTCTCCTTTATCTTTCCAATTGCTTTTCTTAACAAGTTTGGCAGTACCATTACCATAAAAAATATCAATAGTATAAATTTTACCAAGTTTTTTTTTTTGAAGTAATTTTTTTAAATTAATTATATGTTGCTCAAATCTATGATTGTATGCTGTATATATATACACTTTATTTTTATTAGCCTGATGTTCAATATAACGATATTCTTTACTAGACAAAATTAAGGGTTTTTCGACAAGAATATGCTTTTTTTCTTTAATGAGAAAATCTATGACATCTTTTTTTGAGTTATCTGGTAAACATAAAAAAGCTACGTCGTATATTTTAGTTGGAACCTCTTTTATATTTTTGTATTTTGCTAAATTCGATAAAGGATCAACATATCCTTTAAAATTAAAATATTTTTTAACATACTTTAATCTTTTAATACCCTGTGTTCCTGAACCAATGATAATTGCATTTTTTTTCATACAAAATTAATTTTTTTTTCAATTTGATCAATTTTTTTTAAAACCTCCTCTATTGTGACAGTTAAATTACCATCTTTTTCACATGCGCATGCAGCTGCCAGTGAGCCAATTATACTTGCTGCTAATAAATTTGAGGTACTTAATAAAGTTAAAGTTGAATATGCTAATAATGCATCTCCAGATCCTACTGGATCTACAATATTTTCTGCGAAAGAATCTAAAGTATAGCCTTGATGATTTGAATATTTTTTACTTTTTCTGTCTACAGAAAAAACTCCTTTAGAACCGAGTTTTAAAATTATATTTTTATAATTACATTTTTCATAAAGATCTTCTGTAAGTTTATTTACTGTGGAATCTTGATCTCCTAGAGAATATCTGGCCTCTTTTTCGTTTGGGGTTATTAAGTCAAAATTCATAAAATCTGATATATTTCCCCATCTACTTGCAACCTGCGTATCAGCTACTTTATACACTTTTTTATTTATTGATTCTGTAAATGTATTAATACTCTCTTTGTTAAAAATTCCATGTTTGAAATCACTAAATATAACTGCATTTTCTTTAAAGTTTTTAATAATTTTTGCAAATTGAATCTGTTGTCTTTTATTAATTGGACTATTATCTAATGTATCAATTTTTAATAATCTATAATTATTACTAATAATTGCATTCTTTACAGTTGTTGGTCTTAATTTATCTACTATCAATTTTAAATAAATTTTATTTTTATTCATATCTTCTATTAAAAAATTTTTATAATCATCATCTCCTGCCAGAGTCGCTAAAATTACTTTTGCACCTGTAGATTTCAAATGTTTAGCAACAATAGCTGCTCCACCACAAAATTGATTTTCATTTGTTTTTACTACACTGAATGTAGGTGTTTTTGTTTGACCACCAATTAAATTAGTGTAGGTAAACTTGTCGATAATTGTATCTCCTACGACTAGGACTTTAAATTTTTTAAAAGTATGCAAAATTTTTCTAAGACTATCGAAGTTCAATTTTGAAAGTTTCATATATACTAAAAGCTTCTCGAACTTGATGGATGGCTGTTCGATTTCTAGAAATTTTGATGAAGAATAAACGATATCACCAGGAGTAAATAACATTTTGCCTCCGTATCTTTGAACAATTTTAGCTTCTTCTTCTGTTGCTTTAAAATTTTTTGCTGAATATTCAAAACCTTTTGCAAAGAAATTAGGTTTTAATTTCTTAATAATACTATGTGATAATTTATTATCATCAATAGTTACATAATCTACCATCTCAAAAGCAGCTAGATTTGCTGCTCTAACGTCATGAGGTACATGTGGTCTGTATATGCCTTTAGATACGAATTTATCATTAGTTATGCTAACAACTAAAATATCTGCTTTTGTTTTTGCATAAGCTAAATGTCTAATATGTCCTGGATGGACAACATCAAAAACACCATGGCAAAGAACAAATTTTTTATCTTTAATTTTTTTTTTTAAATTATTTAGATCTAAAATTTTATGTCTATATTTTGCAAAAAACTCTATGCTCATTTTTAAATTTATTAACTTAAATACTTAAACCAAGTTTTAGTTGCTTTATTAATTTTTTTTGGACTCCAAAGTGGTGCGTCATTCCATTTGTGTAAATCTTTTAACATAAAATTGACACCTTTTGAAAAATTAATTTTAGGTCTCCACTTGATATCTTTTTTTATTTTACTTATATCAGCCCATGTACATTCTGGTTCACCTGGTCTTTTTGGTATTTTAACATATTTTCCTTTTAAAATATTTATTAATCTTAATATTGTCTGGGGATTACCTGCGCCTAAATTATAAATTTCATTTTTTTTTTTTGAAATTGCGCATTTATAAAATGCCTCAGCAACATCAGTAACGAATAAAAAATCTCTTTTTTGTTTGCCGTTACCAACTAATGTAAATGGCATTTTTTGAAGTTTTTGTTTAAAAAAAACTCCAAATACCGCTCCATAAACGCCGGTAGTTTTTACTCTTGGACCATATGCATTGAATATTCTTATTGAGATAACTGGAAGCTTATATAATTTAGCCCAGTGCATACAAGCCTGTTCACCCATCAGCTTACTCAAGGCATAAGGATACTTTGGGTCTAATTGATTGATTTCTTTAGTTGGGACTTTGGCTAATCCGTAACAAGAGGAAGATGCCGCATAAATAAATTTCTTAATGTTGAGTCTTCTTGCTAATTCTAAAACATTTATTGTACCACTTAAATTTGTATTGAAATATGAACTTGGATTTTCTATTGATGGAACAATATCTCCTTTTCCGGCGAGATGAAAAAAGTAACTAATGTTATTTAACTTTAATTTTTGAATTGACTTATCAGTAATATCTTTTTTTAGTAGCAAAAAATTTTTGTTTCCTTTATGATGACTAACGTTATCTAATCTACCGCCAGATAAATTATCTATTACTATAACTTTAAAATTTTTTTTTAATAGTAAGTCAACAAGATGACTTCCAATAAATCCTGCCCCGCCCGTTACTATCACTTTTTTTTTCATTTTACTTAATTTTTAAATTTTGCATTCTTTTAACGTTATAATAGATGTCATTAAAAAAAGTATCGCCTAGTTGAATGTTTTCAAAAGCATAGAACAAACTTTCAACTGCATCGTCAATTGAAAATTGCGGCTTAAAATTTAGTAATTCGCTTATTTTATCAGAGTTTATATGATACGATCTATTGTCATCACTTACAGTTTTTACAATTTCAACTGTTTCGCTGTATTTTTTTTCATAAATTTTTTTAACTAATTCGGCTAATTGATTTATTGACATATTTTCATATCCCACATTAAATATTTGATTTATAATTTTATGACTTTCTGAGTTAAGCAATAAATCGACAACGGAACAATAATCTTTTATATTAAGATTTGGCCTTAATTGATCGCCACCAAATACTGTAATTTTTTTTTTATGATAAGCATAATTTGACAATATATTCACAGACAAGTCCAATCTCAATCTTGGTGCATAACCACACACTGTAGCAGGTCTAAATATTACTCCTTCAAAATCATTATTTGTATGATCAAATAATATTGGCTCGCACAAACCTTTAAACTTATTATATAATGTTAGCGGAACGAGAGGATGATCCTCTTTTACATTTTTTTCTTTGGAAACTCCATATACGGAACTAGTCGATGCATAAATGAATCTTTGAATACCTGATTTTTTAGCAGCAATTACCATTGGTTCAAATGCATCAAAATTTATTGATTTGGATAAATTTTCATCTAAAACAAAACTTGAGTCATTAGAGATGCAAGCTAAATGAACAAAATAATCATAACCCTTACATTCTACTTCAATTTTCTTATTATCCCTTATATCCCCTTTTATGACTGTAAGATTATTATTCTTTGGAAAAAAACTACTACCAAAAAATAAAGTATCAAAAACTTTTACCTGATAACCTTTTTTCAATAAGTAAGGTGTAAGTAAGCTTCCAACGTATCCTGCCCCGCCTGTTAAAAATATTTTTTTTTTCAATTAAATTGAGATTAAATTTTGTATTTTAATTTCTTTGCATCATTATAAAACATTTTTACTGTCTCAATGGAATATTTAGTTAAATCTTTTCTAAATAAGGACATTTTATTTAAAAATTCAGGTGAAACGGTAATTATATCACAACCTGCCCTTTCTGCCTCAATAATATTAAATGGCTCTCGAACGCTAGCCCATAAAATCTTAACGTTTTTAAAATTTTTGCATAAGATAATATGTTTTTTAATTTCTAAAGAAGGATCGATACCTGTATCTGCGATTCTTCCGCAAAAAACTGATAGTATTATTATATTTTTTTTTCCTAAATATTTTAGTAAATCTTTTGTCTGTTTTAAAGTGAAAATCGCAGTAACATTAATTTTAAAACCTTCATTATTTAATTTTCCAATTAATTTAGCATTTGATAAATTTTTTGTATTTATAATGGGTATTTTAACAAAAACATTTTTTCCCCATTTGGCGATTTCACGGGCTTGAAACTCAATTTCTTTTATTTTGTCAGCAAAAATTTCAAAAGAGATAGGTTTTTTTTTAATTTTTTTTAAAAGATTTTGAGCAAAGTCCTTATAATTATTGATGCCTGCTTTTTTCATTAAAGAAGGATTTGTCGTGAAGCCCTCAATTTTTGAACTTTTATTTAATGATAAAAAAGTTTTAATATCTGCGCCATCTGCAAAAATTTTAATTTTTTTCATTTAATATAATTCTTGCTGCTTGCGAAAATGATTTAACTTTAGCATAAAATTTTAATGGTTTTTTTTCATTATAATTTCTATCAATAAATATTGCTTTACATTTTACTTTCGTCGCACATTCTATATCACTCCATCTATCACCAACCATAAAACTTTTTTTTATATTTATTCTATTTTTTTTAATAGCTTTAATTAACATTCCAGGATTTGGTTTTCTAAAATAATAATTATTATCAATTGAATAATTACAATACAAGTCATCATATAAAATTTTATTATATAACTTTGAATGCATATCTTTTAAATCTTTTATTTTAATTTTTTTTTTTTTAACATCAGGTTGATTAGTTACTACAATTAAAAGAAATTTTTTTTTTTTTAATTTTTTACAACAATCCAAAACATTGGGGTAAAGTTTAAAATCTCTAAGTTTTCTAGGAGCATAACTTTTTCCATTTTTAATTTTTGGAATATTTAATACGCCATCTCTATCAAGAAATACTGCTTTATTTTTTACCATTTAGTTTTATTCGACTTCAAAAGAGGGTGACTGACAATTGCGTGCCAAACGACTGCTTGGAAGGACTCGCAATACGGAGTTATATTGTTTCTATTAATATTTGGAATAACGATCACATTATTACCATTTTTTTTTGTGTAACAGTTTTTTCTACCTACTATGCCAAAAACTGCAGCTTTAACTTTCTTTGCGTGTTTAATTGATTCGATAAGATTAACACTTATTTTCTTTTGCAAGTCTCCTCCACCAACTGAAAAAATAAATATGGCGTCATTTTTATTTAATTTAGATATTTTTAGCCAATTTACAAAACTACTATTCCACCCATCATCATTTATTCTAGCTGTTAGTTCTGAAACATTATCTGTGGGCGTATAACATTCTATAGAGCATAATTTTCTAAAATCATTTACAGCGTGACTACAATTTCCTCCGCTTCCACCTACACCTAGAAAAAAAATCCTACCATTATTTGATTTTATTTTTTTAATAGATTTAATAAGTTTAAGTAATTGATGACGATCTATTAAACTTGATATTAAGGCAATGTCTCTAAAAAAACTAATTAAAAAAAAATCTTTTTTAAAATTTTTTAAAAGTTTCATATAATTTTTTTGAATTTTTTTTATTTTAGAAATTAACCAAATTCATTAATTAATACATGTCATATATAATTATTTATAAAGTAGAAAACTTCTTCCACAAGAGCTGCTTTGATACCAATCTTCGTATTTAATTTTGTGTTTTTTAAGTAGTGACTTTGTAATTTTTGGTATACCTCTTCTAGGATCTCCATAGTATGTATTATAATAATCATCAATATACAGTATAGTGCCATTTCTTATAAATTTTAATGAAAAATCTAAGCTATCTCTGACGCTATTTTCTAAATCACAATCTATATTTATAAAACTGGCAGTAACTTTATTATTTTTAAAATTTTTATAAAGAACATTATTCAAAGAATCTTTATAAAAACCTTTAATGCATTTTATTTTTCTATATTTAGAAAAAGGTAAAACTAATCTTTTAAATTCTTTTTCTGAAGTACTAAGTAATCCAGGCATATGCCATTCATTTTGAAGTTTATTATTTTTATGATCTGGCAAACCTTGAAAGCTATCAAAACTGAAAAAATTCATTTTAATATTTCTAACAATTGACTCTCTTAATGCAAAACGAAATGTCCGGGCTCTATGGGAGCCAAATTCAAAATAATCTCCGCTTATTTTATTTGAATATATAAAATCAAACGCTCTTTGAAAAAACTTATATTTTTCACTTTGTCTAAAAGTTTGTGAATATAAGATTTCTTGTTTTTTATTGCCTAAGCCTAATCTTAATTCAACAAAAGGTTCTTTTAAGATTGGTTTTATAATAGCTTTCATATTGTAAGTCATTAACTTACAATTAATCAAATCTCAAAGGTATTTTTTATATTTTTTAAGTATTACTTTAAAGATTATTTTCTTAATCTAGATATATTAATAATATTTAACATTGTAATTTGTATCTAAAAATTTTTCAGTGCATAAATCAAGCCAATTGAGCTATTAGTAACGGTAAGCTTAACGTGTTACCACGCTTCCACACCCGTCCTATCAACGTCGTAGT
>Ga0247843_1008495_pt1 | contig 11953 bp, 14 predicted proteins | sample LaCruzMarch2017__FD_192420 | JGI IMG/M metagenome (GOLD analysis project Ga0247843, IMG submission 192420) | Freshwater microbial communities from meromictic Lake La Cruz, Castile-La Mancha, Spain - LaCruzMarch2017_8m | ecosystem: Environmental > Aquatic > Freshwater > Lake | place: Spain...
TCGAAGGTGTCTTTGAGCTGCCGCGCCAGCACGCTCGCTTCGCCTGCGGGGATCGATTCGAATTTCACCCGCGCATCGCCGAGGTCCGGTGAACTAGGATTGGCTGAGAGGTAAAGCCAACCCTCGCGAAACTGTGCTTTGGCCCGCAGCGGCTCCGGCAAACTCTCTATGGTCTGTAGATCGTGTGTCTTATAGTCGTTCCATGTGTTGAGCAGATATTTGGGCAAACGAAAGGCTCCGAGCGTCGCTTGATTCGAAATAAACGTGCTCGATTGATACGCGGGTGGTGGATTCACGTGACCTTCTTTAACCTTGAATTCGTTCGACTTATTGATTTCGGCATCCCATTTTTTCTCATACGTGTATTCCGTCACCGTTTCCTCACCACCGCCCATTTTGGTTTTCTGGCGTGTCTGTTTTTTCTCGACCCACTGATAAAGCTCCACTTCTCGCTGGAGCTTGATCATGCCAGGGCTGGCTACACCGAATAAATCATCACGGACCACATCTTTCGCCTCAGCTTTGCCGACAGTATGTACGAGTTTGCCGTCGTTCGCAGCATCTACTGCTTCAGCAGTGACCTCGACCGTAACTTTTTCGCCTTCGACTAAACCTTGATACGTTTTGACACTGCGACCTTCATTCCACCACAGCAGCGGAAACGCGCCGACGGTCAGCACGATGCCTAACAAGACCCCGACGATCGATTTGCCAAGCCGAGAGAACCAGCCAGTATTGGTAACTTCTGTGAAAAGATCTGTGCTCATATATTTGTTTTTTCGTTGCATGCAGTTTAACGATTCGCTCTGCATTGCCAAGATTTGTTTGTGATCGTCGACGCCTCCTTCACGATGCCGCCTTGACACAGGCGCAATAGACAAGTGACTCTCGCGTATGTCGCAACCGATCGAACAATGGCTCAAGCACCTCGACGCCATTCTGGAGCAGCACCAGTTTGAAAGCGCCGAAGAAGCAGAGGCCTGGTTGCGTCAGCAATCGGAAAATCGTAGCATCGATGAATTTTTTGAGCAATGTGCGACTCCCGCCATGCGACTGACCTTACTGTGGCAACGCGCCGAGCAAGCCAATGATCCAGAAGAAGCTCAGGAGCTCTACAGCGCTGCCATCAAGCATGCAGAACATGAGCTTGTCGCTGAGATTGCAGAGGCCCGCCAAAGCCCGTCCTCTTGGCCCGACAACATCGTGCACCCTTATCTGCTGTCATTGTTCGGTCGTGCCGCCACTGCGGAAATGCTAGGAAATTTGAGTGATGCGGAGCAATTTTATCTCGATGTCTGGGAAGCAGATCCACTCGATTCGTTAGGTTGCGCGGAAAAATTATTTTCACTGTGCGTTATCGATGGTCGCCTCTCCGACGCGCGTACTTGGCTGGATCGACAAGCCGCGGACGAAAGTACGATTCTATGTTACCATCGTGCCTTGTTGCGTTTTTTGGAGGCCGCGGATATGGCGGAGCAGCGCTATCAACAAAGTGGCGATGTCGAGGCCGCTTCATCATGGCAAGATGAAACAGCGAACAACTTATTATTGAAGGCACTTCAGCAAAACCCGTATGTCGCGCGACTGATGGCACATCCGCAAGCATTCCAATTGGATTGCCCGCAAGGATCAGAATCCCGAAGCCCCGCTGAAGCGATCGCCGTAATGTATGCGAGCGCGCATTTGTGGCTGAGCGATTTTCTGGCACTATCCTGGTTGATAGGAACAGCGAAACATATTTGTCTCGAAACTTCAGGGTATGAGGACGAATGGCAACAAGTGCTCGCGCAGCTCGGTGGTGAGCCAAGCGATGAAGAGCGTTTCGCTTATTTGCGGCAATTGGAAGAAATGGATTTGTGAGATAGTAACGAATGACCTGCGGCAACAAAAAAACGCACGGAGAAAACCCCGTGCGTTAAGAAAATTGGATTACTGAAACGATCAAGGAGCCAGAGGTTTCATGGTCGGCACAAGGCCCATGTGTGGGCTACCAACACCACCTTGACCAGTGGACATTTTAACGATGGTATCACTGGTCGTACCACATACGCCAGGTTTCGGACAATACGGGCGCACACAGCGAACGTGATGGATCTTGGTTTTCTCTTTGTAATGAGGAACTTTTTCCGTAACAGTGCGTGTTTCGATACCACCTTTGGAACCAGTTGACACTGTTACCTCTTTGGTTACGGTCTTATGACCCGCCAAAACGGTTTCCTTGGATTTGTAGCTATTGTTGCTACCAAATAAGCAGCAGCAGGAAGAAAGACCGAGGGCGGTCACAGCGCAGAGAGAGGACAGAAAAAGGTTTTTCATGACGGACGTGATAGTAAGGAGGGAGTCGGGGTTGGGTCAAACAGAAAATGCTACTAGCATAAAGAATCTTGTATTCATGCAATCGTGAGAACTTTTTCCACAATGCGACGAGGATTCGGCAATTGTTCGTTTTCGACATACGGTGAGTAAATCGCCGGGGCATCGAGCGAGGTGACACGCTTGATTGGAGCATCGAGATCGTCGAAACAATGGTCTTGAATCAATGTCGCGACCATCGCAGAAACTCCACCGAACGCTTTTGATTCATCGACTAACACCACACGATGCGTCTTGCGCACGGTCTTGAAAATCGCTTCTTGATCGAGCGGGCGAATGGTGCGCAGATCGAGTACATCGCACGAAATACCATGATCGCGTTGCAAAGTTTCCGCTGCCTCCAAGCAATGAATCACCGAACGACCATGAGCGATCAACGAAAGATCGGAGCCTTCGCGCTTTAAGTCAGCGACGCCTAACGGAATCACAAAGTCACCATCACCCGGATCAGGCACGGGACCGGAAGTGCCATAGAGCAAGGTGTTTTCCATGAAAAACACCGGGTCGTTGTCGCGGATCGCGGCTTTGATGAGCCCTTTGACATCGGCAGGAGTTGCAGGCGCTACTACTTTCAAACCAGGAAACGCCGCGAACATCCCCTCGGGAATGTGCGAGTGCGTCGCGCCCACTGCCGTGCCACCGTTGGCCGGACCACGCACCACGATGGGGCAATTGATCAAGCCACCGGACATGTAGCGCACACAGGCGGCATTGCTCACGAGTTGGTCAAAGGCCACCGAGTGGAACGACCAAAACATCAACTCCATCACGGGGCGCACGCCGAGCATTGATGCCCCAATGCCCATGCCAATGAAACCCGCTTCGGAAATTGGCGTGTCGACAACGCGTTTGTCGCCCCACTTTTTCCACAAGCCTTCGGTCACTTTATACGCGCCATTATACTGGGCTACTTCCTCGCCCATCAGCACGACATTTTCATCGCGAGCCAGTTCTTCATCCATGCCTTCGCGAAGGGCTTCTCTGTAGGTCAGTGTGCGCATATTCCAGTTGCTATAGGGTATAGATTGATTTGATCGGAACTACTATGATGGTCGTACTTCGTTCAGTCGTTAAAGAAATGACGACCTGTTTGTCCGGCGACGGTCTTTTCATCGACCTCCCAATAGACGTCATCCATGATTGATTCGATCGTCGGAGCCGGAGAGACATCGGCAAAAGCCACAGAGGCGGCAGCTTCATCGGCGGCCTCCTTATTGATCGCATCGGCTTGTTCCTGCGTGATGACGCCTTCTTGAATCAAACGGGTGCGGAAGGTGTTGATCGGATCGTGATTGTTTTTGTAATTCTCGATCTCCTCGGGCGAACGATATTTTTTTGCATTCGCATCGGCAACGCTGTGGCCGTAGTAGCGATAGGTCGAGATTTCCAAAACGGTAGGACGCGATTCCTTGCGCGCGCGCTCCATGGCGATCTGAGTTTTAGCACGAACTTCGTAAATGTCAGAGCCATCAATGAGGTCCCACTCCATATCGTAAGCCTCAGCGCGCTGGGCCAAGCAACCGCGATACGCGGAGGAACGCTTCTGCGAAGTACCCATCGAGTAACCGTTATTTTCGATAATATAAACGACGGGCAATTCAAACAGAGCCGCGAGGTTCAGCGATTCGTGAAACGCCCCCTGGTTGACCGCGCCATCGCCCATGTAGCATAGCGCGGCGCCTTGTAAACCCTTATACTTCAAGCCATAGGCTAAACCAAGACCGAGTGGAGTCTGACCACCGACAATGCCGTGGCCACCCCAGAAATTTTTGTCTGGTGCAAACAAGTGCATCGAGCCCCCCTTGCCCTTAGCGGACCCTGTGGCCTTACCGAAAAGCTCCGCCATGCACTCGTTCATGTTCATGCCGCTTGCGATTGCGTGGCCGTGGCAGCGGTAGGCCGTGATGTTGTGATCGTTTTCGCCGCAGAGGGAAATCGTGCCGACAGCGACCGATTCTTGGCCGATATACAAATGCAAGAAGCCGCCGATACGACCAGCGTTATAATATTTTAGCGCGGCTTGTTCAAAGCGGCGGATGCGAATCATCATGCGCAGCAGTTCCACTTTTTGTTCAGCGGTCAGCGCGCGATTGATCGGCGATGAGGCGAAATCCAGACGATGTGAAGGAGCTGCGGGAAAGGACATAAGCGATGGTGCAATAAAATGAATCAGCGGGAAGGCGAACCAGCAAGAGGCGGAGGGAGATACGAGGAAAGCGGGCGAAGCGCAAGCAGAAAAAGACACGTAAACAGCAGATTTCCCGCACAGGCATTGCGCAAAAAGACCCACGTCGGACCAAGACCTACAGGCCCCGTCCACTGCGCTTGCAAGAGGCCCTGCCAACTACGCTCATAAAATTCCGGCAAAGCAAAAAACGACACTGTATTGGTCACCAAATAAAACACCAGGGCAGCCAGCACCGATCCCAGACAAGCTCTACCAAACGAAAACGAAGCCTTCACCCACGGCACCAATAAAGCCGTCGCCGCAAGACCGAGCAATAATCCAACCTGATCCCAGACGAGTAATTCTTGCCCATAAAACAAATTCAGAAGCGGGTCGGATATCGCCCACGCACCCAGCGGCAACAACCAACGGTCGTGACCCTTGAAACAAACCATACAAAGCAACAGCAGAGCTGGTAAGGGAGAAACATTCATCCAGCCCTGCCATGCGCCCACCAATCGGAACGCAATCAACAGAACCAGCAGTGCCACAAACGAAAACCAACGATGCATGAAACTTCATGTGCCACAAAACCAAGCCCCATGCCAGTGAAATTTCCTCATTTAAGAAATGCATCAAGAAAAACGATGGATGATTGATGCCTTCCCCAAACTTAATCAAACCCCACAACCCAATCTTTCGTGAATTTGGCGTATTTCATTGTTACCAACGCTTTTACCGTGCTTTTAGCGGTATCAGAGTGTTTGCCTCTTTTTTGGGGATTCAATTTTTCGGCTATCTCCTCCCGCTAAGCGGGATCCGGTTGTGGTTTTAACTGCCACTTCGCACCATAAAAGCCCCTAAGCTGCCGAGGTGGCGGCTCACCCTGTTTGGGCTTTCCCTTGATTTTCCATTTCCCACCTCGCGCGTTTTCCGCTACACTCAGCGCATGGACTGGACACCACTCATCACCCTCGCTTGGCAGACCCGCGACCGCGCCTATGCGCCATACTCCACCTTTCATGTAGGCGCTGCCGTTCAGGACGCCCAAGGTAACATTTTCACTGGTTGCAATGTCGAAAACCTCTCCTACGGCCTTACCATCTGTGCGGAGAGAGTCGCCATCGCCTCAGCTGTCGCTGCGGGCTCCCGAGAACTGCGACGAATCGTGGTAGTCGCCGATACCGATACACCCGTCTCTCCCTGCGGTGCGTGCCGCCAGGTCATGGCAGAATTTGGTGTACGCGAAATTCTCCTCTGCAACCGCAACGAACAACTTTCCTTCACCTTAGAACAACTTCTGCCGCGCAGCAGCGAGGGGATACTCAATCGTTGAAAATTGTTCCACGTGGAACAATTGACCAACTTCAAAAATTCAGTGGTCGCCCATGCAGTCTCATGTTATGGTTCGCCTCCACTTTGCCCATGTTTGTTTACCCAAAAGATTACGATGTTCTTGTCATCGGCGCCGGCCACGCCGGGATTGAAGCCGCGCTCGCCGCCGCCCGACTCGGTTGCTCGGTCGCGATGCTGACGCAGAATCTCGACACCATCGGTCAGATGAGCTGCAACCCCGCCATCGGCGGACTGGCCAAAGGCCATATGGTCCGTGAGATCGACGCCCTGGGGGGAGCCATGGCACTCAACACCGATGCCACCGCCATTCAGTGGCGCATGCTGAACGCTAGCAAAGGTCCGAGCGCCCGCGCGCCACGCGCGCAGTGCGACAAAAAGGCTTACCAGTTTCGTATGAAATGGATTCTGGAGAATACTTCGGGCCTCGACCTCCACCAAGGCAATGTCGGCTCATTGCTTGTCGAGAACGATCAAATCATCGGTATCACCACTAGCCTCGGCATGCAGTTCCGAGCGAAGTCGGTCGTGCTCAGTGCGGGCACCTTCATGCGTGGCCTCATGCACGTCGGTCTCAGAAACGAAAAGGGTGGTCGCATGGGCGATGCCAGTTCCACCGTGAGCGATAGCCTCAAGGACCTCGGCTTCACGGTAGAACGCTTCAAAACCGGCACTCCCTGTCGTCTCAATGGCCGCTCCCTCGATCTCGACCGCTGCGAAATCCAAGGAGGGGAGACTCCCATACCACATTTTAGCTACCTCTACGACACGATCGAACGCGGCAATAACGACATCTTCACCCTCAACCCTTGGGCGGATAAAATGTTCCACGTGGAACAAATGCCGTGTTTTATGACCTACACGAACCCCGCCACCCACGAAATCATCCGCAATAATCTCGACCAATCACCGATGTATTGCGGCATCATCGAAGGTGTGGGACCGCGCTACTGCCCATCCATCGAGGACAAGGTCGTGCGTTTCGCAGAAAAGGAACGTCATCAGATTTTCCTCGAACCCGAAGGCCGACACACGGGGGAGTTCTACGTCAATGGCGTTTCAACCTCCTTGCCTTACGAGGTCCAACTTGCCTTTCTGCGCACCATTTCCGGCCTCGAACGCTGCGAAATCATTCGACCGGGCTATGCCGTGGAATACGATTACTGCCCGCCAACCCAACTCCATCCGACGCTCGAAACGAAATCCGTCGCCGGACTGTACTTCGCCGGGCAAATTAACGGCACCTCAGGCTACGAGGAAGCAGCAGGGCAGGGGCTTCTGGCAGGAGCGAATGCCGCGCTCAAGGTTCTCGGGCGCCCACCACTTATTCTCGGCAGAGATCAGGCCTATCTCGGTGTGATGATCGATGACCTTGTTACCCGCGGTTGCACCGAGCCCTACCGCATGTTCACCAGTCGCGCCGAATATCGCTTGCTGCTCCGCCAGGACAACGCTGACGTCCGCCTCACGCCTCTTGCCACCGAGATTGGTCTGGTAACAACCGAGCGCGCCCGTCGCGCTGCCGAGAAAATCACTTTCCTCGACGACGCACATCAGTGGGTCACCAAAACCAACCACGAGGGGATCAAGCTCGATCTATGGTTCCGTCGCATGGAAAACTCTTGGACCGAGCTCCCCGCCGAGATGCTCAAGCGTTACCCACAAAACCTCTGGCCGATGATCGAAACAGAAGTCAAGTACGCCGGTCATCTCGACAGGCAGCAGGTCCAAATCGACCGCATGGCACGACAAGAAGAAAAACTTATACCCGCTTGGATTGATTACCAACTCATCCACGGCATGAAAACCGAGGCAAAATCACGTCTGCAACAAATCCAACCCCGCACTCTAGGGCAGGCCGGAAGAATTAGCGGCATCACCCCAGCTGACCTCGCCCTTCTCGCCATCTGGATGGAAAAGGGACATGATCGACAATCCTCTCAACCGCATGAGAGGTGAAAATTTTCTCTAGTCAGGATTTATTGATCCCATCTACTTTTGCCCTTGCCTTTTTCAGCATTTCAGGCACTATAGCTTATACACGAGTAAACGTGAATCCAAACCCATGAAAACTATCCTCGCCAGCTTCCTATTGATGAGTGTTTCCTCGCTCATGGCTCAACAAGGTCAACCCATTAGCGACGTTAAAAGCACGGTCCAAAGCCACTACACTCGCGGCGTGCAGGCTGTGAATCGTGGCGATGTCACAACAGCAGAGAAAGAATTTCGCGCCGTCCTCCAAATGGAGCCACAGAATCCTCATGCGCGCTATCAACTCAGTCAGTTGATGCTGAATCGCACGAAAATTGCTGCCACACATCGGCAAATCACAATGAAGAACACCATGCTTCCTCAAGTCGACTACTCCGACGCAACCGTTTCAGAGTGTTTGGATACACTCAACATCCAAGTGCAAAACGCGACAAAACAAAAGTTCTCTCCCAATTTCATCCTGAGAGACCCCCAGGGCAAATTGAAGGATAAGTCAGTCACACTCAAGCTCGCCAATATTCCAGCAGCCAAAGTGCTTGAATACATTGCCTCCTCCACCAATTGCAGAATTGACTACGAAGAGCATGCCATCGTAATTGAAGCTAAATAGACGAGCGGATGGAACAGCATGTCGTGATCACCGGAGGGCAGGGTTCTCTGGCACAGTCCATCGCTGCATTTTTGCAGGAAAAAGAACCGTCATGGACCATCTCTTGCCCGTCGCGTCAAGAACTAGATGTAACGCAACTGAGCTCGTTGCAGAATTATTTTACGAATCATCCGTGTGACCTACTCATTGCCGCAGCAGGGGAAATCGTGGATCAACCCCTAGCCAAAGTAACGTCCGAAACCTGGGATCAACTTTTGCAGAGCAACCTTCGCGGCGCAGCATTTGCCGCAAAGCTTGCCAGTAGGTCGATGCTGAAACAACGTCAAGGTCATGTGATCTTTTTCACTAGCTATTCAGCTATGCAGCCGCCCGTCGGACAAGTTGCTTACGCGAGTGCCAAAGCAGGACTCATTGGCCTGACAAAATCCCTTGCACAGGAATGGGGCTACGCCAATATCCGCGTGAATGCGATTATGCCTGGTTTTCTTGAAAATCGCATGACAACAATTGTGGCAGATGGTCGTAAAGAACAAGTACGTCAAGCCCATTGCCTAGGACGTTTTAACACCGAAGATGCCGTTGCCGCTTTTATCTACAGTCTTCACACTCAACTCATTCATACCTCGGGACAGATTTTTAATCTCGACAGTCGCATCATCTCCTAAATAACATCCGCCCATGAGAAAATCCCTCATTTATACACTGATTCTTGTGTTTCTTGCCGTAGTGTCATCCTCATGCGGATTAGCTCAAGGCATTGGCCAAACTGCGCAGCGCACCTTGCAAAGTGTCGGACGCACCATTTTCTGATATTATTTTTGATACAGAATTTTTCGCCCTGAAGGAGCCATTTGGATTGTAATGGTTTTGACGTCATTCGGCCAGATCTCGGGAAATAGGTCGGCCCATTCGACTAACAGTACAGCCTTTTGGTCAAAATAGTCGTCCCAGCCAAGCGCAAGCACCTCAGCGGAACTTTTCATACGATAAAGATCAAAATGAAAAAGTGGTAACCGTCCACCATGATATTCTTGCACAATAGAAAATGTTGGACTGGTAACTTCTCCCATATAACCAAGCCCACGTGCGAAACCTTTGGCAAAATGAGTTTTCCCCGCTCCCATGGGTCCAATAAGCGCGAACATCATTGGCTTAATGATTTGTTGCGCCAACGCAAAAGCGCAATTTTCCGTTGCTTGCGCATCATCGAGTAGCCATTCTTGTGGTGCCATGATTTGTAAGAAAATCGTAGCATGCGGTTAATCAAAGTTACGAGAAAAAGCAGTAAATTTTTTTTCAAAAAAAACTTGCCACAAAGTATCTTTTATGGTGAAGTTCGCGCCCCGCTCGCAAGAGCACAACCTTCTAACGATCATGGGCTACGCAGTCATCAAAACAGGCGGTAAACAATACCGCGTTCAACAAGGCGATAAAATCGATGTCGAAAAACTCGCACTCGAAGTCGACAGTGAAATCACGTTCGACGTTCTCTTAGTAGGCGAAGGCGCTTCCGTGACCGTCGGCAAACCAACCGTTGCAGGAGCTTCCGTGACTGCAAAAGTCGTTGAGCAATTCCGCGGCGAAAAGGGTGTAGCCTTCAAATTCAAACGCCGGAAAGGTTTCCATAAGAAAATCGGTTTTCGTCGTCATCTGACCAAACTTGAAATCACTGGCATCACCGCCTAATTACATTCATCCCTCAACCACTCACTCGTTATGGCCCATAAAAAAGGACAAGGATCTGTTAAAAATGGACGCGACTCACGCAGCAAACGTCTTGGCGTAAAAAAATTCGGTAGCCAGGCTGTCATTGCCGGAAATATTATCATTCGCCAACGCGGAACACGCTGGACCGCTGGCACGAACGTAGGCATGGGCAAAGACCACACCCTCTTCGCTCTCAGCGACGGACGCGTGCTCTTCGACAAAGACGGCACACGCGTCAACGTCGTCGCTGTAGCAGCCAACTAAGCAAGCATAGGACACGTTGCTAAACCAACCGCCTCTTCTCACGAAGCAGGCGGTTTTTTCTGTAATCCAGGATGGCATTTCCTACAAACGATCTTGCAATTGAAATCACTAAACCATTCACATAGTCTAAGAATACTTTTTAAAATAAACGAATAAATTCATCTTCTTCTTACTGTGAATAAGTCGCTAAAAATCCAGTTCCACCAGATAACAGTGAGGGTTCCACGAGAAAAATAACTTGTGAATCGGCAGTGTAATAAATCCGAGTTTGTAAAGCTCGTGTCAATTCAGCATACTTATCAAAAGAGAATTCCCAAGTTGTTCGCAAAAAATCCACTTTATTCTCAATTACGCTACTGCCATGAATTTTGATTCCACATCAGTGTCTCAAGAATATGTTTTTGTTTACGGTACACTCCGGAAATTAGGAAGCAATGCTTGGCGAATGGACGGTGCTACATTTTTAGCCGCTGCTACGACCAAAGGTCATCTCTATCGCGTCGATTGGTATCCTGCCGCAATTTTTGATAATTCGGCAAACTCAATCATCGTGGGCGAACTCTACAGCCTGCACCTTGGTCAACTTCAAGCGCTCGATACTTTTGAGGGAACTGAATATCGTCGTATCAAGATTTCAGTCACGACAACACAAGAAGTATATGCGTGGGCTTGGGAATATATTGAACCAATAGAGAACTTGAAGACGATTATTTCGGGCGACTGGCTCACGGAACGATGAATCAAAACAGAAAGTTCCTACAATTCTAAATATTGCAGTTCTATCTACAATAAGGCAAATTTTCAAAACGACATTCTTATGCTAGAACAAAGATTTAGGACGCTACTGAACCTTAGGGTCCCGAACCAAATAATTACTTTGGAGTAGAGCACGCGAAATTCCTTACTTTTTCTCCGCTTGCCAAGAAGCTTGCTTTACCGTTAATTGACCGCCGCTTCACATCATGGCACTCATCGTTCAAAAATATGGCGGCACCTCTGTCGGATCGTTAGATCGCATACGCAATGTTGCTACGCGACTGAAACTAACACGCGATGCTGGCAATCAAGTTGTTGCTGTCGTGTCAGCGATGTCAGGGATTACCGATGGCTTACTAAAGATGGCGCACGAGTTGACAGCTCACCCGTCAGAGCGTGAATTGGACGTACTCGTTTCAACCGGTGAGCAACAGTCGATTGCACTCGTCACCATGGCTTTGCACGATCAAGGTGTTCCAGCAGCATCGATCACAGGCCGACAAGCGGGCATATTTACTACCGGATCACATACCCGCGGACGGATTCTCGATATCGACCCGAAACTGATGAATCAATTGCTAGCTGAGGGTAAAACTCTTGTGGTCGCAGGCTTTCAGGGTGTCACTCCAGAAGGCATGATTCACACACTGGGTCGCGGGGGTTCCGACCTGACTGCAATTGCTATCGCGGCGGCAATCAAAGCCGATGTTTGCCAAATCCTTACCGATGTC
>Ga0247843_1008499_pt1 | contig 11947 bp, 8 predicted proteins | sample LaCruzMarch2017__FD_192420 | JGI IMG/M metagenome (GOLD analysis project Ga0247843, IMG submission 192420) | Freshwater microbial communities from meromictic Lake La Cruz, Castile-La Mancha, Spain - LaCruzMarch2017_8m | ecosystem: Environmental > Aquatic > Freshwater > Lake | place: Spain...
GCACCGGCCAGCCGCTCGATGAACACATCCTGCGTGTCGCTATGGGTGGTGGTGAAGCCCCAGGCCAGGCTTTCATTGCGGCCGATCACCACCAGCGGCACGCCCGGCGCGGTGGCGCCGGCGCGGAAGCGCCCATCCGGCAGGTCGATGCGCGCCAGGTACCAAAGCACCGGCGCCTGGAAGCCCAGATGCGGGTCGGCGGCCAGCAGCGCGCCGCCGCTGGCGCTGAAGCGGGGCGCCACGGCCCAGGCATTGCTGGCGCTGTCGGGCAGCGGCTGATCCTGGCCCCAGGCCGGCACCGCGGCCAGCATGCGGCCGAGCCAGGCCGGGTCGAGCGCCGCGCGCAGGTCGGCGCGGCCGGGGCTGCGATCCTCGGGCCACAGCATGCGCAGCCGCTCGGCCGGCAGCTGCCGCTCCAGCCGCGCCATGTCCAATTCGCGCCGCCAATCGCCCGACAGCCACAGGCCCATCACCTTGGCCCAGAGCAGGCTGTCCTGCGGCTGCCAGGGCGGCGGCTCGCCGATCGCCAGGAATTCCGGCGCGGCGAGCCTGCCACGGATGGCGAGCCGCGCATTCACCCCCTCGGCATAGGCCACCAGCAGGTCCTGCGCCTCGGCCGGCAGTGCCGCGAAATCGGCGGCGGCGCGGCCCTTCAGGTCGAGCGTGCGGGTGAAGCGGTCGAGGCGGAGCGCGCCGCCGCCGGCGATCTCGGCCAGCCGCCCCTCGGCGCCGCGCCGCATGGCTTCCATCTGGAACATGCGGTCGCGCGCGTGCAGCCAGCCCAGCGCCACCGCCGCGTCCCGCTCGGTGGCGGCGCGGATGCGCGGGATGCCGTGGCGGTCCATCACGATCTCGACCGGGGCGGACAGGGTCGGCGCCGCCACCTCCTCGGTGGCGTCCGGCAGCGCGATGTAGATCAGCGATATCGCGAAGGCCACCGCGATGCCGGCCAGGATCGCGAGGAAACCCAGCAGCCGCCCGAGGAGACCCAACACCTTGCCCATGGCTGCGAGATGGACCGGGTTGGGGGCTTTGTGAAGGCGGGTGCGATTGACGCTCCGAGATTCGGAGGGCTTACGTGGACCCTACTCGGAAGGAACAGGTCGGGCATGAGCGGTGTGTTTTTCCTGCGCAACTGGGGCGGCACGAGCGCCGACGACACCTTCACGGGCTTCGACCAGGCGAACCCCGGCTTCACGCTTGGCACGAGCTTCGCGACCGACGTGTTTCCGGGGCGCGACACCATCATCGCCGGCCTCGGCCACGATTTCGTCGCCGCCCCGGGTGGTGAGAACTCGATCGATGGCGGCGCCGGCGATGACACGCTGTTCGGGCAGGGCAATTCGGACACGATCATCGGCGGCGCCGGCGCGGGTGACCGGCTGGCAGGCGGCAGCGGCGCCGATCTGCTGATCGAGACGGCCGAGCCGGGCACCCTGGATGTCGCGGCCTTCCTCGATGGCGGCGAGGGCCTCGACACGCTGCGTCTGATCGGTGGCGGCCGCCTGGTCAGCACCCAGATGCAGGGAATCGAGGTGCTGGAGGCGACCAGCGGGACCATCACGATCAGCGCGATGAATTTCGCGCTGTTCGACACGCTGCGCTTCGGCACCAGCCAGTCCCAGACGGATGTGCTCATCGCCGGGCTTGGCGGCACCTATGATTTCTCGGCGCTTTCGCTCCAGACCCTGTCCGGCCCGCTGCTTGCCGCGGCGCGGTTTCGCGGCAGCGCCGGCGACGAGGCGGTGATCGGCACCGACCGCGCCGATGTGCTGGAAGGCCTGGGCGGCAACAACGATGTGCTCGGCGGCGCAGGCAATGACGCCGTCAGCGGTGCCGGCCGGGTGCGCGGCGGCGATGGCGACGACAGCGTGGTGGATTTCCAGGGCGCGATCAGCGCCGACCGGTTGGAGGGCGGCGACGGCGCCGACACCATCCGGTCCTTCCACGGCGCCGACACGCTGAATGGCGGCCTCGATGACGATTACCTGGAAGGCAGCCGGGACGGTGCGGACCTGCTGCTGGGCGGCGACGGCCATGACACGCTGATCGGTGGCGCGGGCAACGCCACCATCCAGCACGCGCTGCGCGGTGCCGGGGGCGACGATCGGCTGGAGGCGAGCGGATTGCTCGGCGCAGGCGGCCTGTTCCATGGCGGCGACGGGGCTGACACGCTGTCGGTCGGCGGCGCCACCCTGGCGGGCGCGACCTATGCCAGCATCGAGTTGCTGGCCGTGGCCGGTCTGACCGGGATTGGCGGGGCCGACCTCGACGCCTTCGCGACGCTAGAGCTGGCGTCGAACGCGATCCTGTTCGCCGCCAGCGCGGGCAGCTTCGATTTCCGGGGCAAGACCATGCTCGGGACCGGGGCGTTCTTCCAGGGCGCGCAGTTCGGCAACGACACGATCCTGGGCAGCAGCCTTGCCGACACGCTGGAGGGCGCGGGCGGCGCCGACAATCTGGCCGGCTTCGACGGCGATGATCTGCTGGCCGGCGGCACGGGCAACGATTCGATCGACGGCGGCGCCGGATTCGACACTGTGCGCTTCCTCCGCCCGCGCGCCGACTACACCGTGCAATCGGCCGGCTCGGCCCTGATCGTCTCGGGCATCTTCGAGGGGGCAGACACGCTGCGCGGCGTGGAAGAGCTGCGCTTCACCGATGGCACGGTGCCGGTTGTGACCGCCGGCAATGACAGTGTGCGCGGCGGGACTGGGGCGGACAGCCTGAATGCCGGCAATGGCGCCGACACGGTCGACGGCCTTGCCGGCGACGATACGCTTGTGGGCAGCGCCGGCGATGACCGGGTCGTGGGCGGCGATGGGCTCGACCGGATCCTGGGTGGCAATGGCGCCGATACGCTGATCGGCGGCGCGGGCGGCGATGTGATGAGCGGCCAGGCCGGCGCCGACCTGTTTCTGTTCACGGGGCTGGGCGATGGCCTCGACCGGATCGCCGATCTGACGCCGGGGATCGATCGCATCGGGCTGGATTCCGTTGCATTCGGGCTGGCGCCGGGCGCGCTGGCGGCCGCTTCGTTCCAGGCGGGCAGCGCCAACCAGGCGTTGGCGGGCACCGCGCCGCTGCTGATCTACAACAGCGTGACCGGCCGGCTGTTCTTCGACGCCGATGGTATCGGGGGTGGCGCGCGCCAGGAATTGGCGGTGCTGCTCGGCACCCCGGCGCTGACCGCGGCGGATGTGGTCGTGATCGGCTGATCTCGTCGCGGAACCTTCACGGCTGTGTCATGCTCCTGTCCCGCGGCCAAGTCTGAATGCGGACCCCAACCATGGAGGTGGCGATGGCCATCAAGGTCGAAATTGACGGCGACAGCGCAGAAGCCGTGGCGCTGGCGCTGCTGAAGCTGGTGGCGAAGGCGGAGGGCAAGCTCGATTCCGAGGGCGAGCCCCAGGGCGTCGACCGCGAATGGCTGCTCGACACCTATGCCGAATGCCTGGACACCGTGCTCGGCGCCCGCCCCATCGAATATGTGGAAGATGAGGACGACGACCAGGACGATGACGGCGCCGATTTCGACGCCGATGCCGACGACGCCGATGACGAGCTGGACAGCGAGCCCGAACCCCCGGCCAAGCCCTGAGCCCCGGCCCGCGCGCCGGTAACCCCGGCGCGCGGTGCTGATCAGCCCATATTCACCATGATGGTCTTCTTGTGGGTGAAATGCTCGAGCATCGCCTCGAGCGAGGCTTCCTTGCCAAGGCCCGAGGACTTCACCCCGCCATAGGACAGGTTGGCCTGCACCACCAGGTTCTGGTTGATCTGCACCAGCCCCGCTTCCAGCCGGTGCGCCAAATCCAGCCCGACCTTCAGATTGTTGGTCCACAGGCTGGCGGCCAGGCCGAAATCACTGTCATTCGCCGCCGCCAGCACCGCTTCCGGATCGTCGAAGGGCTGGATCACGGTGACCGGGCCGAAGATCTCCTCGCGCACCAGGCGCGAGGTGCCATCGAGGCCGGTGAAGATCACCGGCTGGATGAACAGGCCCTTGCGCAGCGCCGGATCGGTCGGCAGGGCCGAGCAGACATGGGCGGTGGCGCCCGGCGTGGCCGCGCCTTCGGCGATATAGGCGCGCACCTTCTCCAGCTGCCCTTCGCTGACGATGGTGCCGATGTCGGTCGCCTCGTCCAGCGGGTCGCCCATCACCATCGCGTCCACGGCGGTCTTCATGGCGGTGACGAAGCGATCGAAGATCGGGCGTTCCACATAGATGCGGCTGGCCGCCGTGCAGCTTTGCCCCTGGCGGGTGAAGCGCATGGAGGTGAGCGCGCCGGACACGGTCTTGTCGAAGTCGCAATCGGCGAAGACGATCATGGGCGACTTGCCGCCGAGTTCGAGCGTGACCGGGATCAGCTTTTGCGCGGCGGCGCGCGCCACGATCTTCCCGGTCTCGACGCTGCCGGTGAAGGTGACCTTGCGTACCAGCGGATGCTCGACCAGCGGCGCCCCGCATTCCGGGCCCATGCCCGAGACCATGTTGAACACGCCGGGCGGCAGGATGCGGTTCATGATCTCGCAGATGCGCAGCACCGCGAAGGGCGCTTCCTCGGCCGACTTCACCACCACCGCATTGCCCGCCACCAGCGCCGGCGCCACCTTCAGCGCCATCAGCAGCATCGGCACGTTCCAGGGGATGATGGCCCCCACCACGCCGAGCGGCTCGCGCACCGTCACGCTCAGCACGTTGGGCGCGAAGGGCACGCTCTCGCCCTTCAGCTCGGAGCCGAGGCCGCCGAAGAATTCGAACACGTCGGCGACGACATTCGCCTCGACGCGGCTTTCGGTGCGCAGCGCCTTGCCGGTCTCCAGCGCGATCAGCCGGCCCAATTCATCCACATGCGCGCGGATGGCGGCGGCGCAGGCATGCACCAGCGCGCCCCGCTTGCGGGCGGGCACCTTCGCCCAGGCTTTCTGGGCCGCGGCAGCGTTGCTGACGGCGGCGTCCACATCGGCGGCGTCGCCCTCCGCCGCGCGGCCCACTTCGGCGCCGGTCGCGGGGTTCACCACGGCGAAGCTTTGGCCGCTGCGGGCGGGCACATAGCGGCCGCCGATGAAATGCAGGCCGGACAGGGCGCGCGCCAGCGCGAAGCAATCATTCGTGGGTGCGTCCGGGGTGGGGTGGGGCGTGTCGAGCATGGGGTTCCTCGGGGCCATTCCGGGGCCTATAACGCGCCGGACAATGCGTCGGCTGGCCAGAAGCGGCAAGCCGAGGCGCCGCGTGAGGAACTTCGCTGAATGGAAAAGACGCCGAGCGGTCCGCTGAAGGGCCTGCGCGTGCTGGATCTGACCCGCGTGCTGGCCGGGCCGACCTGCACGCAGATGCTGGGCGATCTGGGCGCCGAGGTGATCAAGATCGAACGGCCGGAAGCCGGCGACGATACCCGCGGCTTCGCCCCCCCCTTCTGGCCGAATACCAAGGAAAGCGCCTATTTCCTGGGCGTCAATCGCAACAAGAAGTCGGTCACGCTGGACATCGCCTCGCCCGAGGGCCAGGCGATCATCCACCGGTTGCTGGAAGACACCGACATATTGGTGGAGAATTTCAAGGTCGGCGCGCTGGCCAAGTACGGGCTCGGCTTCGAGCAGGTGCATGCCAAGTATCCGGGCATCATCTATTGCTCGATCACCGGCTTCGGCCAGACCGGCCCCTACGCGCCGCGCCCGGGCTATGACAGCTTGATCCAGGCGATGGGCGGCGTGATGAGCCTGACGGGCGAGCCGGAAGGGCTGCCGCAGAAGGTGGGCATTCCGGTGGCCGACCTGTTCGCCGGCCTCTATGGCTGCATCGGCATCCTGGCGGGGCTGCGCCACCGCGAACGCACGGCGCTCGGCCAGCAGGTGGATATCGGCATGCTGGACACGCATGTGGCGTGGCTGGCCAACCAGGGCATGAACTACCTGGCGACGGGCGAGAACCCGGCGCGGCTGGGCAACCAGCATCCCAACATCGTGCCCTACCAGGTCTTCCCGACCGCCGATGGCCATATCGTGCTGAGCGTCGGCAACGACCCGACCTTTGCCCGCTTCTGCGAAACCACGGGGCAGCAGGCGCTGCTGGCCGATCCCCGATTCGCCACCAACGCCGCGCGCGTGGCCAATCGCCAACTGGTGACGGACACGCTGACGCCGGTGATGCAGTCGCGCACCACCCATGAATGGGTCGACCTGCTGGAGACCCAGAAAATCGGCTGCGGGCCCATCAACAAGCTCTCCGAAGTATTCGAGGACGCGCAGGTGAAGGCGCGCAACGCCGTGGTGGAACTGGACCATGCCAGCGGCGAACGGGTGAAGGTGATCGCCAACCCGGTCCGCCTCTCGGCGACGCCGCCCGACTATCGCGTGCCGCCGCCGATGCTCGGCGAACATACGGATGAGGTGCTGGGCGGGCTGCTGGGCATGTCCGACGCTGACCTGGCCGCGCTGCGCGCCAGGAAGATCATCTAGCGCGATGCGCCGCGCCCATCTGCGCTACCTGCTCGGCGGCGCCTTCCAGACCCTGTCCTGGATGGAAGCGGGTCCGGCGGACGGCGCGCCGGTGGTGTGCGTGCATGGGCTGACCCGCAACGCGCGCGACTTTGACGTACTGGCCGCGGCGCTGGCGGGGCAGGGGCGGCGCGTGCTGTCGGTGGATCTGCCCGGACGCGGCGAAAGCGGCTGGCTGGCGGACCCCGCGCTCTATGTGCCGCCGAGCTATGCGGTGGCGCTGGGCCATCTGTTCGCCCGGCTGGATGGGCCGATCGACTATGTCGGCACCTCGCTGGGTGGAATCGTCGGGATGTTGCTGGCGGCGGGCGCCCACACGCCGATCCGCCGGCTGGTGCTGAACGATATGGGCGCCCGCGTGCCGGCCGAGGCAGTGCGCCGCATCGCCGATTATGTGTCGGCGCCGAAATCCTTCCCGAACCTGACGGCCTTCGAGGCGCATCTGCGCGAGGTGCATGCGCCCTTCGGGATCGCCACCGACGCCGGCTGGCGCCACATGGCGGAAACCAGCCACCGCATGGCGCCGGATGGCAGCGTGGTGCCGCATTATGACCCAGCGATCGCCGTGCCCTTCAGCGCGGCCGCCGACCAGCCGATCAACCTGGAATTCGTCTGGCGCCTGGTCGGCGTGCCGACGCTGATCCTGCGCGGCGCCACCAGCGACGTGCTGGAAGCCGATGTGGCGGCCGCGATGGCCGCGCGGCCAGGCGTGGAGCTTGTGACCCTGCCCGGGATCGGCCATGCGCCGGCGCTGGATACGCCGGCGCAGACCGATCTGATCGCGCGCTTCCTGTCCGCCTGAGGTCAGGCGGACAGCGCCGCCACCCCCGGCAGTGTCTTGCCTTCCAGCCATTCCAGGAAGGCGCCGCCGGCTGCGGACACATAGGTCATCCGCTCGGTCACGCCGGCATGGTGCAGCGCCGAGACCGTGTCGCCGCCCCCCGCGATCGCCTTCAGCCCGGCCGAGGTGACCAGCGAGGCGACGGCTTGCGCCACGGTCACCGTCGCCGCATCGAAGGGCGGGGTCTCGAAGGCGCCGAAGGGGCCATTCCAGACCAGCGTCGAGGCCCCGCGCAGCCGCGCCTCCACCATCTCCACCGTCTGCGGCCCGACATCCAGCGCCATCATGTCCCCCGGCACCGCATCCACGCCCACGGTGCGCGTGGGTGGGTTGGGCGCGAAGGTGGCGGAGACGATCAGGTCGACCGGCAGCAGGATCTCGCAGCCCGAAGCCGCGGCTTCGGCCAGGATGGTCCGCGCCGTCTCATGCATCTCGGCTTCCTGCAGGGACTTGCCCATCGGGTGGCCCTGCGCGGCCAGGAAGGTGTTGGCCATGGCGCCGCCAATCACCAGCACATCGACGCGCTTAGAGAGGTTGCCCAGCAGGTCGAGCTTGGTGGAGACCTTGGAGCCGCCGACGATCGCGACAACGGGCCGCGCCGGCCGGCCGAGGGCGGCGTCCAGCGCCTCCAGCTCGGCCTGCATCAGCCGGCCGGCATAGGCGGGCAGCAGCCGTGCGACACCTTCCGTGCTGGCATGCGCCCGATGCGCCGCCGAGAAGGCGTCGTTCACGAAGATATCGGCCAGCTTCGCCAGCGCCGCCGCCATGGCGGGGTCGTTCTTCTCCTCGCCGGCATGGAAGCGGGTGTTCTCCAGCAGCAGCACCTGGCCATCGGCCAGCGCGGCGGCGGCGGCCTCGGCCGTCGGGCCGATGCAGTCATCCGCGAAGGCCACCGGGCGGCCCAGCGCCTCGGCCAGCGCCTCGGCCATCGGCGCCAGGCTCATCTCCGGCACCCGCTTGCCCTTGGGCCGGTCGAAATGGCTGCACACGATCACCCGCGCGCCGGCCTGGGCCAGTTCACGAATGGTCGGGCACAGGCGTTCGATGCGCGTGCGGTCGGTGATGCGCCCGTCGCGCACCGGCACGTTCAGGTCGGCGCGCAGCAGCACGCGCTGCCCGCGCGCGGCGAGATCATCGAGGGTGCGGAAGTGGGCCATGGCGCGCCTCAGAGCTTACCGAACAGGGCGGCGGTGTCGCTCATGCGGTTCGAGAAGCCCCACTCATTGTCATACCAGGACAGCACCCGTACCAGCCCGCCATCCACCACCTGCGTCTGCGTCGCATCGAAGGTGGAGGACATGGGGTTGTGGTTGAAGTCCATGCTGACCAGCGGCGCCGTATTGTAGCCGAGGATGCCCTTCAGCGGCCCGCTCTCGCTCGCCGCCTTCATCGCCGCATTCACCGCTTCCTTGGTGACACCTTCCTTGGCCGGCACGAAGTCGAGCGAGACCAGCGAGACGTTCGGCGTGGGGATGCGGATCGCCGTGCCGTCCAGCTTGCCCTTCAGCTCCGGCATCACGAGGCCCACCGCCTTCGCCGCCCCCGTGCTGGTCGGGATCGCAGAAACCGCGGCGGCGCGGGCGCGGTGCAGGTCCTTGTGCAGCGTGTCGACCGTGTTCTGGTCGCCGGTATAGGCGTGGATCGTCACCATGTAGCCGCGCACGATGCCGAAATTATCGTGCAGCACCTTGGCGATCGGCGCCAGGCAGTTGGTGGTGCAGGAGGCGTTGGAGACCACCTGCATGTCGGCGGTCAGAACGCCCTCATTCACGCCATAGACGATGGTGGCGTCGGCGCCCTCGCCGGGGGCCGAGATCAGCACCTTGCGGGCACCGGCGGTCAGCAGCGCCGCGGCCTTCTCGCGCGCGGTGAAGATGCCGGTGCATTCCATGGCCACATCGATGCCGGCCAGCGGCAGCTTGCTCGGGTCGCGCTCGGCGGTGATCTTGATGGGGCCCCAGACCTTGCCGCCATTGTGGATGGTGATGGTGTCGCCCTCGACGATCACTTCGCCCGGGAAGCGGCCATGCACGCTGTCATAGCGGAACAGGTGGGCGTTCGCCTCGACGCTGCCCAGGTCGTTGATGGTGACGAATTCCAGATCCTGCCGACCGGCCTCGCAGGCGGCGCGCAGCACCAGGCGGCCGATGCGCCCGAACCCGTTGATGGAGACCTTCACCGTCATAACCGTCTTCCCCTTGCTTCAGCCGAGACGCTTGCGCACGGCGGCCACCACGGCCGCCGCGGTGATGCCAAAATGGCGGAACAGATCCTCGGCCGGCGCGCTGGCGCCGAAGCCCTGCATGCCGATGAAGATGCCCTCGGGGCCGATCCAGCGATCCCAGCCGAAGGGCAGCGCCGCCTCGATGCCGACGCGCAGCGCCTGGCCCAGCACGGCATCCCGGTATTCGGCGGGCTGTGCCGCGAAGATCTCGAAGCAGGGCACGGACACCACGGCCGTCGGCACGCCGGCTTCCTCCAGCGTGGCGCGGGCCGCCATGGCCAGGTGCACCTCGGACCCCGTGGCGATCAGCGTGGCGCGGCGGGGCGCCGAGGCTTCGGCCAGCACGAAGCCGCCACGTGCCGAGAGGTTCTCGCGCGCCTCGGTCCGCAGCGTCGGCAGGTTCTGGCGCGACAGCGCCAGCACCGCGGGGCCATCCGCGCGGCGCAGCGCCAATTCCCAGCATTCCGCGGTTTCCAGCGCGTCGGCCGGGCGGAACACATGCAGGTTCGGCAGGCAGCGCAGGCTGGCGAGCGTCTCGACCGGCTGGTGGGTCGGCCCATCCTCGCCGAGACCGATACTGTCATGCGTCAGCACATGGATCACCCGCTGGCGCATCAGGCAGGCCAGGCGCAGCGCCGGGCGCAGATAATCGGCGAAGACCAGGAAGGTGCCCGAATAGGGGATGATGCCGCCATGCAGCGCCATGCCGTTCATCGCCGCCGCCATGCCATGCTCGCGCACGCCATAATGGATGTAGCGCCCGCCATAGGCGCCGGGCGCCAGCGCGGGCACGCCCTTCACATTCGTGTTGTTCGAGCCGGTGAGGTCGGCCGAGCCGCCGACCATCTCGGGCACGGCGGGCACCAGCGCTTCCAGCGCGCGCTGGCTGGCCACGCGGGTGGCCAGCTTCGGCGCCTCGGCGGCGGTGCGGGCGCGCAGTTCCGCGATGGGTGCCTGCCAGCCCTCGGGCAGGCGGCCGGCCATGGCGCGGTCGAATTCGCCGCGCATCGGGTGGCGCGCCGCGCGCTTCAGCCAGGACCGGCGGGCGCCGGCGCCGCGTCGCCCGGCTTCCTCCCAGGCGGTCTTCAGCCCCTCCGGCACCTCGAAGGGCGGGTGGTTCCAGCCCAGCGCGCTTTTCGCGGCCGCGGCCTCGGCCGCACCCAGCGGGCTGCCATGGCTGCCCGCGGTGCCGGCCTTGGTCGGCGCGCCGAAGCCGATGATGGTGCGGCAGGCGATCAGGCTGGGCTTGCGGCTGCGCATCGCCGCCGACATCGCCGCCGCCACCTGTTCCGGGTCATGCCCATCCACGCGCCGCACTGCCCAGCCATAGGCGGCGAAGCGCTTCAGCGTATCGTCGGTGAAGGACAGCGCCGTGTCGCCATCGATGCTGATCGAATTATCGTCCCACAGCACGCACAGCCGGTCGAGCTTCAGGTGCCCGGCCAGCGACGCGGCCTCATGGCTGATGCCTTCCTGCAGATCGCCGTCGGAGGCGATCACCCAGGTGCGGTGGTCCACCAGGCTCTTGCCGAAGCGCGCCGCCAGGTGCCGTTCCGCCAGCGCCATGCCGACGGCGGTGGCGATGCCCTGGCCGAGCGGGCCGGTGGTGGTCTCGATCCCCGGATGCTCGCCAAATTCCGGATGGCCGGCGGCGGGCGAATGAAGTTGCCGGAAGCGGCGGAGATCCTCGATCCCCATGCCGGCCTGCCCGGTCAGGTGCAGCAGCGCATAGAGCAGCATGGAGCCATGCCCGGCGCTCAGCACGAAGCGGTCCCGGTCGGGCCAGCGCGGATCGGCGGCGTCGAACTTCAGGAAGCGGGTGAACAACACCGTCGCCACATCGGCCATGCCCATGGGCATGCCCGGGTGGCCGGACTTCGCCTGCTCCACCGCGTCGATGGCCAGCGCGCGGATCGCATCCGCCATCCGCCGCGTCTCGGTGTTGGGCCGCGCCAGGATGGCCGCTTGCGCGGCAAGCGCCGGGGTCTCGCCAGAGGGGGGCGGCACGATGCTGGCCAAGGATCGCTCTTTCTTGCTTCGGCGCGCGCTATAGGGCGCGGACGCGCGTGCGGCAACTCTCGGCGCGTGGCCTGGGCCGGATCAGTCCCGCTGCGCGAGGCGGCGGTAGCGGTCGCGCGCTTCGGTCAGGTGGTGGCGCATCGCGTCACGGGCGGCGGCGGCGTCGCCAGCGCGGATCGCCGCCACAACGCCGGCATGCTCGGTCGCGACCTGCGAGAGGTAGGCGACACGCTCGGCCGCACTCTGGTCGGCCAGGCCAAGCGCCCGTCGCGGGATGGCGTGGCGGCCCAGCGTGTCAAGGAAGCGGGCGAAATGGTTGTTGCCGGTGGCGTCGACGATCGCCCGGTGCAGCGCAAAATCCG
>Ga0247843_1008502_pt1 | contig 11946 bp, 8 predicted proteins | sample LaCruzMarch2017__FD_192420 | JGI IMG/M metagenome (GOLD analysis project Ga0247843, IMG submission 192420) | Freshwater microbial communities from meromictic Lake La Cruz, Castile-La Mancha, Spain - LaCruzMarch2017_8m | ecosystem: Environmental > Aquatic > Freshwater > Lake | place: Spain...
ATATTCAAGGCTTTTATTCAGATTGGGCTAGGCCTACTTTTAATGTGCTCAGAGTACTCGTCTATGCTTTTGTTTTTGTCGTTATATTCCCGTATTCACCAGGATCTGATTCTGCTGTCTTTCAAGGCGTTTCCATTTTCATAGGCATCCTATTTTCCTTAGGATCTTCCTCCGCTGTTGCTAATGCAGTAGCAGGTTTGGTAATTACCTACATGAGGCCTTTCAAAGTAGGCGATAGAGTTAAAATTAGTGAAATAACAGGTGATATTATTGAAAAAAGTTTTCTGGTTACCAGAATCAAAACGGTCAAAAATGAGATTATTACTTTGCCTAATGCTAGCGTTCTGTCTTCTCATACCATGAATTATTCTACAGTTCAAGAAAATTCAGGTGTGATATTGCATACTACTATCACAATCGGATATAATGAACCTTGGCGAAATGTGCATGAAGCCTTAATCCAAGCCGCACATAATACCAGTGGAATCCTACATGACCCTAAACCTTTTGTGCTGCAAAAGTCTTTGGATGATTTTTATATCGCTTACGAGATTAATGGCTATACTAGGGATGTTCATTATATGGATTTTATATATTCAGACCTGCATACCAATATTCAAGACGTTTTTGCTGAAAAAAATATTGAGATTATGTCACCTCATTATCGGTCACTGCGCGACGGAGATTCTACAACTATTCCCATTCAAGATATCGATAGCGGAGATGGTCATCATAAAAAGAAATCATAAGGATGCTATTAGGTGTCATGTTTGCAGGTAAATTTGTAATTATTTTATCACATGGATTTATTTTCTGAAACATCAGTACAAACCCGAATACAAGAACTGCGCGCCGAAATTGAGAAGCATAATTTTTTGTATTACGTAAAAGCAGAACCTCAAATTGCTGATTCTGAATTTGATCGCCTATTGGCTGAATTGCAAAAGATTGAAAATCAATACCCCGAGTTTGTTACCGATGATTCTCCTACACATAGAGTAGGAGGCGCAATTCAGAAATCATTTCCTGTTTTTAAGCATAAAAAACCTTTGCTCTCTTTGGGTAATACCTATTCCGAAGGCGAGCTGAATGACTTTCACGACCGAATCGTTAAAGGGATTGGTCATCAGGATATTCATTATATCGTTGAGCATAAAGTGGATGGAGTAGCGCTTAGCCTTCATTATGAAAATGGAATTCTCAAGTATGGGGTAACAAGAGGTGATGGCAAACAAGGCGATGATATTACCCTCAATGTTAAAACAATTAAGAATATTCCTCTCAAACTACAAGGCGCTTTAAAAGACGCAAATGTTGAAGTTCGTGGAGAAGTGTACATGAATGCCGCTGATTTTGAAAAGCTAAACCAAGAGCGTTTAGATGCTGGTGAAACCACTTTTATGAATCCCAGAAACTCTACCGCTGGCACTTTGAAGCTTCAAGATTCCGCTACCGTAGCAAAACGACCGCTCCGATTCATGGCCTACTACCTCGATAGCGATACTTTTCAACTCCCCGATTCCGATTTTGAAGGATTAAAGTTTCTAGCAGATGCTGGATTTTCGGTAAGTGAGCATAATACCTTATGTAATTCTGTAGATCAAGTCTTTTCTTTTATTCATCATTGGGGTGAGCGTAAACATCAGCTTCCATATGAAATTGATGGGATTGTTATTAAAGTTGACCATATACCATTGAGAGAAGAATTGGGTTTTACGGCCAAAAATCCCAGATGGGCTATTTCATATAAGTATCAAGCAGAACAGGCACTTACTCGAATACAGAGTATAAGCTATCAGGTAGGCAGAACAGGAGCGGTAACCCCTGTGGCAAATCTGGAACCCGTCTTACTTGCAGGTACAGTGGTAAAGCGCGCTTCCTTGTATAATGCTGACGAGATGAAAAGGCTTGACTTACACGAAGGCGATAGCGTCATAATTGAAAAGGGAGGAGAGATAATTCCGAAAGTGGTATCTGTAAAATCCGAACTGAGAAAGCCTACCGCCTCGCCTTTTGTATTCGCAAAAGTGTGTCCAGAATGTAATAGTCAACTGCTTCGTAATGAAGGTGAAGCAAATTTTTATTGCACCAATCATACCTTTTGCCCCCCGCAAATCAAAGGCCGCATTGAGCATTTCGCCAGTAGAAAAGCCATGAATATTGATGGTCTTGGTACTGAACTCGTGGATCAGTTGGTCTCCAAATTGGACGTAACAAACCCCGCTGATGTATATCAATTGACGAAAGAAAAACTCCTGTCACTTGATCGATTTGGTGAGAAATCAGTGCATAATTTATTGACAGGACTAGAAATTTCTAAATCCATACCGTTTCAACGCGTGTTGTATGCTTTAGGTATCAGACATGTGGGCATTACGGTAGCAGAAAAGTTAGCACATGCCTTTGGCAGTATTCAACGCCTGCAAGAAGCCTCCATCGAACAACTTGCCGCCACTCCAGAAGTGGGCGAAATCATTGCGGTAAGTGTCTGGAATTGGTTTCATAAGCAGGATATAAACAATGATATCATTACGAAATTGCAAGCAGCTGGTTTACAATTTACTCAAAATGAAGAAGATAAGCCCGAGGTTGTCTCAGATAAACTTGCCGGCAAAACCTTTTTATTCTCTGGTAGATTTGAGACCTTAAGTAGGGATGAATTAAAAAACCTGGTAATCGCTCATGGCGGTACTGTAGTATCGGCGATTAGTAAAAAACTTGATTACTTGGTTGCAGGAGAAGATATGGGCCCGGCAAAGCTTTTAAAAGCAGAACAATTGGGTCTAATCATAATATCTGAGGATGAATTTCTATCTTTGTGCCAATGAGCTGGTTCGAAAGACAAAAAGCAAATCTGGCACGATATTTTTACCATCGTAGAAGTCGAAAAAGTCGACCTAAGCATGATTTTGTATCTCTTGGTAAGGCCCAAAAAATTGGTATTCTCATTCATGTCAATGTTTTTAATCTTAGACTCACCAAGCAGATAGCAGATTATGTAACCCATTTGGAAAAGAATGGTAAACAGGTCTATATCATCGAGCTTAATACTAAAAAAAATGCAGACCCTGTCTTTAGCGATATTAAGCTCTCCATTTTTCTAAATATTAAATATTTCAACTGGCTAGGCATCCCCGATCACTTTGGGCTCGCTAAAATTAATAAGCATCATCTTGATATTCTCATTGATTTAGATACTTCTGATGCACTCTTTAGCCGATTTGTAACCGGATTGTCTAATGCAAGAATGCGCGTCGGTATTCATAGAGAAGGTACTGAACCTTACTATGATATGATGATTGCTGTAAAACCAGATACTCCTTCTGATACCATGTTGTCTCAGATTGAGAATTACTTAAATATGATACACAAATGAAAACGATAAAAGGAACAGGTGTCGCTTTGATTACCCCATTTCTAAACGATACTTCAGTGGATGTGATGGGCTTAAAAAGCATCGTTCAACATGTTATCAATGGTGGCGTTGATTTTCTAGTGCCCTTGGGTACCACTGGTGAATCTGTAACTTTATTAGAGGAAGAAACGCATCTGGTATTTCAAACTGTTTTTGAGGTCAATGACGGGAACCTGCCGATGGGATGTGGCGGTAATGATACGCATCGGGTGATTGCACAAATGAAATCGTATGACCAAAAATATGCAGCAGATGCCTATTTATCGGTTACGCCTTACTACAATAAACCCTCGCAAGAAGGCCTATTTACGCATTTTGCAAAAATCGCAGATGCCACACATAAATCTATTATTCTCTACAATGTACCTGGGCGCACCGGCGTTAATCTACTGCCTAACACCGTAATCCGACTCGCTACGCGCTTCCCTAATATTATTGCCATTAAAGAAGCTTCCGGAAATATTGAACAAGGCGTAGATATACTGCGACGTAAACCCGATCATTTTAGCATCTTATCCGGTGATGATACTCTGGTAGTGCCACAACTTGCTTGTGGTTATGAAGGCGTAATCTCCGTCGCCGCAAATGGTAAACCTCAGTTGTTTTCACAAATGGTACAAGCGGCTTTGTCCGGTAATTTGAAACAAGCCAATACAATCTACTATCAATTGTTCCCTTGGATGCAACTATTGTTTAATGAAGGAAACCCTGTAGGTATCAAATGCTGGATGAATATGCATAACTTAGCAAATGATACTGTGCGTGAACCTTTAGTAAAAGGCTCTGAAACTCTTAGAGGTTTATTTGCTGAACTGGAGGCATAAAATTTTAATAGTACTATTTATGCCCCTTACTATATGTCGTTTCGAAACCCGATTCTTTATATTTTATTTATAAGTGTTTTTTGCGCATGCTTTTTCGCATGTAATGAAAACGATACACATAGTAATGACCCCTATAATCAAGTAAGTCCCCCAGAATTTACCTTTTCCGATTCTATCGCTTTTGAAAATTTGCCCATCTGGAATACCCAAGATTCCATTTGGAAGTCAATGATACAGCCATTTTATCAGAAAAAGAAATTTCAATTGCAGTGGTTTCGTTATAATAAATTAACAGAACAAACCCAGTTTCTGATTCAATGGGTCACCTCCAATTCTAATAAGAATGATACCATTCTCATTCATGAATTAAAAGCATTAAATGCTAAAGTATTTGAATTTGATTTCGAATTCAATACAATTGAAGCGCTACATGTTGATGTGGTGTATTCGATTTTATTCTTTAAGTATTTACATATAATTAATTATGCTGCTATAATTCCACAAAATGAACGGAAAAAGCTAGGATGGAATATTTACAGTCCCAATCCCGATTTTGTCCGACTCCTAGATGATTTCATATCAGGTAATGAACGAAAAGAATTTAAAAGAAAAGCAATATATTCTCAGTTTTATAAATTAAAAAGCAAATTAAATGATTTCAGAAAATTAGAGAAAAATCATGTTTGGCCACATCTACACTCGCAGAATACAACGCTTGCATTAGGTGATTCAGATTCTATTGTCTTTAATGCGCGTTTAATACTACAATACTTAGGATATGCTGTAAGTAATCAGAATTCTTGTTATTTAGATTCTATGTTTTCGATTACCTTGCAGACCTTTCAACGCCATAACGGAATACAAGAAACAGGTACCTTAGATGCAAAAACCATCGAAATATTGAATATTACACCTACCCAACGCATTGGTCAAATTCTCGTGAATATGGAACGATGCAAATGGTTGCCAGAAGAGCCTAAAGGCAAATATATAGCAGTTAATATTCCTGATTTTAAATTGCTTGTTTACGAAAATAATAAGTTACAATGGTCTTGTAATGTAGTCGTTGGTAGAAAAACAACCAGAACCGTTATTTTTAATAATACATTAAGTATGGTTGTTTTCAGTCCTTATTGGAATATACCGCGTAGCATTTTAGTAAATGAGATATTGCCAAAAGTAAAGAATGATCCCGGTTATTTGTACCGGCAAAATATGGAAGTAATTAATTCCACCGGTCAGGTTATAGCTGCGGATCAAATACCTTGGTCTCAATATTCAAGAAATAGTTTTCCATATAATATTCGCCAAAAGCCAGGACCCGGAAATGCTTTAGGTAAAGTGAAGTTTCTATTTCCGAATGAGCATAATATCTATTTGCATGACACGCCTGCCAAAAATCTTTTGATAGAACGCGTCCGCGCATTTAGTCATGGCTGTATTCGGGTGCAATCGCCTGCCAGGCTCGCACACTTTCTCCTGAAAGATGAACCTGAAGCTTGGGATATTGAAAAGGTAAATGCAGCAATGCTTAGAAATAATGAGTTTACTGTGAGATTATCCAATGCAGTGCCTGTCTTTATCGCCTACTTTACTGCATGGGTAGATCGTGATGGCAATTTACACTTTCGGGATGATATTTATGGGCATGATGCAAAGTTATTAGAGATACTCAGTCACAATACACCCTAATTACAGACGCCTGCGCTCAAAGCATCCATTTTTATTGTAGCTAGTTTACAAAGCCTTTTGTATGATTTACTTAGAAAATATAATATACCGCTATTGTTGAGTTCTAGGGGTATTGAGATATTCGGTTTTGGGCCAATATTTGCGGGTTCGTTTTAATGGATTATAGTGACGCTATTTTAAGAAAGTTATATTTTCAGGTCTAATGAAAATATTATTGAATAGCCCCTCGCTGAGTCTGTGCTGAGCATCGCCTGCCCTCAGTTTTTAGCGAAGGGTCGAAGTGCGCCATATGTAGCTTCGCATAGCATCGTACCCAATAAATCTAGAGATTCGTCAAGTTTCATAATGCTCTAAACACCTTCCATTCTGTATTATCTTGATTCAATTCGAATAAATTCGTTTGATACTAGATTTCAATTGACATTTGATTCTACTGCTTTTACCCATCGTAAATGGCAAAGAGCCAAATAACTCTTCTTATCTTTGCCATAGTGTTTCGCTCCCTGCTTCCGCATTTCGCCATGTTCGCTGTGGCACTGTTTTACAGTATCAATTTCTTTACTGTTAAAACGCTTTTCCTTGAAATGGATCCCTTTCCCGTGCTCGCAATTCGTTCCATCACCGGACTCGTATTTTTCTATCTCGCCTGGAAATGGTTAGCAAAGGGTGAGCCCGTTGCTGTAGCTGATAGATGGAGACTTTGGGCTTGCGGTATTACTGGGATATCCATTAATCAAATTTTCTTTTTGTGGGGTTTAAGTCTTACCTCCGAATTTCATGGCGCTGTATTGATGTTGTTAACCCCCGTCTTTGTTTTTCTGATGGCACATTTTTTAGGCAAAGGAGGACTCATTCGTTGGGATCGGGCTTTGGGCTTGACTATGAGTACCCTTGGCGCTATCTGGCTGGTTAAAGAAGCGGCAGCCGGTGGTGTAGCCGGTAGAGAAAGCCTAACTGGTGATCTCATGATATTGCTCAATGCTGGATCGTACGGCGTTTATCTCGTCCTCGTAAAACCGCTGACCTCAAAGTATAAACCGGTAACCATCTTGAGTTATATGTTTATGACAGGTGGCATTATCAATATCGCGGTGGGCACATTCTTTTGGAAAGATACCCATATCGAGAGCTTAAGTTCACAGGCTTGGTTTGGACTTATCTTCTTACTCATTGCAGCTACTTTACTCGCTTATTTGCTCAATGCTTGGGCTATGATTCGGGTAAGCCCTGTTTGGGTTGGAATGTATATTTATCTTCAACCCGTTCTCACAATGCTAATCTCTGCCTTCTTATTCGCCGGAAGTATTACCTTCGGTAGGATAGGGTATGCCTTACTTATTCTGGCGGGTGTCTATCTCACTACCCGAAAAGAGAAACAAGCCCCAACCATGCAAATAAGCCAAGATTAAAGATTACACCCATTCTCTTATTTTGAACCATATATATACTGATGTTCAAGTATATAATGCTTGATCTTGCATGTTCCTTACTTTTGCATCGTTTTTTTTCGTTACTTTTATCATTAATTAAGTCTGAATGGACTTTTTTTACGTTATGTATTTATGGACGAACTGGACGATTTCGGAGAAGATTTTTTCAGTGAAGGTGCGATGGAAGAAGCCCGCCGATTCGAATCCATGATGGAGAATCAGCAGACTTTTTTCTTTGATCTAGCTACAATTGAAGAAATATATCACTTTTATAGACTCAGCGGCGATTTTGAAAAAGCTGTAAGGCTTATTGACTTTGCCATCTCTCAGCATCCTGCTGACGATGACCTGTTCTTTAAAAGCGCTTCTGTAAAAATGGATGTCGGTGATTTTGCCGGCGCTTTAATGAATATTAACCAAGCGCTTACCTTAAAAACAGGTTTTATACCCTATATCATACTCAAATCCCAGATTTATACTTCTCAGGGACTTACCAGTAAGGCAATTCAATTACTAAAAGAAGTGCTTGATACCTCAGAAGAGCCGGCTGAATTGTATTTTCAGTTGGGTATGGTATATCATTCTGTGCAAAGCTTTGAGGATGCTGCCTTTTTTTATCATAAAGCACTAGAAGCCCAACCCGACTTTGAAGACGCATTGTTTGAATGTGTATTCTGTCTCGAAATGATAGGAAAAGTAGATCATGGTATCGCTGCCTATGAAAAATATCTCGATACCTACCCTTATAGCCATCCCGTATGGTATAACCTCGGTATCCTATTTGCCAAACTAGGCATGCACGAAAAAGCTATTGATGCTTACGATTATGCATTGGCCATTGATGATGATTTTACCTCCGCTTGGTATAATAAAGGCTGCTCATTGATGGAGCTCGGTAAGTATGAAGAGGCAATTCGCGGATTTCTCGAAGCGCTCAGGCATGATAAACAGGATACCGCAACCTTATTTGGTATCGGTGAATGCTACGACCAGCTTGGTGACACTCCCAATGCTAGATATTATTATCGTAAATGCACCCAGATCTCTCCTGAAATGGCAGAAGGTTGGTATGGTATCGGATATTCTTTAGAACAAGAAGAAAAATATTTTGAAGCCATTCACTACTATCGCAAAGCATTGGTAGCTGACCCCGAGCATTATGACTCTTGGGTAAGTCTCGCATTTTGTGAGTATCATGCCGGCAATGAAGTGTCTGCATGGGAAGCCTTTCATGAAGCAATAAAACGTAACTCAGGGGACGCTGCACTCTGGACTGATTGGGCTATATTGCTCAAAGATGAAGACAAAGCCGAAGAAGCCCTCGTACTCTTACATGAAGGAATTACCCAAAATCCTGAAATGACAGAATTATTTTATTTATTTGCAGGTATGTCGTTTTCAGTAGGTAAATCCAGAGAAGGATTCGTCTATTTAGAAAACGCTTTGCTCATGGACTTTGACAAACATCATATGTTATTTGAATTTTTCGCGGAATTGAAGCAATTTCAACCCGTTATTGACTTAATTAGACAATATAAAGGAAGATGAATTTTGAATTAACGAGGATTCCGGACAGAACCCGGAAGCCCAGAAACGCTGGCATAACCATGGCCATGGACAAAGGTTTGAGTGTGCGAGAAGTCGAAGATTTTTTGAGTGTTTCAGGCGATTATGTTGACATCGTCAAGCTAGGATGGGCAACCGCTTATGTCACCCCTAATCTCGATGCCAAGATAAAGGTCTATCGTGATGCTGGTATCCCTGTCTATTTTGGCGGTACCCTTTTCGAAGCATTCCTCATTCGTAATCAAATCGCTGATTACGAAAGATTGATGGAAAAACATCAAATCACTCACGTTGAGGTTTCGGATGGTTCTATTGAATTGAGCGACCATGAAAAAATTAAACATATCGCTCATTTTGCCAAAAATTATATCGTACTTTCTGAGGTAGGAAGTAAAGATGCTACCAAAGAATTGGCACCCTATATCTGGGTCGAAAAAATGAAACAAGAACTCGAAGCGGGTTCTTGGAAGGTTATTACTGAAGCCAGAGAAGGTGGAAACGTAGGTGTCTTTCAAGCCTCAGGTGAAGTGAGAGGTGGACTCATTGATGAAATTCTCAATTTCGTGCCCAAAGAAAAAATCTTGTGGGAAGCACCTAAAAAAGAACAACAAGTATTCTTTATCCAATCCCTCGGTAACGATGTGAACCTCGGTAATATCGCTCCAAATGAGGTAATTCCTCTCGAAACCCTTAGGCTAGGCCTGAGAGGCGATACTTTCCATTTATTCCTTAAATAGTTTTTATGGGTTACACCCTTACGCACCTATCAGAGGTGCGAATTTTTTTGCCTAAGACATTTAAGGTTACGCAGTGGGATACCCTCGAACCCTGGTTTCAAACTTTATTTGACGCAAATCCACAAACGCCGAATGAGTTTAGGCTGTGGTTGCAGCAATGGAATGAACTCAGTTGTGTCATTGAAGAAGATATGGCTTGGAGATATATTCGTATGACTTGCCATACCGATGATGAAGTCGCAAAAGACGCATATAATTTTTATCTCCAAAATATCATGCCCAATCAGTCGCTGTGGAATGATAAACTGCAAAAAAAATATGCTGTTCACCCACATCGAAATGCCATAACCGATGCCTCTTATCGTATCCTCGATCGATCCATCGAAAATGCTTTGCAGCTATTCCGAGAAGAAAATATTCCCCTGCAATCTGAAATCTATGCCAAAGCTCAAGAATTTGGTGAGATTTCTGGTGCAATGACCGTTGAAATGGAGGGTAAAGTCCTTACCATGCAACAAGCCGGCGCATTGTTAGAGCAATCAGATCGGAATTTTAGAGAATCCGTGTGGCGTAAAATTCAAGGTAGAAGAGGGAAGGAACGTGAAAATTTACATGCCCTCCTCGATACCCTCTGCAATCTCAGGCAGCAAGAAGCTAATAATGCCGGATTTCAAACCTATACTGAATATAAATTTAAAGTCATGGGTAGATACGATTACACTATCCAAGATTGTTTACGCTTTCATGAAGCCGCTGAGACCGTTATAAAACCGCAGTATCAGCATATGATGCAGGTGCGTAGAGAGAAGTTAAAGATCGATGCCTTGAGACCTTGGGATTTGGCGGTTGATATCTATGGTGATACGCCCCTTAGACCCTTCGCTGATGGGCATGAACTTACGCAAAAAGCTATTGAAGTCTTTCGTAGAATACGTCCCGAATTGGCTGAAATGATTGTTACGATGCGCGAAATGGGCCATCTGGACCTCGATTCTCGTCCAGGTAAAGCGCCCGGTGGCTACAATCACCCGCTTGCTGAAAGTGGTGTGCCTTTCGTTTTTATGAATGCTGCCGGTACCCATGATGATTTGAATACCATGATGCACGAGGCGGGGCATGCATTTCACTCTTTTCTGACCCACACGCTCGAACTGAATGACTTCAAGCATACCCCTAGCGAAGTCGCAGAACTCGCTTCCATGAGCATGGAGTTAATCTCATCCTCACACTGGGATGTGTTCTATCCCGATCCGCAAGAATTAAAACGCGCCAAAATTGACCACTTAAGTCAGGCACTTACTCTCCTAACTTGGGTTGCTACTGTCGATGCATTTCAGCATTGGCTGTATGCCAATCCAGGGCACTCACATGCCGATCGCGAAAATGCTTGGACGAATTGCTATTACCGCTTCCATGGACATGAAGTTGATTGGCAAGGGCTCGAAATGAACCTTGCGCTTATGTGGCAAAAACAAATGCATATTTTTGAAGTGCCTTTCTATTACATTGAATATGGAATCGCACAAATGGGTGCATTAGGCGTATGGATGAATTATCTTGAAGATCCCGTCAAAGGCGTCGAGCAATATTTAGAGGCCTTGAGATTGGGTTACACGCGCGATATACCTGAAATTTATGCTGCTGCCGGTGTACCTTTCGATTTCTCAGCAGAGCGTATGCGTACCTTAATGACCTTCGGTAAACAGCAACTCGAAAAGTTAGAAAGTATAGCCTAGGCAAATATCCATCGTATCAAAATTTGGGCGTGCCCCCTGTTACGGCTTACGCCGACAGGGGTCGGGTGCTACGTACTACGCGGTAGTTTACTTCGCCCCCTCACGCATTTCGCCGCATTGCTGCGGCTTGATATGGCGAATGACTTCCTTAGAGAATGGCACTTTTACAAATGCATACAGCTCGTAGCGCTCGATTTTTTTTTAACCGCAGAGCACGCAAAGGAGGACGCAGAGATCGCAGAGTTACTCAGGATTGCGTGTGCATATTGGGGATTGTGTGTAAGGTAGAATTGAAATGAACGACAGAGTTGCACAGCTCGTAGTGCTCGATTTTTTTTAACCGCAGAGCACGCAAAGGAGGACGCAGAGGTCGCGGATTGTGTGTGCATATTGGGGATTTTGTGTAAGGTAGAATTGAAATGAACCACAGAGTTGCACAGCTCGTAGCGTTCGATTTTTTTTAACCGCAGAGCACGCAAAGGAGGACGCAGAGGTCGCAGAGTTACTCAGGATTGCGTGTGCATATTGGGGATTGTGTGTAAGGTA
>Ga0247843_1008503_pt1 | contig 11943 bp, 23 predicted proteins | sample LaCruzMarch2017__FD_192420 | JGI IMG/M metagenome (GOLD analysis project Ga0247843, IMG submission 192420) | Freshwater microbial communities from meromictic Lake La Cruz, Castile-La Mancha, Spain - LaCruzMarch2017_8m | ecosystem: Environmental > Aquatic > Freshwater > Lake | place: Spain...
CCGGGCTTCGAACCCGGAGGTGGGAGTTCGATCCTCTCAAGGCCGGCCAATAAATAGTGGTATGAAACTTTTTGAAGCCACTATACGCACACCCGACGGCAAGGAATTCAAAGACCGTGTGGGTGCTCAAACAGCCCAAGAGGCTCGTCTCTTACTGCAATCCCGCTACGGACCACGTGCAGTTCCTTACCTTCCCCGACTTATTCCCGGCTAACAGTCATGAACATTTGTGTTTTTGGGGGAGGTGGGCCAGCTGGTCGATTTGGTCCTGATTTTTGCAGCCGTGCCAGGAGCCAGGGACACACAGTTCACACTATATCACACCGTGATCATCCCAACTGTATAACTGCCAATTTTGGCAATACCCAAGATGTGGTTGATAAATTTCAGTCTGTGGCCGCCATGGTGCCCTTGGATCTAGTGCTGTACAACACCACTGCGGCCAGTTGGCCTGATCAACCCGGATGTTTTGATGGTACACAACATTATCAAGAACATGGCTGGCAAGATACCGTGAGAATACATGCTGGAATACCACATGCCGTTGCTCTGTGTGCAATGAAATATTTGAAATCTGGTAGCAGTGTGGTGTTCATGACCTCGGGTATCTCATGGGAACACCAAAGAGACTACAGCACCTGGGCAGCTGGCTATGCTGGCGGCAAGGCCATGCAAAATCATCTCATGTTGGCCCTGGCACAACACAATCCACATGGCATAGTGTTTACGTCAGTGGCACCACATTTTACAACCAAAACATACGCTGCAATCTTTGACAAGATTTACAACCATGTCACAAATATCCGTGCTGATCACAATGGTCAAGTGTGTACCTTTTGGCAATAGCTCGTTGTAGTTCAATTGGATAGAATCACTGCCTCCTAAGCGGTAGATCCAGGTTCAAGTCCTGGCAGCGAGACCAGTAAATACAGCATGAACTTTGCAGTACATGATCAACAAATGCTGGCTTTGTTGCGCCAACTGGGCAACATGCCATACAACACACCTTCGTACACCTGTGTCAAAGAATTTGTGGGCAGTTACTTGTTGAGTAACGCCCACTCGCCGTTTGCGCCTGATCAATTTTTAAATCAACTTCCTGCTGTGTGGACTGCTGATCCTCCTTATAGAAAAGTTCAATAGCCTCTATTGAAAAATACAATAGCAAAAATACCACTTTCTCCTTGACTTCATTGATATATACTATTATAATAGCGTATCAGTGAAAACACTGAGAGTTATTGGTTTTCAACGCACGAAGGAGAAGATATGAAAACAGTTGGCGATAAATTGACCGCTTTTGCAGTCACAGGCGTGAACCCCGGTAAGGACGATTTCTTTACCATCACCGAAAAATCATTTGAAGGCAAGTGGAAAGTAATTGTTTACTATCCAAAAGACTTCACATTTGTTTGTCCCACAGAGATTGTGGCCTATGACAAGTTGTTCCAGGACTTTGCTGACCGTGATGCTGTATTGCTCACAGGTTCAACAGACAATGAGTTTTGCAAATTGGCATGGCAACGCAGCCATGAAGACCTCAGCAAGATCAAGCATATCCAGTTTGCAGACACTGCTCGCCACGGCCCCGGTGAAGAACGCGGCGGTGTAAGTCTCATTGAACAGTTGGGCGTGTTTTATGCTCCGGCCGGTGCAGCACTTCGTGCCACATTCATTGTTGATCCAGACAACACAATCCAGCACGTTACTGTCAACAACTTGAACGTGGGTCGTAGCCCAGAAGAAACCCTGCGAGTGCTTGATGCATTGCAAACTGGCGAACTGTGTGCATGTAACCGCACAGTTGGCGGTGAGACACTGTAATGCTTGAGTGCTTAATCATTGGCGATAGCATTGCTGTAGGCATACATCAGGCCAGGCCTGAATGTGTGTCCTATGCCAAGGTGGGATTGAACACTCAGCAATGGAATCGTGACTACTTGAAAAACAATCTTTCAGCCAAGTCTGTTATCATCAGCCTTGGTGCCAATGACCATGCCGGTGTCAGAACCAAGGCAGAATTCCAACGCATTCGAGAAAAAGTAGGAACTGATGCTCGAGTGTTTTGGATTCTACCTGCAATCAAACCTGAAATTCAGGCCTTGATACAGCAAATGGCAACTGAATATGGTGACACTGTGATCTCAAGACCCAAGAGTCATATGAGTGCAGACGGAATTCATCCCACGGGGCGTGGATATAAAATTCTAGGGGATCAAACACGATGAGTTTTATTGAATCAATCAAAGGTGCTTTGCCGGATTATGCCAAGGACACCAAGTTAAACCTTGATGCTGTGCTGGTACGTAGTACCCTGGATGCAGATGTGGCCATGGGTTGTGCTGTGGCTGCCCTGGCCGCCACAGGCAACGGCCGGGTGCTGGCTGTGTTGTTGGCAGATACTCCTGTGCATGCCGAGTCAGCAATGACTGCGGCCAGCATCATGGCACAGAACAACGTGTGGTATCCCTATGTTGAAATGGCTGATGATCCTGCTCTAAAAGGTCTGCCAGCACAGTTACGCATGAACGCCATTGCCAGCCACGGTGGGACCACTAAAGCCAACTTTGAAGCATTCTCTTTAGCAGCCAGTATTGTTGGAAAATGCGAGTTCTGCGTGAAAGCACACTACGACACCTTGAAAGCAGAAGGCTACACAGTGGAACAGCTTCGTGACATTGGCCGTATTGCCGCAGTGATGAATTCAGTGGCCAAGGTTCTCAACAGTTAAAGTTGATACGTTCAAGCCCCGCTGGGGCTTGAATTGTGGGCAAACCATTGTTGTTGAACTTGGTGCTGTATCAAGTTCCAAATACTCTCAGGCACAGTGTCTACAATCAAACGCATGGTAGCAACAAATCTTGGTTGAGTAGATGTGTTCACAATGCTGTGAATAAAAGATTGATTGTTCAGTAGATACACACATCCCACACAATGTGGCAATTTTCCCCAGGGATAAATTTTCAACTCAGCATCAGAGCTGTGTATGGGAATCCACACATGAGACAAACAATCAGGATCTTGGAATGCGTCCTTGTGCGGTTCAAGGTACCCACCTGGATCCAATCTGGCCAGCTTGAGAGAAGAATATTTAATTCCTAATTGCTGCAATTGAATCTGCAAGTCAATTGCACCATCGGGCCTGGTAATTCCAGTGAGCTGGTCAGCATTGGCAGCTGAGTCAACACCACTGGCAAGACGTTTTCCTTGAATTTTTAAATCATACCGATGTTCACTGTGCGGTCGTTTGAACCATGTGGAACCTTGATGTTGGTTGTGTTGATTCCATTTTCTCTGGTTCCAGGCCAAATCAAAATCATCTGAGTTGTTGACACACCATTGATGGGTGGAGTCCATGTCCAGGCCAAGATCAAGTTCAACAAAGGGTATCTTGGTGTTTTGCCAAAAAGTTGCAATGGCATCTTTGTAGGTGCCCGGCACTTGATATCTGGGAAACTCCGCGGCAAAAAAATCAGCTGTTAGTTTGTTCATAGTTGTTAACATACCACTCCCATACCGGGGTGCTAAAAGTCATGGTCCAGGTGCCATTGAGTCTGATGTCAGTTCCCCCGGCATACACTGGTTCGATTGTGTGTCCTTGTTGACGCATGTGGTTGACCCAATCGCTGCTCATGGCATGTTGAAAGTTGGAACAAAAGTACAATGCAGTCTGCGCCAGGATGCCATCTATTTCAACTTCTTGTATCTTGACCCAGTGATCAATCATGCCAGCCTCTTCAAACACCAGATCATGATCAGTTTTGTCCTGCATGATCACCTGCAATTGATTGTGATCTGCTAATTCACAAGTGGTTTCAAGTATGATGTTTTCTTGGTATGGTGACACCTGATCACACCAGACTGGGTGTGGAAATAGCTGTTGGCCGTTTATGTAAAATTCCAGATTTGGGCGTCGTCTTCCCCAGTGGTATTCGATGTAGAAACGTAGCATGGGCATGACAGTACTTATAAACGGAGCAATTGAGGTTGCGTTTAATCAACAAGTTGTGTATAATAAATACTTTACAACTCACAAGGACATGTATGAACTCTGACATTCAAACTCTTGGTCTCACCAGCGAAGATGCAGTGGCCATGGTGGGCAATCGATACAATCTGGTACTGATTGCCAGCAATCGAGTTCGAGAACTGTCTCGTGGGGACTTGCCCCGAGTCGCTTCCAAACATGGCCCCATACTCACTGCATTGCTGGAAATTGAGCAAGGCAAAGTTGGTAATGAATACCTTACCAAGACACCGTCTGCAGAACCTCGCCGACGCAACAACCGCAGATAACACATGACTGATTCCAGTTTTACCCCGCCAGCAATAGCCTATCCCGAGAACACCATGTTCAACTGGGATCACAAAAATCAAATTTGTCCCACTCTGTGGCAGTTGGAAAATTTTCTAAACGATGAGTGGTTGACAAAAATCAAGAATGACTATCGCAGAACTGAAAGCCTGTGGAGTAGCCGTTACCCCAATCGCCTGGTCATGGAAAACAATCACTGGCTCAATGCTATCTTGTTTGGGTCTGCACTGATTCCCTATCTTGAAGAACTCACAGGTGAGAAATTGGGCCTGGCCACTTGTCGTGGATACCTTGATCTCAGTGGTGCTAATTTTTACCCTCATTTTGATTCGCCCCAATGGGTAGTAAACGTGCAGATCTATCTTTCGGATGTTGACATGCCAGAACTGGGCACTCAGTTTGTGTTGGACAAAGATATCAACTCCACAGTAACCGAAGGCTTTGACGAACAAGGCAATTCCTTGCCAGTTGATGTTGAAGATCATGAATACTACACTGTGCCTTTCCGTAGAAACTGGGGTTATATCAACGACAACCGGTATCGCAAATTACACAAGACTCGCTTGGTGCCGCCGGGTTTTGCCCGTGAAAGTTTGCACTTGAACTACGGTCTTCGCCAAGGCAGCGAGACCGGTTTAGAAGGTGTTGCTGAATGGGCCACAACTGGTCAAACCAAGGTACTGGAAAACTGGCATGCGGCAAACCAACAGCTCAACACCGTTGATGGATTGAGAGCTTGGCTAGTTACCAATTCAAACTTTCACCAAGACACTTGACCAAAATCTCTTTTAGTGCTATAATAACGCATTAAAGGAGATTTTATTATGCCCTGGATCGAAAACGTTGCCGCCGCAGATGTGCCCATGCGGTACCATCACGATGCTGGCCCTAACTCGATGCTGATCCAGATCATGGATCCTGCACCCAGCTGGTGGCCAGTGGCTGCACATGATTTTAAAGAAACGCATCGTTTTGAATTCCTTGATGCTGAAAAGTCTGACAACTTTCCCGACGAGACCAAGATCAGCAATGGTCAGGCCCAGGAGATTGTCAGGTTGTTGAAGCATGCCTTGGACCATCGCATGAATGTAGTGGTGCATTGCATGGCTGGAATCTGCAGATCAGGTGCTGTAGCAGAAGTTGGTGTGATGATGGGCTTTGATGATACCAAGCGTTTTCGCAGTCCAAACTTGTTGGTCAAGCACAGTCTGATGAAGGTGCTGGGTTGGACATACGACGAAAACGAAAAGCCAAACTTGGATGATTGGCGTACATTTAAAAACAATTTTTAAAAAGGAAATAATGAAGACCTATATCACAAGTGATCTACATTTTGGACACACCAACATCATGAAGTTTTGTCCCGTGACTCGTGCTGGGTTTCGAGATGTAGACCACATGAATGAATGTTTGATTCAAGAATGGAATCAAATTGTGCATCCTGGTGATCAAACATTCATTCTTGGTGATGTTGCATTTTGCAACGTGGAACGAGCTGTGTCAATACTGCAACGACTCAATGGTGACAAGATCTTGATTGAAGGTAATCATGATGCCAAGCTGATCAAGGATCAAAAATTCCGGGAGTGTTTTCGTGAAACACACCAGTATCTGCGTTATGTTCACAATGGCCAGTTGGTGATAATGTTTCACTATCCCATATGGGAATGGGACCAAATGCATCGTGGATCAGTACACTTCTATGGTCATGTGCATGGCAACAAGACTGGCCTGGAAAAGTATCGTGCTAGAGACGTGGCATTTGACGCCACAGGGTGTGTGGCCAGTGACATGGACCGAATGATTGCAGATGCATTAAAGGGTGAGATTCGATCTCATCATTGAGGAGAGTGTATGCCTAAATGTTATCAGTTGGTTGGAGTTCCGGCATCAGGAAAAAGTACCTGGATCCGGAATCAAGACTGGGCCCTGGGCCTGACAGTGGTCAGTACCGATGCATTTGTGGAAGACTATGCCAACAAGCAAGGCAAAACTTACTCAGAGGTGTTTGATGAGTACATGCCCCGAGCAGTGGACCTGATGACCAAGGTCGTGATCCATGCTCGCAATCATGGACATGACATTATCTGGGATCAAACATCAACCAGCTTTGCCAGTCGCAGGCGTAAATTCAACATGTTGCCCAACTACGAACACATTGCTGTGGTGTTTCAGACTCCCGACGAACCAGAGCATCAACGCAGACTGAAGTCTCGTCCGGGCAAAATCATCCCTGAAACAGTGCTGTGGGACATGGTTTGGAATTTTGAAATGCCCACACACGAGGAAGGGTTTAGCGAAATCTGGTATGCTTGACCGAAATTTGCTCATGTGCTATAATATAGCATTGTTAAGGAGATGTCATGGAAGTAGTTGAACGTGCTAGAATCTTTGCCACAGCGGCTCATTCAGCTGTAGCCCAATTGCGCAAGTACACCATGGAGCCGTACATTGTTCATCCTCGTGAAGTTGCTGACATTGTTGCAACAGTGGATCACACTCCCAAGATGTTGGCCGCGGCCTGGTTGCATGATGTGGTTGAGGACACCGGTGTCACCAACGAAGTGATTCGTGCCGAGTTTGGCGACAAGATTGCTGAATTGGTGGGATGGTTGACCGATGTGTCAAGGCCTGAACAAGGCAATCGTGCCACACGCAAGGCCATTGATCGTGCTCACACTGCGGCTGCACCTGCTGAAGCTCAAACCATCAAGTTGGCTGACTTGATCTCCAACACCAAGAGCATTGTAGAGCATGATGAAAAGTTTGCTCGCACATACTTGGAAGAAAAGAGATTGTTGTTGGAGGTAATGACACGCGGTGATCGTGTGTTGTGGAAACATGCCAGTGTCATAACTCGTGCAAGACCATGATTATCATTACCAACCATGATGGTAGCATACAATTTCCTTGGGAACCAGATCTGCTGGAGTGGCTTAATGAAAATTATCCCTTCAGCAGATATCACTTAGTGGAGTTGAAAAATGTGGGCTCGTGAGCAAAGCGTAACCTATCTCAAACAATATATTCGTGCTAGGAACACCACACCTTGGGTTGCGAACATGTGTCCCAGCAGTGAAGAACGAGCCAGATCAACTTTACAATACCTGGGTGGCATGGCCGGAGATTGGTACGGCCAACGAAGTGACTGCACCTACTACTATCCACAAAAGGTAAAAGAATGAACGATGAATCTCACTTGCCGGTCAGTGAACAAAGTCTGGTGTTCCGTCTACGAAAACGTGCTGAAATACGTCGGCAAATCTCAGACAGAAAAAGTGTACAAGAAGGGGCGCGAGATCGCATTGCCGACCTCTTGGAAGAGGCCGCAGACGAGATTGAATCCCTGCGCAACAAAGTAGAATTTTATCGTAGTACTTGAGTAATAGTGTTGTAAAAATGCAACAGTTTTTCTGGTTGACCAATAAATCCCCTTTTGCTACAATAGAAGCTGTAAACAACAAGGAGTCTGTACAATGAGTAGAATGAGCGATCTTAGCCTTGACATCCAAGGCATGTTGGAGGAAGGGCACGAACCCCGTGCCATTGCACGATATCTTGAGATCCCTGTGGAGTGGGTCTACGAAGAACTGTCGCAAGAAAGCAACGAAGAATTTCTCAGTCCTTTTGAGACTTGTAACAGTTGACCAATAAATCAACTTCAGTTACAATAGAAGCTTAGTTAGTTAATTTTCAACACAGAAAGGCACAGCCCATGTCAGATACCCGCACCGTTACCGCTGTTCAAGCGAAAAAGTCTCTGCTCAAAGCATTCCAAGTCAAGCGTCCCTTGTTCCTGTGGGGTCCTCCCGGCATTGGCAAGAGTGAGCTGGTTGAGGGCATCACTCGAGATCTTGGCGGCATCATGTATGATCTGCGCCTGGGTCAGATGGAGCCCACAGACATCCGTGGTATTCCTTTTTACAACAAGGACTCGGGTAAAATGGACTGGGCGGCTCCAGTGGACTTGCCCGATGCAGAAACTGCCGCACAATACCCTGTTGTGGTGCTGTTCCTAGATGAAATGAACTCGGCTGCTCCATCAGTGCAGAGTGCGGCTTATCAGTTGATCTTGAATCGACGCATTGGCAAATATTTCTTGCCCGACAATGTAGTCATGGTTGCCGCAGGTAACCGTGAGTCAGACAAGGGTGTTACATATCGCATGCCAACGCCGCTGGCAAATCGTTTCATCCACCAGGAGATGAAGGTGGACTTTGCGTCTTGGCAAGAGTGGGCTGTGAACAACCGAATCCACAAAGACGTGGTGGGTTACTTGAGTTTTGCCAAGCAAGACTTGTATGACTTTGATGCCAAGTCCAGCTCGCGTTCGTTTGCTACACCACGCTCATGGACCTTTGTGAGCCAGTTACTGGACGACGATGGTGACAACGACACATTGACCAACCTGATTGCAGGCACAATTGGTGAAGGCTTGGCAGTGAAGTTCATGGCTCACCGCAAGGTTGCAAGTCGCATGCCCAACCCTGTGGACATCTTGAACGGCAAGGTCAAGGATCTGCAGGTCAAAGAAGTGTCGGCCATGTACAGTCTTGTGATTTCCATGTGCTATGAGCTCAAGGGTGCAGTTGAGAACAAAGTGGAAGACAAGAAGTTCCATGAAATGGCCGACAACTTCCTAGGCTACATGATGAAGAACTTTGAGACCGAGCTCACGGTGATGGGTGCTCGTATTGCGTTGACCACATACGACTTGCCCTTTCTGCCCACCAAGCTCAAGAACTTTGACGAGTTCCACAGCCGATTTGGCAAGTACATTTTGCAGGCGTCGGCCTAAATAGTCAGGGGGCGGTGTTTAAAACACAGGGCTATGCTTGCACCGCCCCCTTTCTATTTGACATCATATGAAATACAAGATTACCAAGATGGACAACCGGTACACTCGGCATGGTTATCAGTACCTTGTAGAGTTCAACAAAGACCATAGACATGGCACTGGCGTGTTGGATTTTGATCGTTGCCGGCGTTGGTTCAACCAGCAATTTGGGTGGAGTCAAGATGTTGAGACTCGTTATCAAATGCAAATCAACCAAATTCGCAATCAAGAAGCCTATCAAGAGGACGACATCAATTCCACCTGGGCGTATGCTGTCAAGTACGGCAACTATCGTATCTATGTAGACGAAGACAAAACACTGAGTTGGTTTGTACTATGCCACCCCGTATCACCGTAAAAAAGAACTTGATTGTTTTTCACCGACCCGGTGAGTGGTCAGATGTGTACTCAAAAATTCTGGATCAATACGGCATGGGCATGGCTGTGCGTCCCAAGTTAAAAAGCAAGCTGGGATTTACATATTGTTATCACCGAGGTCTGGTTCAAGTAGAACATCCCACACCCAATGGTCCCAGCATGCACTACGAAGACCAGGTTCATTTGGATTTTTACAGCGAAAGTGCCCAGAGTTGGTTCCAACTCAAGTACCTAAATTTGTAGTACTAAAGTGTTACATTTTTACAACACCTGATTTTGGTTGACCAAAAATCGTCAATTTGCTATAATATACACATAGACAGCAACAAGGAGCCCCAAATGAGTTATGTAATTGTTTCAAAAGGTACTGGTTTAATTGTCACAGACGGTCCCAACAAAACCCGTGCATACAAGACTTTTGGTGCCGCACGTGCCACTCGTACTCGGCTGTGTCGCAAAGCAGGTTGGAGCGAAAGCCAATTGAACATTGTGGCTCGCGACACCTACCGGGCTCCCAAGATGATTGTGAAAAACTTGATGTCAGGTAAGCCAGTGGAGATTGACGCAGACACACCTTGGTGTTGCAACCCGGCCTCAGAAACCTATTGGAGCATGTGACATGATCACAGCAGACAAACTCACCTTACTGACCAATATGCCTGCGGCCATGCTTAATATGTGTGCTCAGGAGGCAGGCTACGATGGCCCGGCGTTCACATCATGCCGGTTCTTGGGCATCACCAATGGTGGCCAGTTCTGCTACACTGTGGTCTTTCCGGTCAAAGGCGGCACTGACAGCACCAAGATCTTCCTAACCTATGTCCATGCCGAGGACCAGGTTATTTGCAGTTATTGACCAATAAATTGCAATCTGCTATAATATACACATACCAAACAAAGGGCTCACATGACTGCAACAACCGCTAACAAAGAAGACAAAGCCAAGTTTAAAAACCTCATTGGCAAGACTGATCCCAAGATAGATCGCGAGGTGCGCGAGAAGCTGATCACTGCTCGTGTGGGCTTGTTGCTTCGTGCCAGCTTCTTTGGTAACCTTGCAACTCGTTTGAAACTGGTAAATGCCGATGAGTGGTGTGGTACTGCCGCAACCGATGGCAGAAATTTCTATTACAATTCTCGCTTTATTCAAATGCTTCGTCCCAAAGAAATTGAATTCTTGTTTGGGCACGAGGTGTTGCATTGTGTTTATGATCACTTTGGGCGTCGTGGTGAGCGTGACCCTCAATTGTTTAACATTGCTAATGACTTTGCTGTCAACGCAGACTTGATCAAGCACAAGGTGGGTGAGAAGATCACCACTGTACCTTGCTTGCACGATCCCAAGTACGATGGCATGAGCTCGGAAGAGATCTACGATATCTTGTACGAGAAAGCCGAAAAAATTGACATTGGCAAATTGCTGGATCAAATGATTGACGAGCATTTGGACGGCAATGGTGACCCCGATGGTGAGGGCAGTGGTGATGGTGACATAGACGGCAGTGGCAAGGGTCGCCCCAGGTTGAGCGAATCTGAACGTCAACAAATTCGTGACGAGATTAAAGAAGCCATGTTGGCGGCGGCAGCCACTGTGGATGGTGCTGGCAATATCCCAGCCGGTGTCAAGCGACTGATTCAAGATCTCACCGAGCCCAAGATGAACTGGCGCGAACTGCTTCGTATGCAGTTGGAGAGCACCATCAAGAGTGACTACACATGGATGCGAGCCGGACGCAAGGGCTGGCACCAAGACGCCATCATGCCAGGCATGAAGCTGGACCCCATGATTGATATTGCTGTTGCACTTGACGCTTCGGGCTCTATCAGCGAAACGATGTTGAAAGACTTCTTGGGAGAAATCCAAGGCATCATGGACTCGTTCCCTGCTTACAAGATTCATGTTGTGACATTTGATACTGACACATACAATCCTGCCCAGTACGATTCGGACAACTTGGATTCAATCTGCGACTACGAAGTCAAGGGTGGCGGTGGTACAGACTTTGATTGTATCTTTACGTATCTCAAAGAAAACGAGATTGAGCCCAAGCGTCTTGTGGTGTTTACAGATGGCTACCCATTTGGTTCATGGGGTGATGAGAACTATGCCGACACTGTGTGGATCTTGCATGGTACCACTACCATTGTTCCGCCCTGGGGTCAATATGCCTACTATGATGAATCAAGCTCGGACTAAGGAGTGCCAAAATGATTAGATTTGTATTTGTATTTGTCATCCTGGCAGTGCTGATTCACTTTGGCATTACTGTTTGGAGAAAGATGGACGGAAAAGAACAACTGGCCTTGACAAAAAGCATAGGATACAGTATAATTGTTGCACTGCTGGCGTTGATGATAATGACAGCACTGGTAGTATTGTTTTAAAGGCATTATATGATCAACGATCGTTGGC
>Ga0247843_1008505_pt1 | contig 11942 bp, 12 predicted proteins | sample LaCruzMarch2017__FD_192420 | JGI IMG/M metagenome (GOLD analysis project Ga0247843, IMG submission 192420) | Freshwater microbial communities from meromictic Lake La Cruz, Castile-La Mancha, Spain - LaCruzMarch2017_8m | ecosystem: Environmental > Aquatic > Freshwater > Lake | place: Spain...
TACTTGTCGGCTGTAATTGACATAAATTGGGTATGTCGGGGCCTCTTCTGTGTCGCAACGACACGCAATGTCGGCCAAGATTTGGCGACATTTGGCGATGTCGGCGACATGTCGGCGACACGTCGGCGACATGTGGAGCTAAGGTAATCTTACTCACTTCAGATCTTCAGCTTCAGTGGCGAAAGTTATGAAGTCCACTGGCCTCACTCAGCAGCTGGAGACTGTGGTACTGTTAATCAGTATCAGACACCTTTTTACAAGGGCGTATTTTGCAACCTACCACTTGAGGCATTCATGGGCCTTGGAGCACAAGACATTGCCACCTGTTGGTGTGCATGGACATATTTACCATTTACCATTGCAAACGACGAGTCTTACTTCTACCCTGACATGCTCCATGGTATGGTGCTTGACAAAAATAGGAGCATGAGACAAGATATTGGCAATTTACACAGCCTCCACCACTGGTGAGACCCGTAACAATGCCATGCGCTCGCAGTATGCACTATTACTTGGCAAGTCGATCGTAAGTGTCACATTCACTTGATCTCGGCATCAAGCTTTGACAAGCTATACTACGATATGAAGATGCAGCATGAACTTGTGAAGAATGATTTGGCCGCAAATAATCAGTACTACCCTGCTGAAGTCCCTGCTGGAGTGACGAAGAACCTTCATGTTTTAATCAAATGCTATGACCACTACACTAGAATTAAATGTGTATAGGATTAGTATCTAATCAATAGAGTGTATCTGAGTGTATATGGAGTTAAAAAATATTCATCTCCTATCAACTGCAAATCATCCATCAGCAGCATCAACTGCCACTCGAGCTACAATCTAAATCTTCCGCCATATCGTATGCATCTCCAATTGAATTATTTCAGATCACTCTTCTTCCTCACCCGCTCCTCCTGTTTGGCGGGAATCGGACACTCGAAGACTCCTTCAAAAGAGAGTCTTGAAATGCGTGAAAAAGGATTGACTTATTATAATATTATCACTACCACTCGTTCTCAAGTCTGGGTCGAATGAGCATTTCATCCATTCGAAGGAAAGCAGGAGATGAGGGAAGAAGGGGGGGAGTCAGAATTTAATTTTAGAATTCGAATGATTTCATTGCAAAAAGTCAGGACAACCCAGTTACCCCATCCTACAGAATTCTCCACCGCTAGATGATGTACCACAGGGCACTGGCCTCTGACGATGGCGGCGAGATTGAACATCACGAGGAGGAAACAGAAATTGCTTACGTAGTGCTCTTCCCGTGGCTTTCGGTACTATGTGGAATATGCGCTTACTATGTAATATCACGCTACATTCCGGGACTACCCTACACGGCTGCCATGTTTATTATGGGTACACTCATCGGATACTCCTCCCTACATTTCTTTGAGGGGAATAATGCCATCGTTGAATCAGTACGAATGTGGATCGGTATTAACGGAACAGTGATCATCCTTTCGTTCCTACCTGGATTACTCTTTCTGGACTCGTACAATTTCAACGTCTATTTGTTCAAGCAATCATTCTCCCAGCTAGTTGCATTCGCATTTCCAATGGTCTTGTTTGGAACGTTCCTCACGGCCTTGTCTGCGTATTATCTCCTACCGTATGGCTGGTCGTTTGATTTGTGTATGACATTCGGAGCAATCTTGGGAGCGACCGATCCTGTGGCAGTGGCAGTACTAATGAATGACCTTGGCGCTCCATCGCGTCTCAAGGTGCATATTGCGGGTGAGAGTCTTCTCAATGACGGATCGGCCATGGTTTTCTTTACCATCTTTAGCTTACGGTTCTTCTACGAGCTAGGTATAGATGGGTTCGGTGAGGATGTTGGGTGGTTGAGAGGCTTCATTCTCTTCTTTCGACTCTCGTTCGGAGGCGCATTGGTTGGCCTTGCATTTGGAATTGGCTTAGTATTTCTGTGAGTTTATGACGTGCGCTCGTCCGCCACCAATACTCTATCGTACTGACAAAGGCTTTCATGTTGTTTCTGTGTTCATTCCTCAGACTCTTCAACTTGAACCGGCGGTTATCGCAAGATGAGAACAGTGTCCAGGTTGCATCAACAATAGTTGTAGCGTATTTGGCATTCTTCACATCCGAAATCATTTGTCGCTGCTCAGGAGTTATTGCAATTGTCTTTTGCGGTATTACCACCAAGGCGTACGGGGAGATATTGCTCAACGACTTGCATCTGACGCATGACTTTTGGCACATCACGGAGCTTCTGCTGAACTCAGTACTATTTACGTTGGGTGGAGCCGTGTGGGGATCAACTCCACACTTTAGTGGAATGGATTGGATATATCTTTTCATCTTGTTTGGACTTCTTGTCTTGATACGCTTCGTTCTTGTCTTTGCATTCTACCCAATCACATCGAGGATTGGAGTCGGGCAGAGCATAAGTGAGGCTGTATTCATGAGTTATGGCGGTCTCCGAGGAGCCATGGGTGTCGCATTGGCTCTCTTGCTAAGCGCTGAAGTTTATAACGCCACCGACTCTAGCACTCACATTTCAACAGAAACTCGGGATAGGTATCGAGAGTTCTTTGCTGACAAGCTATTTGGGCTCGTGGGAGGGGTAAGTTTCCTCACACTCGTGCTCCTCGGTCCCACAAGTGGATTTGTCCTGAAGCGATTGGGTCTAGTCACACCGACAGAAAGCCGCAAGACTATTGTCTCACATTATGTCGAGCATATGAATCAACGTGTACTACTGTTATACCTTGAACTTCTTGGCCAGGAACGCTTTTCAAATGTGGATTTCAGCGAAGTACAAGAGCACGTTTCTCCACTAAGAGGTGTAACAGAGAAAGACTTGTCGTTGGCCGTGATGAAGTATCAGTCGATGAATCCAGGGCAGCAACTACCCAACCTCTCGAATCTCAAGCGATACATAGCATCAATAGACGGCAGTGACAGAGAGCAGTCAGTTTCACTTCACGAGCCGAGCGAAAAAAGACGGACTTTTCCTAAAATAGTAAGTGATGTCATAGCAAGACAAAGGAGAGAAACAACAATCGACTACAACACTCTGCTGGATAAGGATGCAGTGATGGAAGAACGCAAGATATTTCTAGATATACTACGGCGAGAGTATACGAGACAGCTCTCTGCTGGCGAGCTAGATTCACGTGGGTCTATTCCCCTTAGCCTCATACGGAGCCTAGACATTGCAGACGAGGCCGCAGCCAAAGGGCTTCCACTGAATGACTGGGCCGCAGCTCAAACATTTGGAAGCATCTTCAAGAAAGGTGACAGAATCCTTCATGCGTATCGGGTGGGTGGTCTTTTCAATCGAAGGAAAGGTGACGAGGACTTTCAAATCATACGACAATCTGTGTTGCAGGCACTGAGTTTCATTAAAGCCCATCTCAACGCCGTTGAAAAATTCAAGACTGAGTTTTCGTCAGTTTCGACAAACTCACTCACACTCGCTGAAAAGACTGTCATTGATGAGAGTAGGGAACAGGTATCCAAAGCGGATACAGCCATCGCAGCATTTGATGCGGAGGATGTACAGAGTGTAAAGAGTCAGTACGTATGCCAAATTCTACTGCACAAAAGTGCCAACTACTTTGAGACTCTGTCAGCGAATGGTTTTATGACCGAAAGAGAAGCGAATGAATTTCTCAGCAAGTTTGATTTGGAATTGAGAGAGTTACGGCTGAAGGCAGAGCTCAACAAAGAAGGTTGGAGAGAAAAAGGCCGTAGCATTCGTCTATCCGGCCTAAATCGCATTGCGCCTCTATAATCTAAAAATTCTCTATGCCTCTCTAACCTCTTTTGAATCTCCAAGTAACTGTTGCCTTTTCCTTGACGAATCTGTCGGGTGGAAGGTGCTCTTACAAATCAACTCATTATTTGTCGATCCTTCCATTAAATTTCGCACGCTCTCAAAATCACCACCACCATATTTGGTAGAACGACGAAGAAAAGACCTGTGTTTTGTTCCGTTTTCCTCCCACCATGCCTCAGCATAAACATATTCGCCATCTGCCGTCTTAATCTTGCTCTTCGTATGCTAGTCATCCCTCTGTTTGGAATCATCAGTGTTGAAATAAGGGTATCTAGTGTGTAGCATCCCCAATTCCCATACACCCTTTGGATTGCTGAGTTTCAAGTGCAGCTTGCGTCCATTGTCACTTTGCTTCACTATTTCAGTCGTCCTGCCAATGACTGAACACGCCACCTTGCGAATGATTGTTTTAGATAAATGTCGTACTCTTGTACGAATGCTTCGTTCACGATTAATGACCATTCACCAGAAGATGCTGATACAGCTCGAGCTTTTAAGAAAGAGAGTAATGAGAGTATTGCACTGTTAATGTTTATTTTTGTTATATGCAGCAAAGATGTACAGCGTTCTTTAGTTTCCCTCGTCTTCCGCCCTCTTGCGTTTTGATTGTTTTTTGAGTTCCGTCACGTTATCACCCTTAGGAATCTTACCGACCTGCGTTCGTAAAAAATAAGTTATCATCAATATTGTCAAATCGGCTGGATGGAGTAACAGATAGTAGAGAATTGTCCTCCAGTTTCATTAGTTCTGTCCCAGATGATATCGACTCGGACATTGAAATTAATCCAGAAAAATCGGTCGCGCTCTTTTTCGTCGAGGCCGATGTGCTTCTACGCAATCTACCCGAATCAGTCTCTTCTATTGATGGTCTTACCTTTGCAGCCGCCACTAGCGACTTCCTGTCGTGACGACCACCAGGAGTATAGAAACAAATGCATACAATAGTGATGGTCACTGTCTTCCAAAGTAATGTTGATGACAAATTCGTGGCAGTTTCGATCAATAGGGATGCAAACCCAATGATGGCAAGGACATGATACAACTTCTCATTCGGAAATAATAGAACATGACTGTTGTTGCATAATGTCATCATAATAATCGCTGCTACTACCATCGGACGAGTCTGTCGACGTAGCTGTGATTATTTGATTGTCACCTACCAAAACATGAATTTCTTTTGTCGAACAACTTTGTACAGCCTCGATTTCTTCCCCATCAGTATCAGCCGTCAGCAGAGCATTGTGTACTGGACCGAATAATCTACCATCAGACGACGCATTGATAACCATGTCCGTCAATGCCACAAGCCAAAGCAATTGGGTCTCGTCAACGCATTATAACCTCTAATTGTGATACAAAACTTCGTTGGTTGATTTGAATCACCAGGACATTGCAATTGTTGTACATTCGGGTAATAAATCTAGCACTCCACGTGGTGGTGATATTATGTCCAATGTTGTTTTCGATACTTTGGCAAAGTATGTCAATCGTCTCGACGTCGATAGGGTAATACGCCGACGTTCCCCCGATGTACTACTTGTATACTTGCCCAAGCCAACTCGGAGTTTCCATACTATCTGGTCGAGTATGATTGGTGCCGAATCTACTGCTATTGTCGTCCATGATGACCTTTGCCTGCGGCTCAAGTCCAGAGATCGACGATTGGATTTCTCTTCTCCTTCGGCCGTCTGGCCTTCGTTACGCTACTCGTTCGTTGTCGAGGAGTCTCGTCCACTACGATACACTACACAGCAGACATCATGTTCGCGGACGAGCCTCATTCCATCCCCTCCAACATACACAAAAAGAAGAAGACGAAGAAGAAGTCGAAAAGACAACGCTGTTCACTTGGTAGTGATGTTGAATCAAAGTCAATCTCTCGCAATAATATTGGTGGCTTCGGCAAATTCCCATATCCCACCGATTATAATGATCACTTCGAGACACCTGCTCGTGCATACGAAGATATTTTGCCGCTAATGGAATACGTTTTAGTTGGGAAACGAAAAGTTGAAGCAACAATTTACGATCCATATTACTGTGCTGGACGTGCAGCCACATTACTCAATGATGTATTCCAACAACGACGCTTACAACAATCCATACGTATCCAGCATGAAAAGAGAGATTTCTATCATGATATACAAATGAATACAGTCCCACAATATGATATATTAGTGACCAATCCACCCTACTCCAGTAATCACAAGGAACGATGCTTAGACTATGCAGTTAATCAGTTAAAGCAATATGGTCGACCATACTTCCTACTAATGCCAAATTATGTAGCAATGAAGGAATATTATCGAAAGTTAGTCATAAATGATGAAAACATTCAGACATATTACGTTGTGCCATCCTCAACGAGTCCATACGAATATGACCATCCAGAGGGGACGGGATATGACACACCACCCTTTGCTAGCATTTGGTTCTGTGGATTGGCATACACAAACCAATTGACTGTCAGTAAATCATCTATTATTGATGCATTCGTCGAGTATCATGCAACTTCTGGCAATGGTGACACGCCACCACGGATTGTGTCGAGTTTGCAAAAGTTGATACATGTTGGGGGAGTATCAGGAGAGAAGAGGAAGAATCCTCGACAAAGACGTAAGATGAAACAACAGGCATTACTGGGAACTAGTGGCAGTGGTGCAGGTGGTACTACTTCTTCTAATATACAATCCCCAAATAAGAAAAGACAATCTGGTGACATTGGTGATATTGAGCAATGTAGAAAATATGAGAGTGGCAACACAAAGAAGAGAAAGTTTAAATAACAATAGTTTCAATTACACAGGCTAGTTGTCTCTCTTCCTCTTTGTATCAGACTTGATACATATTCCACCATCGCATTATTGAATACACTGTATTCAAATGTTTGTATTGTGGTTGATCAGCAGCCCATCGTGGGAATGCCAGCACTGGCATTAGTCCCACGGGTACATTTGCAAGATACTGGACCAGAGAATCTTTTTCTTGCAAGGCAAGCATCATTTTCTGTGCCCGGTTCAACTTAAGCAATTTATCAATACAATCAGCCAAGCTGCCATTCTTCTGACGTGTGAATAAACTCAATCTTTCCATTGTGTGGTTGGATTCTGATATGGAAGTCAAACTTGAGCTGTCAAAGACACAAGTGAGAAGTGCCCTTACACCAATTGATGTGAATTTATTTCCCTCAAGTTCCAGATTTCTCAGGTTTGTGTTCCTCTTCAGCGCTTGCGAGATGAGTATAGCATCATCGTCATTCAAGCGGTTGTGATCAAGGGAAAATTCTTCTATTGGTGGATCACCCTCAAGATACTCAGCAATTTTGACCGCCCCCAACGAGTCAATATTGTTATTGTCCAGGCAAATGCATTTGACGTCAGAGTGTAGTATGGCTAAAAGAATTTCCAGATTACTTCCGATGTCACAGTGGATAATAGCAAGATGTTCGATGCAAGCGTGCAACTTAAGTGACCTGGAAAGGGAACGAGCCGATTTCATGCTATCAATCCGATTGTGTTTGAGTGATTATGTCGTCGAGCCGCCTCCTCCGATAAATTTCTTCTTCAAAATTGTTCCAGTAATCATCTAAAATAGGCTCATGCCAAACGATGGGCTCGTTATTGTCCATGAGTTGTTCCCAATCACAGTATAGTCCCTGATCCTTGTCGGTGGCTTTTTGCAGCCACCGCTTTTTTCGAGTCCAAGTTGATTCCTCTCCCTCCAATTATTGGGCTTATTATTATATGATGCCTGCGTGGCCCGAGCCGGCAATATTAAACCTCAATCATAACCAAGGAGGTTGTCGAATTCAGCGTCGTAATTGCCGTTTTGAAAAGTGCGTGTGAATTTTTCCATAATTTTATCCTTTATCTCCTCATGTCATTGTCATCGTCGCCACCACTCTCTCTCCTTCTCTCCGCCAAAACCGAACAAAGTGGAGCCCCTATCCCCAAAGACACCGTTGCACTCCTGCATCGCATCTCACATAATGGAATACGTCCTCTTTGCCTGCACGGCCGGTGCCTCCATCATCCTCTCCACCATGGCCTCGGCCACCAGCAGCAGCAGCAGTGGATCATCATCATCCTGCGGCACGCTCAAGAATTCGGCCTTTGTATTTGTAAAGCCACACGCCAACACCGACGCCACACAAAGTATGGTACGTGAAAAACTCCTTGCGAGTGGTATAGAAATATTATCCGAGAGCGATATTAATGGCAAGACGATCGATGAGAAGAAACTTATTGATCAACACTATTATGCTATTGCTAGTAAGGCAACGATACTTGATCCCAAGGATATTGTGGTACCCGAAGATAAATTTCAAGAGGCATTCGGTGAAACGTGGGCTTCGGCATTGGCAGAAGGACGGGCTGCCAATGCCATGCAGGCATGTGCCAAATTTGGCTGTACTGCCGAGGAATTAGATGCGGCATGGCAATCTGCCAAGGTGGTAAAGTTTGGCGGTGGCTTCTACTGTGGTCTAGTATCGGTAAAAGACCAGACTCCATTATATGTCTTTAATGCTTTCTTCATGGTCATGCGATCCAAGTTTGTTGGAGAAGAGATGAGTATTCATTGCTATGAGGTTCAGTGGGATCCGGAAAAGTTGAGCTGGGCAAGTTTTAGGGGAGAACTGCTAGGACCGACAGATCCAAAAGATGGTCCCGTCGGCTCAATCAGGAGGGCAATCCTGGATGACTACAAGGCTCTCGGGCTTACCTCCATCCCCAATAAGGGCGATAATGGCGTGCATGCATCTGCCTCTCCCTTTGAGGGCCTTGCAGAAAAATGCAATTGGCTCGGAGCATCCGTTGAGACTGATGTCTTTGGTAAGGCACTACTCGCGTCGGGTCTATCCAAAAAGACGATTACCGATTGGTCCGTCGATCCACGTGTTACATTGCCCGATGGATCCAAGGGGAGTGTTTTCGATGCACTGGAAGATATGGATGTTGATAAATGTTTGGCAAAGCTTGTTGAGATGAATAAACTCAATGCTTGATACGATTTACGTTTGATTGTGAGCAATGGGAAGGTTATGAGTATGTTGTAGTTGGCAGGAAGTTTAGATGGTGGGAGGTTGATGAGACATCAGCATTTTTAGTTTACTCGGACAAATAATTATCGGAACATCCTATGATCATAGTTTATGCTTAGCGATGATCTTGACGTCTCGAATGAAACACAAATAAAGTAAGGTCAACATTCTGAAAACATTTACTTCACAAACCAAAGAATAACCAATGATCTTTTGGACGATACCAACGACTAACGCGAGTGGAATCAACAGTAGATGAACCACTCGAGCTTGCCGACTTGTTGATCAAATTATGACTCAAGTTGCTCGCCGACTTACTAATGGTCCAATTGTACTCCAACCTCCTTTCCGTATCAATCATCCGCATCATTTGAGTACTACGATACTTCTCATCGAGATGCAGTGTGCTCCCGTCGCTGAGGCGCGTAATAGTCGAGACAGGAATGTGACTGAGCTCACCGATGGTAGCTCGAGCGCTAGTTTCATCAAGCTCCTTCATGAGAACGTAAGAAGTCGTCAGATTAGCAGTAGAAGTCATTTTCAAGACGAGTCGAAGAGTAGAGTAGAGTTTGTAGTGTGTGGGTTAGAGTGAATGTCAGATTGTGTGTGTGTTACACACTATAGAATCACTTTAAAACTGGGTGGAAGTATCAGTCGCACTCTCGTTTTCGGTGGAAATGAACGACACTGAAAAATCACAAACGCTCATTATCATAATTTGCTTCCGCCTCACTTCACCTACATCATGACTTCGTATGAGACAGTTCACATGGTGATGAGCCCCGCAAATGCGTCGAAGTTGAGTGGCCGTTATGAGACTGAGGTTCAGGTTCATGGTAAGTCGAATTCTGTGAGGTGCAAATATGTTTCATGGAAATCATTCCCTAACCCAGCAACTATCATCATGTCTTTCAACAGGCAAATCCGTTCCGGTTCTCCGTAGCATCCGCCATGCCCCTCAGGAGCTGGTCCTAACAGGATCAATCACTCCCAATAAGTCCAAGCCAACTGCCGCTGATGTAGATGATTTATGCGATCTGTTCGTGCAAAAGGTTCGAGTGTCACCAAAGAAAAGTCCAAGCGTGGAAAATGTGGCGAAGGTAACCAAGAAGGTGAAGGAGGTCAAATTGAAGGATGTTAAGGTGAAGATTAAGCCCAAGGTGACCTCTATGTCACAGAGAAATCTCAAGGCGACGATCACCAAGGCGGTCGACGCTGATGAAGCGAAGGAAAACTTCACGAAAGCACTCAAGGTGATCCAAAAGAAGCCGGTGGTGAAGTCTCTGCGCTTCAGCGATGAAATCAGTGGAGAAGTTACAAAGACATCGGCGAAAGCGACTCCGGCACGTCGCAGCGCTCGTGTCTCCATTGGAGGGCGTGTGTCAGCTTCACCTACTCGTCGAGCTTGTCTGAGCCCGTCATTCTAAGCACCAATGCATGTAGATCTTGTATTTCTGTGAATGTTTGTGTAGTCTGGTACACATAATGTTAGCTGTTTAGTTGAAATCTTTTGTAAACTCTCTCTGAGACTAAATTCCCAACCTCCTCGCACGTTGTAGATTCAGCAACTTCTTCCCCCTCTTCATTGCGATTTCCTCCAAACTTTCATGCGTCATCAAAGCCTTGAATGTTGCATACACCACATTGTACGGGTTACGGTTACCATGACTCTTACCACATGCGTCAGATATACCGGCATACTTTAAAATCTCAACAATTAATGGATGTCCATGTAATCCATAATCCGGTGAGACGGCCCTAAGTCGGACTCGGCATGAATTGTGCTTCCCAGCAAGATCATAGCTCAGCCCTGTATTAAGGTACCGATCGACGTAAAAGACATTGCGCTTACAATGCTTACATGCCTTAACGATGGCTTCGTTTGGCGAGGCCGCCTTGCCAATGCCAAACCCGGCAGCACCATTACCATTCCCACCAATAACTAGTGCACGGTAACGCACAGTCGTCCCACCCCGTTCAGGCTTTTGGACACGGTCCAATTTGATTGTGCATTCACCCCTTCAAAAAAGAGACGCGTAAGAGAAACGAGGAAACAAACGACTATATATAAGAAGGTGCCCCTATGAATACGCTACGAAACAAGAATGAAAAGAATAATCAATGACAAGTACCTACCATGGACCAAAAGCCTCCTGATTCGGATCGTCACCATTTTTTATCATCTCCAGTATCTCATCCGGCTTCTCCTCCCGATCCTTCTCGTGTTCATCATCCCTTTCCAACATGTTATACTTGGCAGTACGTTTTCGTTCCTTCAAGTACGCATCCATTTCTGCCTTTTGTACATTCACGGGAGTGTATGTTTCATCAATATCCCCTAGTTCAAATTCAGTATATTGTTCTTCGTATATCAGTTTGTTTAATTCTTTGACCCAAGCTTCTTCATTGACATCGATTGGGTCATTACCCACATTAGATCCCCGGGGAAAGTCGGGATGGTAGGTCGGGGATGGTAGATCTTTGCCATAGGGGTAGGTAACTGTTGATGATGTACCAAAGACACTTTGTGCATCATATCCACGTCCGTGTCCAAATTCAGACTCAATTTCACGTCTTGCAGCAATCCTTTTCCTCCCGAAGGTTCCCGTCTCATCATCATCATCATCATCATCATCCCCATTAAAATCGTCTTTGAATACATCACGATCATCGTCTCCATTATTTCGCCCCCCACCGCCAAGTAGTCCAGGGATGACATTCGATGAACGAAAAAAGTCACGACTTTCAGTCCGTGCACGACGCTGCAATGCCAAATCTTGTGTACTCCCCGGCGCCGAGGTTAATCGATCGATAGTACGAAAACGTTCTTCAATTTCATTTAGCGGAGAGTAAATCTTCTTCTTCTTTGTTGTATTATTCGTGGACGACTCCCCCCCTCCGGCGGTGGCATCCTTGGCAGTGTTCAAGCGAGCACGGAATGAGGAGAGATGTTGTCGTATAGCATCTGCTGCGTCAGATCCATATTCTCGTTCGAGTGCATCAATATCTTCATCATCTTCATCATCTTCATCATTTTCATTATCATCGTTGTCATCACCTGATACGCCCTTGGTAGCAAAGGCACGATGTACAAGT
>Ga0247843_1008506_pt1 | contig 11942 bp, 12 predicted proteins | sample LaCruzMarch2017__FD_192420 | JGI IMG/M metagenome (GOLD analysis project Ga0247843, IMG submission 192420) | Freshwater microbial communities from meromictic Lake La Cruz, Castile-La Mancha, Spain - LaCruzMarch2017_8m | ecosystem: Environmental > Aquatic > Freshwater > Lake | place: Spain...
TATATTCTGAGAAACAAATTAATAGTTTATCAGGAACAATTGGCGGTCAAAATATCAAGTATCAGGATAATTGTTCACACAATGTGTTTATTGATCAACAAAAAATATTTATAGAATCTATACAAAACTGGATCAAATGAATAAAATAATTTATAAATGTATAGCAATGTTTCTTTTCACGACCTGGTTTTCATGTGACAAACCTAATTATAAAGCATGTTTTACAACCCAAAAAGATACATTTTCGGTAAATGATACAGTTTGGTTTAAAAACTGTTCAGATTTTGATAAAGGGGAAACTATGTGCAATTGGAATTTTGGAGAAAACCCATCTAGTATTGGAAGTAGTATGAGCAATGATAGTATTTATTACATCTATAACTTAATAGGCTATAAATTAGTTCAGTTAAGAATAGGCGAAAAAGAGAATATGAGCATGGTTGAAAAAACAATTTTAATTCAATAGAATTTATTTCAATAAAAAAATCATAAAAAACAATGAACACATTTCGATATTTTATTTTGTTCATCCTCTTATATCCATTCATTACTGAAGCGCAAATTAAAACACCTAAAGACTTTGGGTTTGAACATATAGAATTCATATACAACAAAGAAAAGGTTGACATTTTAATCAAATCAAAACAAGGTGAAGAAAACATAAAAAAGCCAATTCTTTTCTTTTGTCAAGGTAGTTTGCCACAACCACTTATAAAATTTGACGAAAATGGTTTGTATGGTGTTTTCCCATTTACACCTGAGATCTTTCTGAATCAATTTCATATAGTTATTGTTGGCAAACCTTTTATCCCTTTAATTGCTGAAGTAAAAACATTAGGAAATAATTATACGTATACAGATAGTACAGGTAAAGTTCCACCAGTATATTCAGTCCTTAACCATTTGAATTATTATGTTAACAAAAACATAGACATACTTAAATATCTTCGAAAGCAAACATGGGTTTCAAATGAGAAACTTATCGTAGCTGGACATTCTGAAGGAAGCACAATAGCATCAATGATGGCAACACAATATTCCTCAATTACGCATTTGATTTATTCTGGTGGCAATCCTATGGGCAGAATCATGTCCATAATACAGCAAAGGCGAGTCGAAGAAAATGATAGTTTACGACTTGCTGAAATGGAGTTTGATTATTGGAAAGAAATTGTTTCTAACCAGGAATCACAAACTATTGAAAATGGAGATTCTTATAAAACAACCTATGGATTTTCAGTCCCCGTACATCCGCATCTTTTAAAATTAAACATCCCAACTATGATAACATATGGTACGAAAGATTGGAATACACCATATATAGATTTTTTAAGAGCAGAAGCGCTTAGACTGAATAGAACTAATATGACATTTAAAGCATTCATAGGTACAGAACATAATTATTTTCCACTCAATAATGATGGAAAGCCAAACTACAATATCTACAATTGGGATAATGTAGCCACAGATTGGTTGAATTGGATCAATAAAAATTCAATTAAATAATTTTGATTGAATATAAAATGATCAAAACTATATTTTCTTTTGATAATCTAGTTAATCCAAAGCTTATCTTTTAAACATATTTTCCCATCATGCATAATTTGAAAGTAATACAATCCTTTTGAAAATGCAGATACATCTACCCAATTTAAAGTTTTCGACAATTCTACTATTTGGACTTTAGTCCCCATTGAATTGTAAAATACAATTGTTGTAGGTGTATATGCTAAAAGGTCAATATGCAGCATACCATTAGTTGGATTAGGATATACTTTTATAAATGATTGATCATAATTTAAGGTTGATAAAGCTGAACATAGACTATCAATCCATTGCTTAAAATATATATATGTTGCACATCGTGATAAATTTGCTGATGCATAAACACAATTAACAGTATCATTCATAGTAGAACAAGGTGGGTGATTACCCATTGAATTAAAAGAATTCCAAAGACCAACAGAATCTGAAGAAAAAAGCAATTGACGATCAAAACCAAACATCCAAGCTCGAAATGCATCCCCTTTAAAACCATAGATATAGTATTTGTTATTACATAAAAACATGCCTTGATAATGTGATATGAGATTATCAAACCATTTGGTCCAAGTTTGTCCTCCATTGGTTGAATATATAATACCCGATTCATAATAACTCATAAACATAACGAAAGTATCCCCTTGCAAATGCTGGAAATTATTGATGCATTTCAAAAAATTATTTGGCAAGTTTGCACCATTAGCAATAGTGTAATAACTTGTATCTAATTGCCAAGTTTGCCCTCTATTCGTACTCTTAAAAAGTTGCGAAGGCATACCTATATACTTTCCTCCAACAACTGTATACCATAAATCTGGCTTTACAATATCAAAATCACGAATGTAATCATTGGTATCTGACGTTGTAAAATCAAATAATGGGACTAACGTATTATTTGTCAATAAATATAATTTTGTTTTACCTACAACTACTGTGGTATCATTATTCAGTGTGTATGTAGTTGAATCACAACTACCATATTCGCGCTGTGCAAATGCTATAGAATAAAAAAAGACAAAAAATAAAAGTAGTGCATAATGTTTCATAATAAATTAGTTTATTTTAATTAATAATTATTTTCCCTTGTTTGAGTAAAGAATCGTCTGTAAATAATTGATAGATGTATACGCCTGGGCAAATGCCCTCAAGATTTATTTCTTGTGATTTACCAACGATTTCATATCGCTGACTGTTCACTCCAAATAAATTGTATAAAACCAAATACTTTTTAATAGAATTTCTTGAATTATCCTTTACTACAATGTAATTTTTTGTAGGATTTGGATATACTTCAAATTCGCTTCTTTCTTCTAAAAATGAAACATTTAAAGGACTACATCCATTTTTACCATTAAACATTGTTTGCAAACTATCTATTGGTTCGATTCCATCACCGTCATTCGTTTTCAAAGAAATATTTAATGTAGGACTTCCATAGCTGTCGGTAGGTAAAGCAACCTGCAAAAATGCAAACAGAGATGAAACACTATCGTTTTGGCACCTTGTGTCAGCACCTATTACATTCGCACCTTGCATGGCAGCCATTAGTCTACAGGCTAGTGTGCCATTTGTATTTCTAAAGCCAGCTTCCATACTATCTAAAATTTCTTGCCCTTTTAAAATATTACCTTGTATGGCATAATAAAAACCATTTATACTTCCTGTAATATGATTTTTGTAATTGATACAAGTGCTACCTGTATGGGCAGCTGCACTGGGTATATTCCCATTAAACCCCACTATACCATATTGTTTAAATTCAGGATTATTTGCAGCATCATTGGCTACCAGCCAAGTAATAATCTGAGCAGGCGAATCACCTGCTCGCATTCTGATACGAGCATTGTCCTGATTTGCTTGAATAAAATAGGATTGGGTATTGACAACACCAGTATCTGGAAGAATATCAGCTAGAAAAGCTGGATTCGAGTATCCCGCAAAATCTAAATCTAAACACGAAGCACCTGCACTTCCAATCTGCCTGGTAGTCGAATCAAGTGCTACAATTGAAAAAGTGTCTTGGCTTTTGCATTGAAAAAAGGCCATTCCTAATAAAAAAATACAGTGTTTTAAATGTTTCATTTTTTTTATTTTAAAGTTATTCTATTTTGTTATTCGATAAGCTAAACCAAGTCTCGTACGCAAATTACCATTCGTAAATCCTTGATTAACGTATGGACTACATTCTAATACAATGGCTAAAAATTCTCGCTTAGGTATACTCCAACGTACCCCAAAATCAAGATAATATCCATTGATTGTATTAATATTGCTTCGATAATTGTTTGGATTAAATGCAATACCAAAACCATAGTGACAAATTGAATTGTTGAAATTTTTTCCGTAATCTTCACGATCAATTACCTCATTAATCAAAATATACCTCCTAGCACCAAATTCCATATTCATATTATTGAAAAAGGAATTGGTTTCTAACTTATAATCTAACGCAAAATTATAAGGAAATTTTTGAGTTAACCCCAACATATTATGCCATGGAAAATAACTCACATTCAGTTGTCCAAATGTGCATTTACTTGCAAGTATTAAAAGGAATAAAATGTATTTCATAATGCTTGTTTTAATTTACAATAGATTGGTTTAGGATTAAAAGATTCATCAAAAAGCAATGGATAATCCGTGCGATTATAGTATGATGGTATCCAAGAATACTGATCAGATACACCCCAAAACGTGATTCCAAATTGTTGATGTTTGGGTATGTTTTTATACGCTCTAACGATCTTGACCATCAAGTCTGCCTGAGCTTCCAAATCTTTAGTTGTCAATTGATATGCTTTACCTAGCGGATTAAGCGATATATCTACTTCCGACAAGTGGACATCGTAGTGATTGTTTGCTACATCTCGAATGGCATCTTCGATCATTGCAGCTTCAGTATATTTGATATCAACATGCATTTGCAAACCAATCCCATCGATGGGAACGCCTCTGGATTTTAAATGATTAAAAAAGTTAATCACCGCTTTTCGCTTTGTAGGATTCATTTCTAAACCAAAATCATTGTAAAAAAGCTTAGCGTCAGGATTTGCCTCATGTGCAGCACGATAGGCCAATTCAATGTATGAAGGCCCAATATGTTCCAACCAAATTGTATTTCTCAAACTACCATCTTCATTGAATGCTTCGTTGACAACATCCCAAGACAAAATCTTTGGTTTAAAATATCGGACTATACTTGTAATATGTAGTTTCATCATTCTCTCCCAATCCTCACGATTTCCTTTATACTCAACCATCCATTGAGGATTTTGTTGATGCCAAATAAGTGTATGACCATGTACCCGCATATTATTTACTCTGCATATATTAATCAATTGCTCAGCTTCATCCCAGTAATAGAAATTTTCTTCTGGATGCAAATAGGCTGGTTTAAACGTATTCTCAGCTGTTGCACTTGAAAACTGAGTCATGAATACATGACGATACATACTATCATTATTCAAATAGATCTGATCAACTGCAACACCAATAGGAAAATCGGAAATCGACAGTAAAGACGAATCAATATTACATTTTTTTGAATCTTGTTTGCTACAACTGCAAAACAAAACAACGAAAGAAAGCAATATAAAATAGAATCGGAACAACATTTAAAATTTTAACGATGATTAGATTACAATATATACAGAATTAAATAAAAAAACACTTTACAACCCACCTTTTCTATGAATGGATGGTATCAAACGCTCCTCCATATTATCAGGTTTTATATTGGCATACCTATTGAGCCAAATTGTTTTAAATGCTAGCGCTTCGCACAATAAATTAAAATCTCTAAAGAATGCTTTATCTACTATTTTGGACTTATATTTAAATACAGATAGTGTGTAAGACATGGAGGATTGTAAATTGGTAAAGGTAAAACCGTACGATTTGGCTTTGGCGGCCAAGGCTGTATCGAGTGTTTGGTTCTTAAAGTCTGGTATTTGAATGACGTTGTCATTAAAGAATTGCGCATTACGCAGTGGCAATATGCAAACCGATTTTATATTATTATCTTTTTCTAGTTTTTTTAAAACAGATTCCTTCTCACTTGCACTGCATTTACTTAAATCCAGTACCATAAAGATATCATTGGAATTTCGGTGCCTAAACTTACTTTCGACCGTATCGATATTGTAATACTGCAATGCAGGAAACTCTTTTAGCAATTCATCAAAATAATATTGTTCATAACTTAACTTATTGGGAAATAATAAAGATGATATATACTCAGGCGAAAAAATAATTTTATATTGTTGATGACTAAAGTCCATAGGCAATTTAACCTGACCATTATATACAAAATCCTCATTGGGTTTTAAGAGATTAAGTGTCACGCCATCTTCTTGCTTCAACTCATCAAAATTAATTTTATACTCTGCAGAAGCAATACCATCATTGACTTTAATAGAAGTCGTGGATTTACTGACCGCCAATTGAGCTCTGTTTACTAATTCAGTATCAGGACCGATGCGAGTTATAGTACATTTTGAAATATCTGCATTCGCTACTTTTAAATTCAATAGCTTATTGTATTGCACTTGTTGGATTGGATAATGTTGACTAGAATCGACTTGAGTCCAGATACCAATTCTACATTTATCAGGCATATAATATTCCCCATATTCTTTAATAAAGCCACTTGGGAAGGTATGCATAATTTTTTTCTTAATCCCACCATTTTCAATATTGATGTTCAAACTACCATCTGGCAATTGATTGACCATTGCCCGATTATCTACAATCATGTAATTCATTGAGCCAGTCAATCTTTCATCATTGTTATATCGAATACTAAAATAATCTGTTACTGTATTAAATGGAATAGGCACAACGTAAATATTATTGCTCATTCTATCATCCGAAATAAATTTTCTTTCATAGACTATTGGTAATTTCTGATTTGGCAATATCTCTTCTGGAATTATAAAATGACTATTATGTTCTACAGTTATTTTTGCTGTTTTATTGCCGTAATTTCCTATCCAAAATGTATCGACTATAAACTTTTCTTCTTCATCTTTAAAATACTGAACAGGCTTTAAACTATAAGTCTTGTCAAGATAACACTTTGCTTTCTTTTCTACAAAAGGATTCGATACAATAGGATTAACGGGTTTCGGATTTTCATGTCGCTCAGTATCTACCAATATCCATTTTCGATCCTTCAATTCGTAATGGTAAGAAATCGTGGCATCATTTTTCTCTTCAAATTCTGAAGCAAACATAAGCCTTGTGTCACCATCAAATCGAGTATAGGTTTTTGAATTCAGGAGTGTATCCAATTCATAGAGCTTGGTCGATGGATTCCATTTATAATAGACAAAGCGTTGGTCTTCGCGTATTTCTTTGCCAGTCAAATCAGCTGGTATCCTAAATCCTTTTTTGTAGGGTTCTTCTTCACGATAAAAATTCGCAAATGCTAAAGCGCCCAATCTCCAAGATAGTTTCTTCTGCCGTGCCTCAGTGATTGTTTGTAGGAGTTGCAATGTTTTTTCATCATACAATTCTATTTTTTGAAGCTGAAATACGGTATGACTTTCTTCAAATCCTCGACCTAAAACTTGCCCGGAATGATAATAAGGTATGATATACCGATCAAAAGCATTATGCTCTATAGTTGCTTTGTAAGATGGATCATTGGCTTTAAGTACAACCTGTATAGGATTGAGTTTTTGACCATTTCTTAACTCACCATCATTTCCATCTATATTGCTTGAACATATATCTATGACAGCTGCAAGCGGAATACGAAGTAGCTGACTTGCATAAGCACCATTCTTTTTATGTTTCCGATCATCTACAATATGGATATACATAAAAAACATGTTCGATGTCGAATCAAATTTGGGTTCCGAATTAGGTGCCCATTCTGATTTCGTATAGCCTTCATGATAGGCTAATCGACTTGTGGCTACAAGTCCTTGACGCGTTGGGACGATGCATATATAATGATTGCCCGCGTTTGGAAACGCTTGTCGATACAGATTTGTATACACACATCCTTCCTTTTTGATTTTGTTGGATTCATTCTCCCAAAACAAATATTCCTCTATACATGTTTCATCTTTAGTTTCGTCGTAGGATGTTTTGCCCACTGATTGTACATGTGTGCCATCGGCATAACTTAAGTTGACTTTTAGACCTTGTATAGGTTGCTGAGTAGTCGCATCTATAATATTGAGCAATATCGCACCACGATGTTCATAACCACATTGTTGTGCCTCGATGTTAAAGACTATACATAAGCTTACTAACAACAATACTCCGAATTTAAAAAACATATATCCCTTCATATCCCTTATTCTGCCTTTTTTATGTATTCTTCTCGACGTATTCTGTTTTGCTCACACAGTGCGCGCGTATTTCGTATAAAATGCAAGCCATACCCAACACCTTTATAAAACATCACATCAGGTTTATTTTTCAACTGAAACGAAATGCACTTACCCAATCGAAATACTTTAAATATCCCATATTGAATCGTATAGACACGCTCTACGGTATCCTTTCCCTTTACTATCTGCACGCCGATTTGATCCCAATTCGGTAGTTGCAACGTTTTAGTTACACACCCATCATGCTGTACATCTTCGACATATCTCACTTTTTGTATATCTTTTACCATATTATTGATGTCATATCTAAACGGAGTACCTTGCTTACTCAAATACTGCTCTATGATATCTTCTATTTCTATATCGATATCATCAACATTGACTTTTTTCATGCGGACGATATACATCGAGTCTTCTTGAGACAGATAGTAAAATGCACCATAGCCATATACCCAAGTTAATGTGTCTTGAAGCTTTTGTTTATAGCTTGCCAAAGGCAACTTTTTATCTATACTATTGGCAAACCAATACTGATTAATCAAGTCATACGCAGGACTATTAGACAATAATCCCAAGACACGTTCCACATTGCTACCCTCCACAGGACGTTCATTTTTAAAGTAATAATCCAGACTCAATACAACTCGAGACACATCAGTTCTTTGTTTTACTATCTCTTCTATAATCTTGTCTGCATCTTGCTGCGAGCGAGTGATAGAAAGTTTTCGGACCAGCTTTTGCAATTTATGATTCGATGCCATATGCAAAAAATACAATTCATTGATATCTTTAAACTGACTTATTGTCGAATCTTTTATTGGAATCAAACTCGTTACCAATTTCTGGGCTTGCAGGGTTTGCATAGCCATACACAACAGCAGTGTAATTATCCATTTATTTATCATGAGCTTCACATTCTTGTCTAATTTGCGATACAAAATTCGGATGAAATACCTTATCCACCATTTCCTGACCTTTCTCCAAACTATTGTTTATGCTATATACACGCTGAATATAGCTTGACTCCGAATTACCTACTTTAAAAATTACGCCCAACTTTAAACTTTTTACACCATCGAGCGAATCTAGTTGTGGTATGCAATTGTCCCATATTGCATCTACAAAAAAAGACAATTGATATACCTCCATCGTAATCGAATCGATCGAAAAGTAGCTTTTCATAGTTGCATGTTTATTCATATACTTTGCAAAAATAGCTTCCACCGCATCATCATACGGCTTGGGATCCACTTGCGACATTTCGTACATAATGCGGGCATCGCCTTGCAAGGGTTTACAATACGTTATGCCTTTAAACATGGTACTACGCAGCGGTATTGATTTCTAAACAACTGCGTTGTTAAATTCAGTGTATGACAAATTAGTACTCACAGCACTGTTTAAAAAATACGTATTCAATGCCTTTGCACCACCATATTGGATTATTGTATAACAAAAACCTGTATATGGACTCATATCATCTTGCACTTTAAATGGCATCATAGAATTCAGGCTCAACAATACAAAGGCTTCCTGACTTCGCATAGCACCTATATCATTTACAAGCGCTGTCATTTTGATTCTATCCACCACATGTCGAACTTGTGGATACAGCATATTCCAATCATAATAGTTACTATCTATCACCATAGCCGGATGCATTATCTGATACACCAAAGTATCCAACTTATTTTGCGGCTTCTTGTGCAGAAATTGAAACTGATATACATCATGTATATCCTTCATGGCCGATTCTGAAAACGGCAGTATAGCTTCGCACTGCGCATTGGCTTGCGTGGCAGCCAACATTAAAATAAATAATAAATTCAGTTTCATATTAAAATACAGAAAATTCCAAGGTATGGGTCGATTCTTTTGAACCTTCTCCAGTCTTCAGCTTTACTTCATACTGACCCGTTTGGGTATAAGAGTGGTATACAGGACTATTTCCATAAATGGTCGTATCCTCACCATCGCCAAAACTCCAATAGCAAGCCTGATCCACAGTTTGCAAACTCGAACAGTTTGTAAACGTTACCACCTCATACGGCGATATATTGTTGTCGCTGGCAGTAAAGCAAGCCCCTATTTCATCATGGTTACAAGCCGTAAAAAACGGCGAGACAAGTAAAGACGCTATACCTAAGGCGAACGATTTCAAGATTAAATGTTGTATTCTCATAATCTCAAAAATAAGACTTCTCTCACAACTGTTTGCAGGTAATTCATAGTCGGGCGCTTTGGTTTAATAAGTGCCTAATTTCAGCCTACCTTTTCGAAGTATTTTAAACTTTTGGAGCTAAAATGCTATTCATTATTGAGCTACTTCGTGTTGTCCACTTCTGCACGGCAGAGTCGTTCCCACCACGGCTATACTTCATCTGCACACGCTTTATTAAGTAGATGAAATACAATAATTTTCAAAAAAACATACATACTAAAAATTTCATCATTCAACCACCACTTTCACCACTTGATTCCCACATCGAAGATAATAAACTCCACTTGGCAAATTACTCACATCAATTTCATTCTCCTTAGTACTCAACATCATTTGCCCTATGCTATTATATAATTGCTTTTTCGTGTTTGCGAGGCTCTGCGAAGCAATCTCATACTTTATATTCAACTTACTATAGGCTGGATTCGGATACACCACCAACTCACCAACTCCCTCCTCTGGAGGGCTGGGGAGGCTTACCGGCGTACACCCCACTAGCAAGGCACTATCCTTACCCAATTCATAGTTAGGCATGCAAGGTGGATTTTTTGCACCTATTGTACCAAATTGTAAACATTTAGGACAGAAGTTACAACCTACACCTTTTACGTTGGGATTGTCGATGACACTCATGGCTCTACCAAGACCTCCCCAGTTGCCAATATATACTTTGTCATCAGGTCCTTTATAAAGCGCACTCCATTTCTGAAACTGATCATAAGTAGTATCCATATTGGCAACTCTATACCATGCGGTAAGGCTATCAGGGTCATGTAGGTCAAGTTGATACAGGTTGTAATCTTTTACCACATACAGTAGGCTATCATTGGGCGAAAAGCATACACCAACTGCCAAGGTATCAAGTGTGAGTATACTGGCAGAGCGGCTATGGATGGGCAGATACCGAATTTGTGGGTTACTGATATTACCTGTACAGCGGTTAAAATCGGCCAGAAATATTAAGTTCCTACCCCATGCCACCGTGGCGTATTGGGTGCCTTGGGTATTGAACATGATTTGTCCTTTGATATCATAATACCCCCAATGTGGCTCGCCCATACCTTGTACGCCAAGGTTATAAACACTATCTTCCGTGACTATAAACTTGTATACCATATTGGTATCGTGGGCTTGCTTCAGCACCCACCAGTTTACCCCATCGGCATGCCTACAGGCCATCATTTGGGTTTTGCTTAGCTTCACATTATCAACCATCGATATACCTTTAGATACCACCTTGCCTAAGCCGTTGTTGAGCTTCATATCTACTTTAGTATACAGCACCTGATCAAACAAGGCATATATATTTTGATTCCAATAGTTCGTAATCATAGTATCACTCGCAGTAGCAGTAATCACATAATACATATCATTTCGAAATGGAAGGATTAAAGATGATTGGGAATAACTACTAAAACCATCTTCCCACTTACAAAACTCCGATGGTGTAATGGTATCTCCTCCTTCAATAGTCGTACCCGTACTATCCATGAGTTTAAAGCCATTGCAAAGTATTTTAAAATTACCATCAGTATCCGAAATGCAGGAAGAACCATCTGAGAAATAATAATTAAAATTTAAATCGAAAATAGATTTAAATGGCATCATATTTTTAAAATGAAGTTTATAACTATATCCTGTACCTTGTATCCAATTTATGCCATGATTTTTTTGTGCCAAGCTATTTAAGGCACAAACTAGTAAAACTAATATACCTAATTGCTTAATCATTATCGTTTTATTATTTTACCATTATAACACCCTTTACCAACATGTATTTTATACATATATACCCCTAGCGGTAAGTTTAATGTAGAAATAGAGACCTTTGTATT
>Ga0247843_1008507_pt1 | contig 11938 bp, 9 predicted proteins | sample LaCruzMarch2017__FD_192420 | JGI IMG/M metagenome (GOLD analysis project Ga0247843, IMG submission 192420) | Freshwater microbial communities from meromictic Lake La Cruz, Castile-La Mancha, Spain - LaCruzMarch2017_8m | ecosystem: Environmental > Aquatic > Freshwater > Lake | place: Spain...
CAGGAGGAGGCGCACGCGGCACGTGCCCCTGTGGTGAAATGGTAGACGCGGCGGATTCAAAATCCGCTTCCGCAAGGAGTGCTGGTTCAAGTCCGGCCAGGGGCACCAAACTTTAGTCTCAGACGGTCTAATACCATCCGAGGCGAGTTCAAAAAACCTCAATAAAATAAGATATTAACCAACGCGCCTGTCCGAAGGGGTCCGAAACGACGCGTTGGCATCCGAACAATTTGTTGGTATCTGCGTTGGTATGAATTCGGGTCATACCAACAATCTACCAACACGGTGCCTGCGTGCCTCTGACTGATACACAGCTGCGGAATCTGAAGCCGAAGCAGAAGACTTATCGTCTAGCAGACGGTGGCGGCCTGTTTATTGAGGTCGCTCCGAGCGGCTCCAAGCTCTGGCGCCTCGCCTACCGTTTTGACGGCAAGCAGAAGCTTCTCGCCCTGGGCAGCTACCCTGAAACTCCGCTTGCTCGCGCACGTGAAAAGCGCCTTGCTGCGAAGGGTCATTTGCAGGATGGCGTCGACCCCGGAGCGAAGGCCAAAGCGGACCGGGAAGAGCGCCGTGCTTTGGCAGAAGATACCTTTTCCGCGATCGCCGAAGAGTTGCTCGCGCGCGGCGAGCGGGAGGGGCGCGCTGAGATCACGATCTCCAAAAAGCGCTGGCTTCTGAACATGGCAGAAGCGGATATCGGCAAGCGTCCCATTCGGGAGATTTCCGCCAAAGATATTCTGGAGCCACTCAGACGTTTGGAGAAAAAAGGCCACTATGAAAGCGCTGTCCGGATGCGCGCTGTAATCGGGCAGGTTTTTCGCTACGCAATCGCGACAGGACGCGCAGAAAATGATCCTACGTTTGGCCTGCGCGGTGCGATCATCACGCCAAAGGTCACCCATCGACCGGCGATAATCGAACGTGAGCCGTTCCTGAAACTTGTCCAGCATGTCTGGACCTATCAGGGCTCTGCGGAGACGCAGGCCGCGCTAAAACTCATGGTTCTGCTCTATCCGCGCCCCGGTGAATTGCGCCTATCCTATTGGAAGGAATTCGACCTGGAGAAGCGCACTTGGACGATTCCGGAGACACGGGCGAAGATGCGCCGTCAGCATATCAAGCCGCTTTCTGCGCCAGCAATTTCCGTGCTGAAGGATCTGCAAAAGCTGAACAGTCGCAGTCTTTTGGTCTTTCCTTCAAATCAATCACCGGGAAAGTCGATCAGCGAGGTCACCATGAACCACGCACTGCGGCGCATGGGCTACGGGCAAGACGAACATACGCCGCATGGTTTCCGTGCGAGCGCGTCCAGCCTGCTGAACGAGAGTGGATTGTGGAATTCCGACGCTATCGAAGCCGAACTTGGCCATCTGAGTGCGGACGAAGTGCGGCGCGCCTATAGTCGCAGTAGATATTGGGAAGAGCGGGTGCGGATGGCGGATTGGTGGGCGGGCGCGATCGACGTAAGAACTCCACCCGAACGCGGCTGACTCTCGCGCTACTTCATTGATCTCTTTTGAGTCCAGCGCGGCGTGATGAAGTCAGTCTTCCCAATCCAACCGAGACCACCACTTTCTTGGCAGCCAACGTGTAAGCAGTTCATCAATGCCTTTTGGCGCGGACGCCTCGCAGACATCCTCTCCCGCCGTGTATCCCATGCTGCGCAGCAAAGGCGCCGCGCGTAGGTCATCGTCTGTAAGTTCCGTGTAGAAATGTTTCAGGCGCGGTTTGTTGCCTAGGGTGTCCTGCACCCAAACGCGGGAAGCCCGACGTAAGGTTTCGCATGCATGCGGCTTTATAGCAGGCAAACTGATTGCAACGGCCTTTAGGTTCAGGCGTTCGCGCTCTGCGTCGCTAGTTAGCCAATCGATATCCCAGACAAGTGCAGCATGAAATGAGGTCGTGAGAATACTTCTGCCGTCTGGGGAGAAGACGGCGGAGTCGGCCCTTTCCGGAAGTCCCTCGAGTGCGGTGCTGTTCCATGTGCCGTCCTCGCCCTCGCGCCACACGCGGGCAGTCTCGTCGTAAGAGATTGTTACGATCCGGGTTCCGTCTTGGGAGAAAGCGGCGGAGGTGACAAAGTCTGCGTGCCCTTGGAGAGCGGTGCTGGCCCAAGCGCCATCTTTGCCCTCGCTCCAAACTCTAGGGGCGGTGTCAACTGCGACAGTTACGACGCGCTTGCCGTTTGGGGAGAAGGTTGCCGTCTGGATTGAATTCTCGTGCCCATCGAGAACCGAACTGATCCATACGCCGTCCTCGCTCTCCCGCCAAATGCGGGCTGTGCTGTCGTTAGAGGCGGTGACGATGCGTGTTCCATCTGGGGAGAAAGCGGCTGAGGTAACAGAATCCATGTGCCCTATGAGAACTGCACTGTTCCAAACGCCCTGTTCGTTCTCCTGCCAAACGCGTGCGCTGTTGTCTGCTGAGGCAGTCACGATGCGGGAGCCGTCCGGGGAGAAAGCGACCGTCTTGAGATCTGCCCTATGTCCTTTCAGTGTTACGCTGGTCCAAACGCTTTGCCCCGTATCCTGCCACACGCGCGCGGTGTTGTCCCTCAACGCTGTGACGATGCGGGTTCCGTCAGGAGAAAACGCTGCAGATCTCACTCTTTCTTCTAGGACTGTGTTTTTCCAGGAACCGTCCTTGCCCTGCTGCCAAATGCGGGCGTCGCCAGAGACTGTGGCGATGCGAGTGCCATCTGGGGAGAAGGCGGCCGACATCACTTCGCTCGGATGTCCTTCGAGGACTGCGCTCGTCCAAGCGTCGTGCTTGTCCCTGTGCCAGACGCGGGCTGTGCGGTCGCTGGAAACGGTGACGATGCGGGTTCCGTCGGGAGAAAACGCTCCAAAATTAATCCAATGCTTATGTCCGTCGAGGGCGGTGTTGGTCCATTTGCCATCCTCGTCCCCGCTCCATACTCGGGCGATGTTGTCAGACGAGGCTGTGACGATGCGATTTCCGTCATGGGAGAAGACGGCAGTTTCGACTGGTTGCTGATGCCCTTCCAGGACAATGCTGGCCCAGCCGCCGTTCTCGCTCTCGCGCCAGACGCGGGCTGTGCGGTCGCCAGAGACAGTGACGATCCGTGTCCCGTCAGGGGAGAACGCAGCGGAGCTCACAATGCCCGCATGCCCTTCGAGGGCGGTGCTGGCCCAAGTGCCATCCTCGCCCTCGCTCCAAACTCTGGCAGCGGTGTCAATTGCTGACGTAACGACGCGTGTGCCATCAGGCGAGAAGGCCGCAGTCTCGACGGGTTGCTCATGCCCTTCGAGAACTAAGCTGGTCCAAGCGCCGTCGTCACCCTCGCGCCAAATGCGGGCTGTGTTGTCACTTGAGGCGGTAACAATAAGGGCTCCGTCTTGGGAGAAAGCGGCTGTCTTGACAGCGTCTTCATGTCCTTTGAGAGCCGAACTGATCCAAGTGCCGTCTTCGCTCTCCCGCCAGACGCGGGCATCGTGGTCATCAGCGGCCGTAACAACGCGGGCTCCGTCCGGGGAGAAGGCGGCGAAGCGAAGCCCTTCTCCTTGCTCTTCGAAGGGCCCACCGACGTCGGGGCTATCCTTGATTCCATGTCCTTCAAGGACCTTACTAGTCCACTCGCCCTGCTCGTTCCGCTGCCAGACGCGCGCGGTGTTGTCTTCTGAGGCAGTTACGATGCGGGTTCCGTCCGGTGAAAATGCCGCAGAACTAATCCAGCCCTTATGCCCCTTGAGTGCGGTGCTGTTCCATGTGCCGTCCTCGCCCTCGCGCCAGACGCGGGCGGTGGTGTCGTATGAGGCTGTGACCATGCTGGTGCTGTCTGGAGAGAAGGCGGCTGACATCACAAAGCTTCTATGCCCTTCGAGGATCGCGCTAGTCCAAGTGCCGTCCTCGTTCTCCCTCCAAATCCGGGCGGCACTGTCGTCAGAAGCGGTGACGATTCGGGTTCCGTCTGGAGAGACGGCAGCGAAAGGGAAACGGGTAGGGTTCCCCTCGAGCACTATTGAAAGCTGCGATCGTCCCAAGGCAGCGCCGAGTCTGAAATCCGCGTCGATCGCGGCGGGCCCGAGCGCGCTATCCGAATAAGCTGCGATGGCAAGTTTCGCTGCACGGGCGCCGCCATCTGAAAGAAGGCGCAATCCGTCAGGTCCACGTGCATCGGCTTCCTGGCTGGTGCGTGTCAGGACCCTGGAGTTGCTCAGCCCTACGGAACGTTGGCCCTGTGCAACAAACCATGTGCCCGCCGCCAGCGCAGAAAAACCGACTACAAGGATGAAGCCAGCCGCGGCTTGCCAAATCCGGGCTCTCCTGATCTGGCGTCGCTCGCGAGCTAATTGCTCCTGGATGTTTGCTCGGCTGGCGGCTATCCAAGCTGTGAAGAGTTCACCCGGTTCGGGTTCGTTCTTTGGGCGGCGAGAGGCCCAAGCTTCGGCTTCTTCAAAGGCGCCAGTAGGCAATAGGCCGCCCTTGGGCCGCGCTTTGCGTTCCCAATCGGCGGCGCGTTCGGTGTAGCGCCTTCCTTCGCGCAGCCAGGCGGCGTTTATAGACAGCACACGGATGAGCTGATCCATACTCGCTTCAAAGCCAGGGCCAGTTTCGGTAATGTCGATTGCGATGTTGAGTGAACTCAGTTTCGGCGGAAGTTTTGCGAAATCAACCGTGCCGGTGAGCACTGGAATTATTCGCTTTCCGAGGCGCTGTGCGTAGGCGATTTCCTCGTCGCAGACCTTGCTGGCTGCGGAGTAGGGCGAGACGAGGAACACCATTGCCTCGGCCCCGGCGATCATCTGCTCAAGCCTTTGCCACCACGGTTCGTCAGCAGAAATTCCAGCACTGACCTTATCGGGATCGTGTGCAGCCTTGTCGAAATCCGGCTGGAACTCCGGATGCGCAATCAGCGCGTCGGCAATTCTTTGCAATGCCGCGGCATCCTTACGGGAATAGGACAGGAATACCTTTATCTCTTCAACCGGCGAGGTTTCAGTTGCCTTCGTTGTAGGCTTGGCGTTGATTTTGTGGGCCACGGCGATCAGTCCGTCCCGGCGAGGCAATAGGTTCGACCCAGCACCCGGCTGTCTAGTGTAAGCTGAAGCGCAAGGTCAGCGTCGATGATGGAAGCGCCATTTTCTTTCGAGCACCGCCAATCGAGCTCGTCCCTTGAGTCCGCATCATCCTTGCTCGACTGGTTAAAAAACGACCTGACCACCTTAACACCCCCACGGTCCTAGGATCACCGCAAAAGTTGTCCAATTACAAGCGGTGAGATGTGGACGACTCCGAGGCGCAGCGGGTGAGGCCACCGGTCGAGAGCTCTTCGCCTGCTAAACGGGAGCGAAAGGTGGAAGTCAGACGCCATCGAAGCTGATTTGTTCCATGTTGGCGCAGACGAAGTGTGGCGCAACTGTAGTCTCGGTAAGTATGGCGATAAGCGAGTGCTGATGGCTGATTGGTGGGCCGAATTCACGTCGGAAGAATTCACCATCGAAAAATCTGAACCTTCGCCTTAACTGATTATCGCTGTTTCGTTGACATGATCCCACCGAAGGTGAGGCGAGCAACGAACATGGCTGACACTCAGACCGAGGTTTCCAATTTGTGGGGGCTTGCTCATTCGCTGAGCGTTGTGGATGCGTGCCTCCTTGCAGTTGAGCGCGACCCGCAAATCTGGTCGCATGATGTCGAGAGAATGGTTCGACACCGCCAACCCGCTGGCTACTTGGCCATCAAGACGGCAATCCTGATTGCGATGAGCAGAGCGGAACTGCCTGGTATTCTCATGGGCCACGATGGCATGGTTTGCTTTGACTTCCCATTCGACCCCTCTGATTGTGATCCAGCGCGCTCATACGTCCAGCAGGGCGCGCTATTCAAATGGCTGAAGTCGAAAGGCTATCCTACAGGACGGCTAGTTCCCGACGACGGTATTGCGCCTGGGATCATTGACAAGAACCATCCGCGATATTCACCAAAGCTGGCAGCCGCGATTGCGGCCTGGGAGTCCTTCGACGAGGCAGCAACAAATAGCGGATCAGTAAAGCAGAAGCTTCAAGCTTGGCTGTATGAGCATGCAGCAGAATATCCCACGCCCGGCAAAGATAGCCTGAGCGACAACGCCATCGAAGAAATTTCCACGATAGCCAACTGGGATACAGAGGGGGGGGCTCCTAAAAAGAAGGGGGCCTGAAAATATCGCCATATCCTCCTCTCTGCGGAAATCAAATTTTGAAAACGGGTTACGTGATTAACGGAGCAAACCTCCCCCAGGTTTCCTGATTACCTCTCCTAATCCGGAGAATACCTCCGACTAACTTTCCCAAACTTACCCTTCTGTTTTTTTGTGCGTTTCGGTTGGATTTAGACGGCTCCCAACAAACGGAGTCGCACTATGACAAACCAACCTGAATTCCCTCGCACGGGCTTTGTGCGGCTAAATCAAATCCTCACACCCGGCCCAATTCCCGTCAGCAAGTCTACCTGGTGGGCGGGGGTCAAGGATGGCCGGTTCCCCAAATCCACAAAGCTTGGCAAGGGCACAACAGTCTGGAAGGCCGAAGAGATTCGGGCGCTCTATGAAAAAGGGTGCTGATCCTCGGAGCGATAACTATCCCGTCGCTCTCGCCGTTGGCTGGGCGGGGAAGTATCTCGACAACAACGCGTCCCATGCAAGGATTTACAGCGAGTGGCGCCATCTAGAGTCGTTTCAAACATTGTCGTTGTTGCAGAGGTGTATGCTGCAAGACATCCTCATGTCGTTTACAAAAGTAAGCGGCAACGAAGTTCGGCTTACGGGCCACGGCGTCTCAGAAAAATACGGGGTAGGGCACAAGACCGCACGCATCGCCATTGCCGGGCTGGAAGAGCGCGGCTGGCTTAAACGTGTTCGCCATAGTCCCGGGCCGACCGGCCAGGCTGGGGGTGTTTATGAAATTCTGTGCATCGGGCCGCGCGGTAACCGTGCGGCTGGTCCATACCAGACTTGGAAGGCCTCACGTTCGGGTAAGCGCATTAGCCCGGCTCAGGATCCGAATTAGGTGGAATGGATGAGCGAAATAGCCATTTCGATTGAGCGAGATAAGCACATTCAGAATTGCTGCCAAAAAGGACGAAAAAAAACAATAATTACAATGATTTGTAGCGATTTTGGCGACAAGCCTAAATTGCGCCGACACACACATACATAACTCTAAACAGCTACCATTGCGGAGACCGGTTTCGGTGCGTAGACCTTTTGCTTGAGGACAAACTTTTTTCCGACAATACCGGCAATTGGTTGGCTCTCACTCAAGCTGTCCGCAGTCTGAAGGTTCACGAGATAAACGCTGCTTTGCGCGCTGTCCCTGGTCCCGGAGAAATTGACGGCGCAGTTTAGTCCCCGCTTGCCGCTGCGCTTGTTTGTCCTTCATGGCTCTTGTCGAGCAGGCGTCCCGCCTGACCGGCCTAGCGACCTTCGCTGATCCATTGGTGCCGTTGTGTTCGATAGAGAGTGATGGTGTCCACTATCGATAGTGGACACTAGGGCGGTGCGTTATTGGTTTAGTAGATTGGTTCTGACCCAGCCCCCAGGCATACCGGCCATGATTTTGCGGTCTCTCGCGATGGGAGGGGATGTCGAAGGCGCAGCGCAGCTTTCGGTTCACGGGCAGGGGGGGGCGATCAGGGTCGTGGCCCTTCCATTTATTCAGCAAGCGCCACACACGTCACAATGCAAAGCCAACGGCGCCACGGTTGACGTTCATTAGAGTGTACTCAGCAATCTATGGCCTCACTGCAATGATGGAGTTGTCGCCGGAGAATCTGTGGCCTCTCCGTCTGCACGACTCACTCTGAGCGCCTTGCCTATAGACCGCCGAACGTTTTGCATCGCGTCCGAATAGTCATCTGCTGCCATGCTTAGGCATTCAGGCGATGACGCGATATCAAGCGCATTCTGATCCCACTCTTTATTGAGCTGCTTGGCTAGAGCGTATACTACCGTCCTGCCTACTCGCAGAATCATTGTTCGCTCCGAATGCTGACGAGCCAACTGGCGCATGACGTCGGGATCAGGAGCTGCCGCATACTCGTTCTCCAGAACGCTCCTCATTTCATCGATTGCAGGGTACTTCATATTCACAAACAGCTGGCCAGCCTCCATGACGAAGCGAGCAGCTCGTCCGCGTATACCTTTCTCATCAATCTCTGCGTCGTCGTGCAAAAGAATGATCTCCGGCGCACGCTCTGCATTCTTATAAATTTCTGCGCGCTTTGCGCCGGATGGAATCAAGGCGAGGTCAGTCGCACGGGTTCGCCTCGGTTCGGCATCATGAATTGGCGAACGCCTCGTCGTTTGCGCGTTGGAGAAATCCGCGCCTGGTGACGTCCCCAAGTCTATTGCTATTGAACCAGACGGCGAAACTCGCGGGCTGGAGCGCCGGACCCGAAGATTGTTGAGGAGCGCTTGCAGTTCGTCTCGGATTTCGTTGCTGGACGTACTGTCAGGCGCAAGCGATTGAATCAACTCAATCAGCCATGCAGGTCTGTTTTCCCGTACCAGTTCAGAAAAGTGAGTTGCATCCACATGAGGTTGCTCGCCGGTCGAAAACCGCAGGAACTGTCTGTAAGCGTCTGGAACAATAGGGTAGTCGTCAGGCAGCTCAACATGCACAGAAATATGCTTCGCTCCGAACGGAATACCGAATATCGGCGCATCGAATGTCCAAGCACGACCCTTTCGGACGTCGTACATCTCGTTCTTAAATATGACTGCGCACGTACTTACCGCAGATGCTACCGCGCCGCTGATGGACTTATTGTGGCTGGCTCCAGTGGCGCGGTCATAAGGTGCGTCATAAAGATAGTGAATCTTGATTCCAGACGCGAGAGCGACCGTCTCATGTTTCTCGAACATTCGGATTCTTCCAGGAATGGTCTCAAACTGACGGTTCCCGTCCAACTTGTGAGTGCCCTTCATGAGAGTTATTCGGACGCCATCCGGCAGCCTGTAGAAGCGATGGTAAAGATAAGTGGCCAACCACTGAGCATCTTGAGGTGGGTCGTTGTTGTACGGGTCCTTTACAGTATCTTGATGCGCTTCGTTTCCGAGCAGAACTACTTCAGTCCAATCTGTACTGAGAGGTCTAGCCTCATTCGCGCAAATGGAGGTCACGTCCACAACATCCATGAATTCCATTGATTCCGGATCAAAGCGGCGCAACCTCCCATAAGTGTCGTCGCGCTTGCACAGGATTACCTCGTGAACCTTCCCAGATTTGCAAGACCGATATCTCATTCCTCTCTGATTTGAAGGAAGTGAAGCGACTTTCGCGCCCATACCGAAGTTTCCCGTTAGGCTTTTTTCTTTGCCGTGCGAGGAAGCGATATTGCAAATTCGAACAAGTTCGGCGGCATCCATGCCGGGACCGGCATTCCAGATTGCAAGCTTTGAGACGCCGTCGACTTCGCAAGCCGACACTTCAATTCTCTTATGCTCTCCAGGCGCTTGAGACGCCGCTTCAATCGCATTCATCATCAGCTCACGGAGCATCATTGTTTTTGGGCAACGCTCGATGAGGCTTGATACTAGGAAGGACTCGTCCGAAACTTCAAGGGCAGTCACTTTATGGTTTGACACGGCTTCTCTCCTAATGGGGTATCATATACGTCTGCGATGGCCGGTGGCCGATCTCACTAAACTGCCTGACCTAACTCTTGTGAGAACGGCTAGGCAGTTTCAGGCTCCAACGGATCATATCTCCAAGTATCGGATAGATGTCGTTGTGCTTGGCCCCGAAGCGCATGAAGCCGTTTTGAAAAGATCCGATGTCTCTGTTCGCTCCATCCTCAATCGACGGCAGATAGGAAGCGAGTCCCGAAAGCCCCGAGGTGTCGCGGTCCGCAGGCGACATTTCAAAATAGCGCCACATCGGATTGCTATGCGAAAAGTCGATATCGCTGATGTGCGATAGCAGGGTTTCGAGATTGGAATCACCGGTTGCCTCGTCGCGCCTATTGCTGAACGCGAAGTCAAAGACCAGCTTCGCAAGGGCCTTCAGCACTACCGGCTGAGCTGCAACTGTAATCTCTTTGGCCTTATCTTCGCCAAACCCTGGGATCGCGTTGATGGATTCCCAAAAACGCTTAGCCAGGGGAACTTTTGGCGTCACAGCCGGGGGGGTCGCGCCTCCGATATTGGTCTTGTTGAGGAAAAGAATTGCGTTGACTGCTACAAAGTCTTTTCGGGAAATTGCTCCGGTGTCGGAGTGCCAGTCCGTTGTGTCGCGCTCGACGACGTCCATGCCAAGCTCCCCGATCAAAGTATCTTTAATGAAAAGATTGATCGGATTGGAGTTATCAAACTGGAGCGCAAGGCTGGTCTCAACTTTTTTGCCCAGGTTGTTTAGGTCGTGAAAGAGCTGACGCTCTTCGTCGATGGTCAGCCCAAGATGGACTTCGGCTGCGACGCTCGCGTAGCTTCTTGCAACGGCAAAACATTCTTCCCAGACTTGCAGTTCCTCCTTACTCGGAATGCCCGAAGTTGACGGATAAAGGCTGCTCTTTTTCGGGTATGCGCTGTTGGAGCGGACAAAATCCAAGAACTCAAAGACCAACTCCATTGCCTTTCGGCGGTGCTGTCCATCAATGACCCAAAGAATGTGCCGTTGAGACAGGTAAAGCTTGAAACACGCTGTCTCGCCACCTTCGACCACCATACGCTCGCCCCGGATGTCTGATCCTCCCGGGTTGCAGTTGCGAATGTTCACGACAAGCGGCTGAAGTGAAAGATATGGCTGCCGTCCGAGCGCGTTCAAAACATCGTCAAGCGCGGGGAGGGCTTCTAGTTTTCTAAGGGCCCGGTACTGCTTGGCCGCAGAAACTAATCCCTTGAGCAAGTATACCGCCAGTTTTTGTGCATGCGCTGGGTCTAGCTTGCGTTGCGCGAGGCTCGCGCCATCGCGAGCGGCGTCATTTGCGACTTCAGACAAGCCAAAGAACTCGTGCATGGGCACGGAGATCAGAAACGTCCTGCTCCCAAGGTTGTGGCCAACGAAGACCTTAAAGGGCTTCTCAGTTGTGTCGCCAGCCTCAACAAGCTCATCAAGCGTTGCAAGCGGGGTGGGCAGGTTCGTTACCTTAGGGTGCATCTAAAAATCTCCTTTTGCGGTTCCTGGAGGGGTAATATCAATTTCAAGGATCGATATATGATAAGCCAGGACGATTGTAAATATCTTTTGAAAAAAATTATTCTCATCCTGGAAACTGAAAAAACATTCCAGGAATAAAATAATGAGTTTTCGAGATTGGTGGCCTCCGATGCGTTCAGATTCTCCGCATTTGAATATGCTGAGCTGTATTGGGGGGGGGCGGCTGGTGGTCAAAGCCCGGTTGACTCTCGGCAACCTCGGGGATTTCGAAGGAGGGCGCTCAGCGCGCGCTGGAGTCGTCTCAAAGTCTGCACCTGCTCTCTGTGCCTAGTGGTGGCTGCCCTGTGGCGCGGCTTCGGGGCGGCGGTCGGACTCGGTGGCGACCGCTTCTTCCGCTAGGATAAACTACAGGCTTGCCCATCAAGACGATGATGTGTCTCATCCGCTAGCAAACAGGGTTGCCGCCTTGCGAAGTCGCTAGCTCATTTCTCTTTGCCTGCAGAGCGACTTAATTGTTCCAAAGAGACTCGAAAGCGGTGACTTAGAGGCTTGCGAAATGTCATGCATCCTATTCATGCGAACGGTGCATTTTCCAGGAGTGCTTTAGTCGTTCGGCATCAAAGATGGCCCGCCGAAGTGGCAATGTTGGTATATTTGTTGGTACAAAATATCGAGCGCAAGACTTAACTTATATTATTCAGAGTATTGATCAAGCAGTTCAAGTCCGGCCAGGGCACCAAAAAGAACGCAAGCGTCCGAATTCACCGGACAAAAAACCGCAACTTAGATGCGATGGTCCGCCTGGTCTGTCGCAGCTATCTTCGGGTGGCCTGAGACCC
>Ga0247843_1008508_pt1 | contig 11934 bp, 13 predicted proteins | sample LaCruzMarch2017__FD_192420 | JGI IMG/M metagenome (GOLD analysis project Ga0247843, IMG submission 192420) | Freshwater microbial communities from meromictic Lake La Cruz, Castile-La Mancha, Spain - LaCruzMarch2017_8m | ecosystem: Environmental > Aquatic > Freshwater > Lake | place: Spain...
GGCAGCAGGGTCTGAAAGCTGCGCAGCTGGTCGCTCAAGGCCAGGGCCCGGTGGGCATTCCACTGCCGCTCGCTGGCAACCCCAAAGCGATCCAGCCAGGCGCGGCGCCTGCATCGCAGCCAACTGCGCAGCAAGCGATCAGTGAGAGCCGGCTCGGGCCCTGAACATTCAATTTGGGACCGGGAAGTCAATGCTGGCATCCACAGACCCCGACGCTAGGGCTGGAGCGCCGCCGGCACCGCAGAATTACCCCAGCTCGGCATGCCCACCCCCCATGGCCTCAGCCCCCCTGCCCCTGGAGGCCAGCCCGATCGCCTTCGGCACCGATGGCTGGCGCGGCATCCTCGGCGTGGACATCACCCTGGATCGACTGCTGCCGGTAGCTGCCGCTGCAGCCAGGGAGCTGGCCCACTCCGCCCCCGAAGGCCTGAAAAGCCGCGAGGTGGTGATCGGCTACGACCGCCGTTTTCTGGCGCCCGAACTAGCTGAGGCGATCTGCAGCGCCGTTAGAGGTTGCGGCCTGGAGCCCCTGCTTTCGGACACAGCCACTCCCACGCCTGCCAGCAGCTGGGCCGTGGTGCAGCGCCAGGCCCTGGGCGCCCTGGTGATCACCGCCAGCCACAACCCGCCGGAGTGGCTCGGCTTAAAAATCAAGGGACCGTTCGGCGGCTCGGTGGAAGGTGACTTCACCCGCCGAGTTGAAACCCGCCTGGAAGCCGGTGGCATCACCGTGCCGATCCCGGGCGACCCCAAACGCTTCGATGCCCTGGGCACCTACGTGGCGGGCCTGCAGACCAAGGTGAACACTGCGGCCCTGGCGGCAGGCCTAGAGCGCCTGGGGCTCACGGTGATTGTCGATCCAATGCACGGCTCAGCAGCCGGTGTGCTGCCGGCCCTGCTGGGCGATGGGGCCAGATCCAGTGGCGTCATCCGCGAAATTCGGGCAAACCGGGACCCCCTATTTGGCGGCAACCCTCCCGAGCCGCTGGCCCCTTATCTGCAGGAATTGATCACGGCCGTAACCGCCAGCACCGCAGCTGGCCGGCCCGCCATGGGGATCGTGTTTGACGGCGACGGCGACCGCATCGCCGCCGTGGATGAGCGCGGCCGCTTCTGCAGCACCCAGCTGCTCATGCCCCTATTCATCGACCACCTGGCCCGGGCCCGCCAGCTGCCGGGCTGCGTAATCAAAACCGTAAGCGGCTCCGACCTAATGCAACTTGTGGCAGAAGGCCTGGAGCGCCAGGTGCTGGAAAAGCCCGTGGGCTTCAAATACATCGCGGCAGAGATGCTGAGCGGCGAGGTGCTGGTGGGCGGCGAGGAATCAGGCGGCGTGGGCTTCGGCATGCATCTGCCAGAGCGGGATGCGCCCTTTGCAGCCCTGCTGCTGATCGAAGCGCTGGTGGAGGGGGGCCTGCCCCTGGGGGAGCGAATCGATGCCCTGCAGCAGCGCTGCGGTGGTGCCGCCGCCTACGACCGACTCGACCTACGCCTGCCAGACATGGCAGCCCGCGAGCGGCTCGAAGCAAAGCTGGCCGCAGCACCGCCCAGCGAGGTGGCCGGCAGCCCCGTGCTGGAGGTGATCACCACCGATGGGGTGAAGCTGCGCCTGGGCCCCAGCCACTGGCTGATGCTGCGCTTCTCCGGCACCGAGCCGCTGCTGCGGCTCTACTGCGAAGCCCCCAGCGAAGCCCGCGTGGCTGAGGTGCTGGGCTGGGCCCGCCAGCTGGCGGAATCGGTCTGACGCCATGCACACAACAGATATGGACTGCTCACCCGTCACCAGGCTGGTGATCGCCAGCGGCAATGCCGGCAAGGTGCGCGAGTTCCAGCACCTGCTGGCCGGACTCAACCTGGCAATTGAGGCCCAGCCCGATGGCTTGGAGGTGGAGGAAACCGGCAGCACCTTTGCCGAGAACGCGCGCCTCAAAGCGGTGGCCGTGGCCAGCGCCACCGGCTGCTGGGCCCTGGCCGATGACTCAGGGCTGAGTGTGCATGCCTTAGGCGGCGCGCCAGGCGTGCACTCAGCCCGCTACGCAAGCAGCGACACAGCCCGTATCGCCAGGCTGCTGCAAGAACTGGAGGGCGCTACCGACCGCAGCGCCGAGTTCAGAGCCGCCCTGGCGGTGGCCGATCCGAGCGGCAGCGTGCGGCTGGAGGTGGAGGGCCGCTGCGCCGGCGTGATCCTGGCAACGCAGCGGGGTAGTGGGGGCTTCGGCTACGACCCCGTGTTTTTTGTGCCGCACCTAGGACTCACCTACGCCGAGATGGACAAAGGCCTCAAAAGCGAGATCGGCCACAGGGGCCGGGCTTTTGCCCAGCTGGAACCCCAGCTGCGCTCCCTGCTGGGCAGCTGATCAGGCTGTCGCAGACCAACTGCCGTGCAGCCCGTAGGGAATCGCGAGGGGAAGCTCGAGCACGGCTTGCTCTGTCATGTCGGTAGCGTTGAGGATCACCAGATCCGTGGCGCAGCGAGCCCCATTCCAAACCGGCACCAACACCCAGCCACTATCTTCTGCGGGACTGTCTTCGGGTGAGTCATCAGTTAGGCGGTGCACCATCACCGGTTCGGTGACAAAACCGCGGGGGGCCGCACTCCAAACCAGGCGTTCGCCGGTCTGCAGGTCTAGTTTCTCAATCGCCTGGAGCGGATCATTACCCCGCTCCCGCTGCGCTACAGCCATCCAGGCAAAGCGGGCGTTTAGGCCCTGCTTTGCCGGATTAACCATGGCGAACTCACAGCAGCGCTGCTCCAACCACTCGCTCCGCACCGTGCCACTGCGGGGGTCTATCCGACAACGGCGCAACTGGCCCTCAGGTATCGAATCGAAATCGATTTCGCGGTAATCAACCTCCGGGCCAATCGAAGGGAAATCGTCGTAGTAGATCGAATCCACCACAACCTCGCCCGTGTCCGGATCCTCAAAGGCATTGAGGTGGTGGAAGACAAAGCCTTCAGGAGCAGGTAGCAGCAGGGGGCGGGCGCCAGCGTGATGACCCGGCTGGCGAGGCACCAACCAAAATTGGCCGGCCTCACCGGGCTTGGAAGCCAGGCATTGGGCCGCCCCCTTCTGCCCGAGCACAAACGGCAGGGGGTTAAACGCCACAGCGTTCTGCAGAAACACAGCCCAGCTGGGTGTGATCGCAAAATCATGCAGGAAGGCAAAACCCTTGAAGCTGTGGCGACTGTCAGCCACCAGATCGCCGGCGCGCACACCATCTGGCTGGTCTGCGCTGGCAAATTCCATCAAGCGAATGGTGCTGGTGGGGCCCGCCTTGACGCCGAAGGTGACCATGCGGGGCTCGCCGTGGTGACCTGGATCGAAGCGGGGGTGGGCGCTGAAAGCTTCTCCTGGCTTGAGCAGACCCCCCAACCGAGAGAGCCCCCTGGTCTCAAGGGTGCGGGGATCAAGGGCGTGGGGCTCGGCCGCTTCCCAGAGCGCCAGCAGCTGGTCACCCAGCTGCACCACATGGGTGTTGGCGATATTCTTGAGGCGCAGATCAAAAGCATTGGCGAGTGGCCCTCCGGGCTTCTGAGTGCCGAAGACCCCCCGGTAAACGAAGCGACCGGCCTGCTCCTCTGCTAACCAGCCCTCGGTGCGCACAAAGCGGTTGGTGAGACGGGCTTGCCCCCCTTCAAACCGGAAGGCGCTGATCATGCCGTCACCATCAAATGGGTGATGAACCCACTGGCCACCCCGCTCGAGCCGACCTGGCCCATTGCGGAACAAAGTGCCCTTGAGCTCAGCCGGGATCGTGCCGCGCACAGGCTCTAAGGGAACGTCGCTTAGTTCAACACTGACGTTGCGAAAGGCGCTGGACCAATCGTGGCGCTCATAGGCGGGCTGAAAACCGGTGGGCTGAGAGGCGGCAACTGTCATCCTGGCGATCCCGCGTCAGCGTTTGCGAATTGTGTCGAAAATAGGTCGGCATAGGCGCCGCCGCGAGCCAGCAGGGTGGCGTGATTTCCCGACTCAACCACTCGGCCACCCGAAATCACACAAATGCAGTCGGCATTCACCACAGTGGAGAGGCGATGGGCCACCACCAAGGTGGTGCGGTCAGCCATCAATCGGTCTAGGGCTTCTTGCACTACCTGCTCAGAGGCTGAGTCGAGGGCAGAGGTGGCCTCGTCCAAAAACAGCAAAGGTGCATCCTTAATCAGTGCGCGCGCAATTGCAATTCGCTGACGCTGGCCGCCAGAGAGCATCGTGCCATTTTCTCCAATCAGAGTGGCATAGCCCTCGGGCAGTTGAATAATGAAATCATGAGCATTCGCAGCCCTTGCAGCAGCCTCAATTTGGGGCGACGAAGCCGAAGACAAACCATAGGCAATATTACTAGCAACAGTGTCGTTAAAAAGGAATGTATTTTGATCAACAACTGAAATCAAGGAGCGCAACGATGCCAGAGAAAGCTGGCGAATATCAATGCCATCAATTGATATAACTCCTGAGCTGGGATCGTAAAAGCGACACAGTAAGTCAATCATGGTACTTTTACCGCCACCACTAGGTCCAACCAATGCGACAGTGCCGCTGCAGGGCAGATCTAAAGATAAGTCATCGATAACCAGATCATCGCCATAACCAAAACAGACATTCCTGGCCACAAGGCCTTCAGAAACGCTGTTTAAGGACTTAGGACTAGAAGCCTCAGGAGGCTCAGGCTTAGTATCGAGAATATTGAATAAATCACTGGCGGCAGAAACGCCTTGCTGCAATATAGAATTAGATCTAGCAATCCCCTTAAAGGGCGCATAACACAGATAGAGAGAGGTCAGAAAGGCAAAGAAATTACCAGTAGTACGCGTGCCAGCAATTACATTTTCACCGCCATATACCAAAACTGCACTAAAGCCAATCGCACCTATTACTTCCATTAATGGCTGATTAGCAAGCTTGGCCCGAGTTGTCTTCAAAGCAGCCTTTAAAACCGTTTGATTCTCTTGATCAAACCTCGACAACTCATAGGCCTGCATACCGAAGATCTTGACAACCCGCAAACCGATTACTGACTCCTGGAGGAATGAAGCCAACTTGGCCAGACTCAGCTGCCCTTTGCTAGAGTGACGTCTGACTTTTTTGGAAGAATTAAGAATCGGCAATATCGCCAGCGGGAAAAGAATGAAAGCGATCAACGACAGCAGCCAATCTTGATAAAAAGCCACGCAAACCAGAACTAGGAGAGTTAGGGAATCTTTAAATATAGATGAAAAACCATCAACAATTCCGCTCTTGACGAGTGACACATCAGTGAGCACTCGAGACACCAATACTGTGGAAGAATTGCGATCCACATAGGACTGGGGCAAATCTAATATCCGCTCAGCAAGTTGATGGCGCAAGTCAGCCGTAATTGACTGACCAACGGCCTCAGTCAGATAAGATCCTAGATATTGAGATACCGCCCTTAGCACTATCACCACAAGTATAACTACGGGAGCCAAATACAAACGACTTCGATCGCTCGAAGGCAAAATATCATCAAAAAGGTAGCGAATTACCAATGGCACAAAGCCAGTGGACGCGCCATACAGAAAATTAAAGAATAGGGCTAGAGAAAAGCCCGGCCAAAAATGGCTGCGTCCATAAAAGGCCAGCCGTTGATAAATTTGTGCACTCATTTAAGCAAGCCTACTAATTCATCGGCCGCTCGCCTGGATGCACCAGGGGGGCCCATGGTTGCCTGCAACTCCTGCACAGATTGATTAAACAGGGCCCGATCATGGTCGAGGCTCCGCAGGGATCTCACAATTTTGTCAGGCGTCACGTGCCTCTGAACTAGCTCAGGAAACAACTGGCGTCCGAGAATAACATTGGGTAGGCCCATTGAGCGCTGGCCAATTACCAGCCTGGCAATCAAATAGGTAAGCCAGGAGAAGCGATAAAGAATCACATGGGGACAACCCAACAAGGCCGCTTCGAGGGTGGCTGTGCCAGAGGCGATCACACCAGCATCGGCAGCATGCAGCAGGTTATGGGCGTCGCCATCAACCAGGGGAACCGGCAGTGGCTCTCCACCATTCGCCTGCTCCAAATAGGAGCGATCGATGGTGGGCGCCTTCAGTAAGACAACCTGCCAACCATCGAGTTTGAGCTGGTTGGCAGCTTTCAGCATGGCGGGCAACAGCATCCGCACCTCAGCCCTGCGACTGCCAGGCATCAACACAAGCAAGGACTGCTCCAGAGATAACCCATGGCGAAGCCGCGTCTGCTCACGGGAGCAACTGACTTGGAGCTCATCTACTAGTGGATGGCCCACATAGCGAGCAAAGTCGCGGCCATGGCCATTAAAGATGCGCTCCTCAAACGGGAAAATTACCGCCAGGCGCTCAATTATTCGCTCCATCTTTTTGGCCCTTCCCTGGCCCCAGGCCCAAACCTGGGGCGCAATGTAGAAAAACACAGGAATGCCGCGCTTCTTAGCCTCCTTAGCCACAAACATATTGAAGCCGGGATAGTCAACCAGCACCACCACATCTGGGCGATGGTTATCCATCTGATGCTTCAACAACTCCATCACGCGGTGGTGACGGCGAAGACTACCGATGATCTCCACCAAGCCAACCGCAGAGAGCACTCGCACGTCGGCCAGGATGTCCATGCCACAGGCGCGCAGTTGGTCACCGCCCACCCCTGCTATCTCTACCCCCGGCACTTGGCGCTGCAGCTCGCGCACCAAGAAGCCGCCATGGAGATCTCCCGACGCCTCACCTGCCACAAACAAAACCCGCCGCCGTCCCAGATCAACCATGGAACCGAACATTCGACAGAGCACAAAGACGCTGATCCAGCCAATTCAGTAAGGGCGCCAGACTGGCACTGTCCACCTGAAGCGGCACCAAGCTCACCACCTGGCGATAACGGTGGGGCAGGCGTTGACCATCCTTGACGGTGGTGACCAACCGTGCGCCATTGGCATGGGCCAAATCCAACAAACCCTTCAGGTCTGATTCAGCATAAACGTGGTGATCCGGGAAGGATTCCGTTGCCACCAGCTGGAGTCCGCAGGCCCGCAGAGCTGAAAAAAACTTCTCCGGCAAGCCGATACCGCAGAAGGCCACCAGACGCTCCTGCTGGAGCTGGGGCGGCGGCAGTAAACAGAAGCGCACGGCAAAGCGTGGCTTGTGGCTCGGCCAACCCACGGGAACAGGCGGCAACGGCTCAACAGGCTCTGCACCGGTGAACACAAGCCCATCGGCCCGGGCCAATTGATCCAGGGGCTCGCGTAGCGGGCCCGCCGGAAACACCAGACGGTTTCCCAGTCCGTGCTTTCGATCCAGCAGGGACAGGTCCAAATCACGGCCCAAACGCCAGTGCTGCAAACCATCGTCCAGCAAGATCACAGTGGCCCCAGCCGCCACTGCCAACGCCGCACTCCGGCAGCGGTTCGAGCCCACCCACGCCACACCCTCCCCGAGGCTTTGGGCGTACTCCAGGGCCTCATCCCCCACCTCCGCGCAGGAGCTGGTCGCAGAAACCAGGCACGAGTTTCGGCGCCGGGTGCCATAGCCACGCAGCAGCACCGCCACCCGCCAGCCGCGCTTCTCAAGGCCCTGGGCCAAGGCAATCCCCAGAGGGGTCTTGCCCGTCCCCCCCAGGGTGAGGTTGCCTATCGAGAGCACCGGCACCGAACAACGCCAAGGGCGAGTACCGCGCCGGTGCAAAGTCACGGCGCAGCCATAAAGCCAGCCCAGTGGCCAGAGCAGCCAGGCCTGCCAGCCACGGCGGCGCTGATACCAAAAACGCGGCGTAGTTAATGGCATTAGATCATTGGCATCTCATTAATTGCATCGAATCAGCGGCATCGAATCAGCGGCACTGCTTCAGCAGCAGTGAAGCAAGCAGCTGGGAGGGGCCGCGCAAGCGCAGGCCCTCCCCACGCCGCTGCGGCAATGGCTGAACCAGCAGGGGCAGGGCAGCCGCCAGAGCTGCTGCCACATCGGCGCACTGCTGGAGGCAGCCAGCCGCCAGCAACGGCTCCAGCAGGTCAGAAAAGTTGGCCATATCGGGGCCGCAGAGCACAGGACGCCCCAGGGCCACGGGCTCCAGGGGGTTCTGGCCACCAAGGGCCCGGCCCTGCGGATAAAAACTACCCCCCATCACCACTACGGCCGCTGCACTGATCCAGGTGCCCATCTCGCCAATTACATCAGCCACCAGCACATCGGGGTTAGGAGCCAAGCCCCCGCCAGCCAGGTCACTCCAGAGCGCCGCCGACAGGCCCAGCTCCCGCGCCTGTGCAAGCACCTCCTGGGCCCGCTGGGGATGGCGCGGTGCCAACAGCAGTCCAAATGGGCGCTGCGTCAGCTTGTTTTCCACCCAGGCTTCAAGCCATTGCCGTTCTTCACCGGCATGGCTGCTGGCCAGCAGCAGCACCGACCTGCCGGCAAACACCTGCTGCACCAGCTCAAGATGAACGCTATTGACCGGCGGCGGATCGGCATCGAGCTTGGTGGAGCCCAGGGCGCGCACATCGAGGGCCCCCAGACGCCGAAAACGCTCGGCATCGTCCTGGGACTGGGCCAGGCATACCTCCACCCGCGCCAGCAACCAGCCGGCATAAACAGGGAACCGCCGATGCCGCAGGTAGGAGCGTTGGCTCATGCGGGCATTGATCAAGTGCAGATGGGGCATCGCCTGCACCAGCTCAGGCCAGAGCTCTGCCTCCGCCAAAACCCCCAGACAGGGCCGCCAATAGCAGCGAAAGGGCAACAGGGCCAGCCAATGATCTATCGGCACGAATTGGTGAATCGCAGCAGGCGGCAATACCCGGTCAGCCAGAGCGGCGGAGGTGCGTGTCACCGTTGTCACCAGCAGCACTGGCGCTCCAACACCCTGATCCAGCGCTCGCAACACGGGCAACAGGCTGTTTAGTTCGCCCACACTGGCGGCGTGAAACCACAGCAGCGGACCAGCTGGGCGGCGGCGGCTGGGCCAGCCCAGGCGCTCCCCCAGCCTGCGGGGATCCTCCTTGGCCTTGGCCAGGCGAACCAGCAACAAGACCAGCCAGAACGGGGTCAGGCCAAGTGAGAGCAGTCGATAGAGCCCCAGCAGCAACCAGGCCTTAGCTCGCTTCACGGGCACTCACCAGCCAGGTCGGCCCCATGGCGCAATCGCTCCGCCAGCAGCTCCTGGCTATCCACCAAGCTGTTGTGCAGCCATAGCGGCTCGCCCAGCTGCACAACCACTCGCGACAGGGGCAAGGGCAACACCGACCGGTCCCAGGAGCGCAAGCGATAGCTGCGGGAGCAGGAAACAGAAACCGGCACAATCGAGCAGCCCGATTGCTGGGCAAGATGAATCACCCCACTTTTGACCAACTCAGCGGGACCCTTAGGCCCGTCTGGGGTGATACAAACAGGCTGGCATTGCTGCAGAGCCCGGCGCAGGAAGTGATAGGCCTGCAGGCCACCACGGGTGGAAGAACCCTCCACCACCTCCAAACCGCGTAAGCGCACTGCCACGGCAACGATCTGGCCATCCCGATGGCTACTGAGCAGAACAGCCACCCGGCGCCGATCAAAGCGACGCAATAGGGGTATAAAAAAAGCGTGGCGATGCCAGAGGGCATAAATCACTGCGGCCCCATGTTCCTGAACCAACCGATAGGTATCGGGATGGGCCTGAATGCGGATCCGCGAGGTACGCACAAACAGCTCCCCGTAGCAATTGAGCGCAGCGCCGGCAAGGCTGGCCAGCAGTCGGTTATTGAGCAGGGTTCGTTTTTTCACCAAAACGGCCCATCAAAAAACCCTACAGATCTGCCGAAAACGGCAATTCTGCAGGGAATCAAGAATCAGATCGGAAGCCAACTCAGGCGGAACCAACGCCCACGTATGAGCCGTAGAAAAACAGCCCAACAACAAAAATTACTGCCATACCGCCAGCTGTTGCGACCAGCCACAGGGGCAAAACCCCTTCGGTCCAGCGAGAGCGCCAAGCAACTGCAGGACGACCATCCGGCAGACGATCTGGAATCCGGCCATCAGGCAGGTTGGACTTCTTGCCGCTCATCGGGAGCTCTCCGGGTTACGTGAAGAGGGGTCAGTTAAAGAAATAACTTGAAAAAAGGATGCCGATCGTGAAAACGAACAACAAGCCCAAAAACAAGCTGGTGCGGTTTAGTTCAACCGGCAAATTATTGGGATTAGGAGAGCGTTGCATGGCTGACGAGCGATTACCGACTCAGCGGCGGACAAATTGCATAGCCGCAAGACATCCCAGGAAAAAGACCGTGGGAACGCCGAGGGCATGCACCGACAGCCACCGAACCGTGAAGATCGGATAGTTGCGGGGAGTGGTGGAAACAGGTGCTTGGGTCATGGCTTATTGCAAGCGCTGGTCAAGTTGGGTCTTGCCCTCGTAACGCCGACTGACCACTGGAGCTTTGCTCTCCTGAGCCTGAAAATAGGCGTCAGGGCGAGGGGTCCCAAAGGCGTCATAGGCCAAGCCCGTAGAAACGAACATGAAGCCGGCCAAAAAGATGGCGGGCAGGGTAACCGCATGGATTACCCAGTAACGAATGCTCGTGATGATCTCGAAGAACGGGCGTTCTCCTGTCGAGCCGGCAGCCATAGCGACAAGCGTTCAGCTCAATAATCTTAAGGGTGAGCCGGGGGAGGACGGGGCCGGAATGGCCCCTTGGTTACAGAAGTTGGCGACCGCAGCAGCTGGACGGGGCGGGATCAGCCCACCCAGCGCAGCAGGGATCCCCGTTCACCAAGCACGAAGCCCTTGCCATCTGACTTAAAGCTGATGCGGGTGAAGTTGGAGGGCTGCTGGGCGCCCACCGGATCTTTCTGCCAGCTTTTGCCACCATCGCTGGACATCAACAAGGTGCCGCTGCCGCCGCCTGTCCAGATCGAGCCATCAGGAGCCCAGGCCATGTCGAGATAACCGAAGCCATTCGTGATCGGCACCACCGCCTTGCCCCACTCCTCAACGTTGCTGGCATCTGGGTTAAAGCGGATCTGGGCTCCACGGGCCAACATCCAGAGGGAGCCGTCGGGCTGGAAGCCCATCGACTGGAGCCGCTGGCTGCTCATGCGTTGGTGGGGCTGCCAGGTGCCATCCCCTGGCTTCCAAGTGGAGAAGAAATTGCCCAGTCCACTGACGCTTACATAACGACCATCGCCAAAACGGCGCAGCTCCCGCACGGCCCCGGCAGCGTCATCCACATCGGCTTGCCAATTGGTGCCGCCATCACGGGTTTGATAGATCGCTCCCACATTGGTGGCCAGCTCGGCCTGATCTGGCCCCAAAGCCTTGATCAAGTACGGCTCACCAGGCAGCTTGGTATCCAGGAAAAGACGGCTCCAGTTTTGGCCGCCGTCCGTGGTGTGCAGCAACAAACCAGGCTGGCCGGCAATCCAGCCCTCCTCGCCGCGGAAATCAAGGCTGATCAAACGGAAGTTTTCCTCTTCCGGCAGGTCGAGGGCCCGCTCAGCCCAGCTGGCACCGCCATCGTTGGTTTCCAGTATCAACCTGTTGCTACCCACCAGGAAGCCGTGGCGGTCATCGGTGAAGGCCACATCCAGGGGATTGGCCTTTGTGGCCAAAGGCACTGCTTGCCAGGGGCTTGCGGCTGCCACAGGCAACCCGGTAGTGACACAGCCGGAGAGGCCAAAGCCCAGCCCAGCAACGAGCAGCAAGCTCACTAGGGGCCGCATTAGGGCCTGAAGCTTGCGGAACAGGGGAAGACTGGTCATCAGCGCAGGGAGTAGAGGGAGAGGAAGAAGGCAAAAGCCAAAGCGAAGCCCCCGAAGATCAAGACATTCTTCTGGCCTGGGGTGAGCTTGTTGACGCCCAACCCGAAGTTGAGGTTTTCTTCGAAGCCGCTGGGCTTGTTGCGGGGACCGATGTCCTTAAAGGCCCCCACCCGACTGCGGCAGACGGGGCAGCGGAAGCCGATCGGATCAAGCTGGCTAAA
>Ga0247843_1008510_pt1 | contig 11932 bp, 6 predicted proteins | sample LaCruzMarch2017__FD_192420 | JGI IMG/M metagenome (GOLD analysis project Ga0247843, IMG submission 192420) | Freshwater microbial communities from meromictic Lake La Cruz, Castile-La Mancha, Spain - LaCruzMarch2017_8m | ecosystem: Environmental > Aquatic > Freshwater > Lake | place: Spain...
AACTTCTTCAAAAGCCATTCTAAGATTGTGAACTTCAGCAGCTTTATATTTATTGGTTGTCAAGTAATTATTTAAACCTTTGAAAAATGCTTCATCTCCTAAATAACCTCTTAACATGTGTAAAATTCGACCTCCTTTATTATAAGAATGACCGTCAAACATGTCTTCCTTATCAAAATGTTCAAACCAAATTAAGTTATGATAACCTTGCTGCATTCCACTATTGAAATACCCATTTGCTTCTTGTTCTGCTTGATAATCAGCTTCGTCAATTCCATATCTATGCTCATCCCACAAGTATTGAGAGTAGTTTGCAAAGGATTCATTCAATGGTAAATTAGCCCAAGATTCACATGTAACTAAATCTCCAAACCAATGATGAAACAACTCATGAGCTATAGTTGATTGGTCGTTTGCATCCATCAATTCACGATCTGTTTTATAAACGTAATCACCAAAAATTACGGCTCCAGTGTTTTCCATAGCACCTGAAACATAATCTCTCACAACGATTTGACTGTATTTATCCCAAGGAAATTCAACTCCCAATTTTTGAGAGAAAAACTTAATCATTGCTGGTGTTTCTCCAAAAATTGCTTTTGCATTTGCTTCAAATTCTGGCTCAACATAGTAATTCACATCCATTTTAGTTCCGTCAGGACGCATATAACTATCTTTTACGACTTTAAACTCACCAACAGCCATCATAAATAAATAAGGTGCGTGAGGTAAATCTTGTTTCCATTGATCTGTTCGCGTTCCGTTTGCATTTTTAACTGATGCAATCAATTTTCCATTTGAAAGCGTCAAATATTTATCTTCAACTGTGATAAACATTTCTTGTGTTGTTTTTGCGTTTGGAGCATCAACCGTTGGAAACCAAACTGAATTTGCTTCTGTTTCACCTTGTGTCCAGATTTGAGGCATTTTACCTTTAATTTCTCCTTTTGGATTGATGAAATACAAACCTTTATCTGAGGTAATCGCAGCACTTCCGCTTGTTGTACGCTCGTCAGGTTTAGAAACGTAATCAATTACAACTGTAAATTTCTCGTCACGAGTATAAATTTTATCTAATTTAATTCTCAATTTCAAAGAATCAGTGTAAGTGTAAGTTAGAGCTTTACCGTTTAATTCTACTTTATTGATATCCATTCCTTTTGCGTCCAAAATCAAGCTATCAGAAGCATAAAAATGCTGTTTTGCGCTAATCGTTGCTTTACCGTTCATTCTTGATTTTTTCCAATCAAAATTCACTTCCAATTTCGTATGAATCAAGTCTGTTAAAAGTGTTCTTGATGGGTTGTAAATCTCTCTTACTTTCGGTTCTTCACCGTAATAATCGCCTTCTTCACCATAATATTCCTCACCTTCACCTACATATTCTTCTCCTTCATAATTTTCTTCACTAATAAATTCAGCTTCGACAGGAAACCCTTCAGCAACTGTTTTATCAGATTTACAACTCAACAAGACAAGCACAAAAAATAGTGCATACACGATTTTATTCATTTTTCAGTATTTTACACAAAACTGCTGAAATTATTTCATTTAACAAGTTAATTTGACCAAAAAGTAGAATTGATAATTAGAAAGGTTTCGTTAGTTTTGCTGAAAATTATTCCAATGACAGACTTCAAATCCTACGACTTTAACGGCAAAAAAGTATTAATCCGTGTGGACTTTAATGTTCCGCTAGATAAAGAAACGCTTGAAATCACAGATGATAAACGAATTCGCGCAGCACTTCCAACAATGCTTTATATCTTAAAAGGCGGAGGAAGTTTAATTGTAATGTCACATTTAGGCAGACCAAAAGAAGGACCAGAGGATAAATTTTCTTTACGTCATATCACAGCTCGCATTGCAGAGTTGGTTGGAACAACAGTTTTATTCGCAAATGATTGTATTGGTGCAGAAGCAATTGAGAAAAGTAAAGCTTTGAAAGTGGGTGAAATTCTAGTACTAGAAAACGTTAGATTTTATAAAGAAGAAACGAAAGGTGATATGGATTTCGCTGGTAAATTAGCTGCCCTTGGTGATTGTTATGTAAACGATGCGTTCGGAACAGCTCACCGTGCACACGCAAGTACAACTCAAATTGCAAGTTTCTTCCCAACTGATAAAATGGCTGGCTTTTTAATGGATGCTGAAATTGAAAGTGCTCGAAAAGTAATGGAAAAAACGGAACGTCCTTTCACAGCAATCGTTGGTGGAGCAAAAGTTTCAGATAAAGTTTTAATAGTTGAAAATTTATTAAACGTTGCAGACAACATCATCATTGGTGGTGGAATGGCCTATACATTTTTTAAAGCACAAGGTGGAGAAATCGGAAACTCTTTGTGTGAAGAAGAAAGAGTTGAAACATGCCTCGAAATATTAGAAAAAGCAAAAGAAAAAGGTGTAAACATCTATCTTCCAGTTGATTCAACTATTGCAGATAAATTCGCACCAGATGCAGCCACTGAAAATGCAGCTAGTAACACAATTCCAACTGGTTGGATGGGCTTAGATATTGGAACTGAAGCAGCTTCTATTTTTAAAGAAGTGGTATTAAATAGTAAAACAATTCTTTGGAATGGTCCAATGGGTGTTTTTGAAATGGATGCTTTTGCTAGCGGAACACGCACTATTGCAGAAGCAGTTGCCGAAGCGACAAAAGCGGGGGCTTACAGTTTAATTGGTGGTGGTGACAGTGCTGCAGCTGTTCAAAAATTTGGTTTCGCTGATGCTGTAAGTCACGTTAGTACGGGTGGAGGTGCACTTTTGGAATATTTTGAAGGAAAAGAACTTCCAGGAATTAAAGCGATTTTGGATTGAAGTTTTTTAAACCGTGATTTAGCAAATCAACGATTTAGTGACTTTAAGAATCTGCAACTTTGTGATTAATACATACAAGCTTTAGAGCAAATGAAAATAGTTTTCCTCTCCACATTTTATCCTTTTCGCGGTGGAATTGCTCAATTTAGCGCACATTTATACAGAGAAGCAGCGAAAAAACACGATGTTGAAGCTGTCACTTTTTCTCGTCAATATCCAAAATTACTTTTCCCAGGAAAAACACAATTAGTTAGTCCCGACGACACAGCAGATAAAATTCCAGCAAAGCGTTGGTTAGATTCCATCAATCCATTTACTTACATTTCAACAGCACGAAAAATAAGAAATCTTCATCCTGATTTGATTATTTCTCGCTATTGGATGTCGTTTTTTGCCCCAAGTTTTGGATGGATTTTAGGTAAACAAAACAAAAAAACAATTCGTTTAGCGATTCTTGATAATGTTATTCCTCACGAAAGACGTTTTTTTGATGATGCTTTTAACCGTTTTTTCTTGAATCGAAATGATGGATTTATTGTGATGTCTGAACAAGTTCAAAAAGATTTACTGTTCTACTTACCAAAATCAAAACACATTTTAATTCCACATCCAATTTACAATCACTTTGGAGAGAAAATTTCAAAAACTGAAGCACTTCAAAAATTAGGGATTTCTGATTGTATTAATAAAAAAGTGCTTCTCTTTTTTGGAATTATACGCGATTATAAAGGCTTAGATATTCTATTAAACACCATTCAATTTCTTGACGATAGCTATATTTTAATAATTGCAGGAGAAGTTTATGGTAGCTTTGAGAAATACGAAAATAGCATCAAAGAAAAAAAACTAGAAAAAAAAGTAAAACTTTATAATAGATACATTGACGATTCAGAAGTAACTAACTTTTTCTCTGCGGCTGATGTTTGCGTTCTACCCTATCGTTCAGCTACACAAAGTGGAATCACCAATATTTCTTATCATTTTGAAGTACCAGTTATATCAACAAATGTTGGAGGTTTGGCAGAAACAATTTCGCACGGTAGAACAGGTTTGATTGCTGAGGAGGTGAGTGAAAAAGCGCTACTTAAACAGATTAAGAATTTCTACGAGATATATAATCTGAATGAATTCGCACAAAATATTCAACTTTATAACAAAGAAAACAGTTGGGAGAATTTCGTCTCAAAAATGCTTGATTTTTCACAGCGATTGAAAAAGTAAATAGAACTAAACCAAAGTATTTCTTTAATAAACACAGCGAATGTTGATTTTACGAAACGTAAATTCTATATTTGCACCCTTAATTCAAATTCAAATATACATAAAAATGCGTTTAAAAGGATTCTTTTGGTTTCTAACTATCTTATTGACAGTTGTTTGTATTTACCAATTATCGTTTACTTGGGTTGCAAGTAATGTCGAGAAAAAAGCAGAGAAAGAGGCAATATTGAAAGTAAAACAGCTAAAGGAGCAAGTAAAAACAACAAAAGAACCAGCGTTATTACCAAATAACACATACGTTGATTTTAAAAATCCAGAAGATGAAGATTTAGCAAAATCTGCTTTTATCAATGAAATTTTAAGAGAAAAAGGTGAAAAACCAGTTTATCCAGTAATTGGTTCAACTTTCTCTGAAGTGAAAAAAAGATCGTTAGCATTCGGATTGGACTTAGTTGGTGGAATGAGTGTATCTTTAGAAATATCAACGCCAGATTTAATAAGAAATCACGCTAAAAATCCAAAAGATTTACGTTTTCTTAAAACTTTTGACAAAGCACAATCTATTTGCAATAACAATGGTGGTGATTTCCTAACAGTTTTCATAGATACTCACAAAGAATTAAATAAAGGTTTACCTCTAAATTATTTATTCAAAGGGGAATCTATTGGAGTTAAATCAACCGACGATGATGTTGAAAGATATTTCAGAAAGTTAATTGGTTCTTCAATGGACGGTGTTGAGCAAATTATGAGTCGCAGAATCAACCAATTTGGTGTTGCTCAACCTAACATCCAAAGAGACGCTGCAACAAACCGTTTATATATTGAACTTCCAGGTGTGCAAGATGAGAATACCGTTGCAAAAAAATTACAATCAACTGCAAACTTAGAATTCTATGAAACTTATCAATTAAGTCAGTTTCAAATTCAATGGCAAGAAGCTTCAAGATTATCGACACAAAAAGAGCAAAAGTTGACACTTGATATCGAAGAAGATACAACTAAAACGGATAAAGAAGAAGAACTTTCATTAAATTCGTTATCTGCTTCAAAAAACAAAGGTTTATCTGATTTGATAACTCCAGTTGGAGATTATGCTGTCGGTTATGTAAAATCAACTGACAAAGTAACTGTGCAAACTTTACTTAGAAGAAGAGATATTTTATCAGTACTTCCCCAAGATTTAATCTTTATGTGGTCTGCTGACCCTGAAAAAATTGACGATAAATCAAACAAAACTGCCTATTTTATTTATGCTATAAAAGTTCCTGAATCTGGTAAGGCAAGAGTTAGAGGAGAACATATTAGAAAAGCTTCAACAGGATATGACCAAAGAGATGGAAAAATAACTGTTGATTTGGAAATGACAGCTGAAGGTTCTGATGAATGGGGAAGAATGACTTCTGACAACGTTGGAAAAGTAGTTGCAATTACAATGGATAGTGTAGTATTTAGTGCACCGCGAGTAATAAACCCAATAACAACTGGAAATACTCAAATTTCAGGAAGCTTTACATTTGAAGAAGCTCAAGATTTATCTGGACTATTAAACGGTGGAGCTCTTCCTGCACCTTGTGTAATCAAAGATCAAATGAAGGTTGGACCTACAATAGGAAAAGAAAATTCAACAGCTGGACTTATTTCTTTTGGTGTGGCATTTTTAGCTGTATTGTTATACATGTACTTCTATTATGGAAAAGCTGGACTTGCTGCCAACATCGCTTTAACTGTGAATGTTGTTTTTATATTCGGATGTTTAGCTTCTTTTGGAGCTGTATTGACTTTAGCAGGAATTGCAGGTATCGTTTTAACAATCGGTACAGCAGTCGATGCCAATATCTTGATTTTTGAGCGAATAAGAGAAGAACAAAAAAGAGGTAAAGATTTAAAAGAATCACTTGCTGTTGGTTTTAGAAAAGCGCTTCCTTCAATTATCGATGCGAACGTGACCCATTTACTTGTAGCAATCGCTTTGAAAATATTTGGAACAGGAGAAATCGAATCATTTGCAACTACATTAATTATCGGTATTTTCACTTCAATGTTCTCTGCAATTGTGATCACTGAGTTAATTATTAATTCATGGTTAGACAAAGGAAAAAGTATTTCTTTCAGTACGAAATTTTCTAACGGATTATTTCAAAACTTCAACTTCAATTGGGTAGGAAACAGAAAATACTTCTACATTTTCTCAATAAGTGTTACAATCCTAGGAATTGTTGGAATGGCAACAAGAGGTTTGAAACAAAGTGTTGAATTCACTGGAGGAAGAACGTTTGTCGCGAAATTTGAAAACAAGGCTGATATTGAATATTTAAGAACAAACCTATCTAAAGTTTTTATAGAAAATGGCGAAGTTGCTTCTATTGATTTAAAAACTAAATCAAATGATTACAATGTAGAAATCGTAACCAACTATAAATTGAATAACGATGCTTCAACAAAAGTTGTAACTGATAAACTTAAAGAAGGTTTGGACGCATCAAAAGAAAAATTAGGGAATTATGAAATTGTAGAATCTAGAAGTATTTCATCTTCCGTTTCTAAAGAAATGTGGTCTTCATCGTTTATATCTATTTCTTTATCTCTATTAGCAATTTTCACCTATATTTTAATGCGATTTGGTCATTGGCAGTATTCTTTAGGAGCAATTATTGGTTTAGCACATGATGCTTTCTTCGTACTATCGATTTTTTCTTTATTACATGGTTACTTACCGTTTAGTTTAGATGTTAATCAATCATTTATAGCCGCGATATTGACCGTTATTGGTTACTCAATGAATGATACTGTAATTGTATTTGATAGGATTAGGGAAAACTTATCTAAATCAAGCCCTGATGATCACCACCACCAAATCATAAACTCATCTTTAAATGCTACTTTAAGTAGAACATTCAATACATCAATGATTTTATTTGTTGTATTATTGATTATGTTTATTTTTGGTGGTCCAGCAATTAAAGGATTTATTTTTGCAATGCTTGTTGGAGTTGTAATTGGAACGTATTCTTCACTTTGTGTTGCAACACCAATATTGATTGATTTTTCTAAAAAGTTAAAAGCATAAGCAACATAATTATTCGATTTAAAGAGGCTTAATTAGCCTCTTTTTTTTTGTTAATTTTATCAAAGATGAAATCACTTATTCAATTTATTTTAATTTTCTTTTTCTTACTATTAGAAACTGATTCATTATTTAGTCAAGTTGTAAATGGTAAAATTATAGAATATAAAAACTTTTCATCTAAATATGTGGATGCAAGAAATATAACTATTTGGCTTCCTGATGGATATGATAGTTTGAAGAAATATCCAGTTCTTTATATGCATGACGGTCAAATGCTTTTTGATTCAACGATTACTTGGAATAAACAAGAATGGAAAATTGATGAAACCTCAACTAGTTTAATTAAAGAAAATAAAATTAAACCATTTATTGTTGTAGGCATTTGGAATAACGGAAATCAACGTCGTTTTGAATACATGCCACAAAAACCTATTTCTCAATTACCAAAAGAAACGCAACTTTCTATCAGAAAACAGTTAATGGACAATAAGGAAATTGAACCTTTTAAAATGAAAGCTGATGATTACCTGAAGTTTATCGTTAAGGAACTAAAACCATTTGTTGATTCTCATTTTTCGAGTTTACCTAATCAAGAAAATACATTTATTGGAGGTTCCAGTTTTGGAGGAATGATTTCATGGTATGCCTTATGTGAATATCCTAAACTATTTGGTGGAGCCATATGTATTTCTACCCATTGGCCAGGTATGTTTCCGGGATCGATTAATCCTAAATTACCAGAAGCATTTTTTGCTTACTTAAACAAAAAAATTCCTTCACCTAACAATCATAAAATTTACTTTGATTACGGAACAGAAACATTGGATGCCTATTACGAACCCTATCAATTGAAAGTTGATAAAATCATAGAACGAAAAGGATACAAAGAAGGTAATTGGATGTCTTTAAAATTCACTGGAGAAGACCATTCTGAAAAAGCTTGGGCGAAAAGAATGGATTATCCGCTTCAATTTATTTTTGGAAAGAAAAATTAAATTTAGTGAAAATAGACAACTTTTTTAAAGTGAGAACATTTTCAGAGACATCGATAAACGAGAACGAATCTCTGTTCTATCAATGATGTAATCCAAAAATCCATGCTCTAACAAGAATTCTGAAGTTTGGAAGCCATCAGGTAAATCGCGACCAATTGTTTCTTTTACAACTCTTGGTCCAGCGAATCCTATCAAAGCACCTGGTTCTGCAATATTTATGTCTCCTAACATAGCAAATGAAGCTGTAACTCCACCTGTTGTTGGATCTGTTAAATAAGAAATATAGGGCAATTTTGCTTCTGCTAACTGCCCTAATTTTCCAGAAACTTTTGCCATTTGCATCAATGAATAGCCAGCCTCCATCATTCGTGCACCTCCTGATTTAGAAATAATCATAAAAGGAGCGTTGATTTTGATTGCCTCATCAATTGCTCTAGCGATTTTTTCACCCATAACAGAACCCATTGAACCTCCAATGAACGAAAAATCCATTGCTGCTATCACAAAATCCATTCCGTCCAACTTTCCTTTAGCGGTACGAATTGCATCTTTTAAGCCTGTTGATTTTTGAGTTGCAACAATTCTGTCGGTGTATTTTTTTGTGTCTTCAAAATTTAAAGGATCTCCAGAAGTCAAATCTTCATCCAACTCTGTGTATTGTCCTTTATCAAAAATGATGTGAAAATACTCTTCAGAACCAATACGTTCGTGATGATTGCATCGATCACAAACGAAATTCTTTTTAGCAAAATCATCGGTGGTATATAACGTTTTACAGTTGGAACAATGTATCCATAATCCTTCAGGCGTTTCTTTTTTCTCGCTTGTAGAGGTTGTAATTCCTTCCTTTTTTCGCTTAAACCAACTCATTTTTTTCTATTTTTAATTTATAAAGTGTTCACGTTATTTAAATCCGCGAAACACTGTTCCAATCTTTTATTAAACGTTAACTCTCCTTCTCTCATCCATTTACGTGGATCGTAGTACTTTTTATTTGGAATATCATCCCCGTCAGGGTTTCCAATTTGAGTGCGAAGATATTCAATTTTTGCTTCAACGTAATCTCTTACACCCTCAGTAAATGCAAATTGTAAATCTGTATCGATGTTCATTTTCACAACCCCATAGCTGATTCCTTCTCTGATTTCTTCTACTGTAGAACCTGAACCACCATGAAATACAAAATCGACTGGATTAACACCAGTATTGAATTTTTGTTGAACAAAATCCTGAGAATTTTTTAGAATGATTGGTGTCAATTTCACATTTCCAGGTTTGTAAACACCGTGTACATTTCCAAATGCTGCAGCAATTGTAAAACGTGGTGAAACTTTCATTAACTCTTCATAAGCATAAGCAACTTCCTCCGGCTGCGTATATAATTTTGAATTATCAACGTCTGTATTATCAACACCATCTTCTTCACCTCCAGTAATGCCTAACTCAATTTCCAAAGACATTCCAATTTTACTCATACGAGCTAAATAATGCTTGCAAAGTTCAATGTTTTCCTCGATTGGTTCTTCTGACAAATCAATCATGTGTGAGCTGTAAAGCGGTTTTCCTGTTTGACGAAAATGTTCTTCGCCTGCCTCTAATAAACCATCAATCCAAGGCAAAAGTTTTTTCGCGCAATGGTCTGTGTGAAGTATTACAGTTGCACCATAGGCTTCAGCTAACTGATGTATGTGTTTTGCTCCTGAAATACCGCCTAAAATTGCTGCTTTTTCATCCTTATTTGATAAACCTTTTCCAGCAAAATAATGAGCGCCGCCATTTGAAAATTGAATAATTACTGGAGCTTTTAACTTAGCTGCTGTTTCCATCACACCGTTTACAGTACTCGTGCTTGTTACGTTAATTGCTGGTAAAGCAAAACCTTTTTCTTTCGCGTATTGAAAAATTTGTTGCACTTCATCGCCTGTTGCAACGCCTGGTTTAATTGAATGACTCATGCTTAAATTGATTTTGTTGATTGATTAATAAATGATGGCAAATATAGTTAAAAAGGGTTTAAAATATTCACATTTTTTAAGATTTGAATAGGTCAAAAAAACGGGTAATCAGTTCTTTTTTAGAAAGAAATAGAAATAATTAAAATAAAAAAATATTCTATTCGTTTAGTATGAAAACGTATTTAGCCTATGACAAAAAATTACTCTACAAATTCTTTATTGGCAAGCAAATCAAGCGACAAAGTTCTAAATTCCACCCTTCAATTTTTGCTCAACTATAGTAAAGCAAATGAATCTGTGAAAATAGGTAAACAACGAATTTTGATTTGTAAAAATTAATTAGAAACGCCGAAAGGCGTTTTTTTTTTGTTCAATTAAACATAAAAAAGCACTCTCAAGGAGTGCTTTAAAATTATTATAAATAAAAGTTTAATCTTACTCTACAACCAATTGATGTGTTTTATTGAAATCACTTCCTTCTAAAACCAATGTGTAATTTCCCTTTGCTAAACTACTTACATTCAACAAATAGTTAGATTTTTTACCTGATTGAAATTCTTTTTGCAAAACAATTCTACCGGAATTATCATACAAAATTGCATTTCTCAAATCAACAGGTTCATCAAAAGCAATGTTACATTCATTAAATGAAGGGTTTGGGTAGATGAGAAAATTGTTGTTTTGCTCATTTAAATTTTCAACATTTAATGTAATGGCGTCAAGTTCTACAATCCACACATCTGAATAAGCAGTGCTGATTCTTGGAGTATTTTTTTCACCAGAAACTCCTGATTCAGATAGACTTGAAACTAAATAATTTCCATTTGGTTGTACTACAATATTTGTTGGTAAATCTGTCCCATTTCCTCCAACTGTTTTTTGAGAAAGAATATTGCCATCAAGATCGAGTTTTAAAAACCAAATGTCTCGACCTCCTCTCGAATCTTCAGTTTTGTCTATTGATGTATTAGAATTTGAGCCAATTGCAAGAAGAATGTTATTATTTTTATCTGTGAATGTACATCCTGATTCATATAAATCACCACCAAAACTCTTTTGACTTAATATTTCAGCATTTTCATTTAAATGTACAAACCAAATATCTTCAAGCCCTTTCTTTTCAACAGTTCTCAAACCTGAAATCCCACTACCAGAAGAAACAAACATAAATATTTCATTATTTATAATTTTAATGTTACCAAGTGATTCTCCAACACCACCACTTCCAATAGTTTTATCCCAAACCAATTCACCAGTACTAGAATCTAGTCTTACTAACCAAAAATTAAAATCACCATAGTTATTCTCTGATTTAGATCCAGATGCCCCTTGCATACTATTCGTGAAAATCAAAGCATCTCCATTATCAAAATAACCACCAATAGAAAAACCAAAGTCATTATATTCAGTTCCTATTGAAACATCCCATATTTTATTTCCTTCTCCATCTATTTTCAATAACCAACCATCTAATCCCCCATAGCCATTTGTTGTTTTATCACCTGAAATACCAGAATTAGTATAACTAGAGATTAAAAATTCATTATTTCCAATTGCTCCAATTTCAGAAAAAGGCACATCGTAGTTTGTGAAATATCCTTTTTGCCAAATGACTTCCCCGTCATAACCTATTTTTTGTAACCAAATATGATAATGTCCATTGCTTGGAACAGTTTTAGTTCCAGACACAGGAGAATTACTAGAGCCACATAATAAGAAACCGTCTTGTGATTTAACAAATGAAGTTAAAATATCTGTAGAATCACCACCGTAAGATTTACTCCAAATAAGATTGTGACTTGAAGAAAATTTAGACAAAATACTGAAGGAGGAACCTCTTTGTTGAACAGAGAAAGACCCCATTGTTTGAG
>Ga0247843_1008511_pt1 | contig 11929 bp, 10 predicted proteins | sample LaCruzMarch2017__FD_192420 | JGI IMG/M metagenome (GOLD analysis project Ga0247843, IMG submission 192420) | Freshwater microbial communities from meromictic Lake La Cruz, Castile-La Mancha, Spain - LaCruzMarch2017_8m | ecosystem: Environmental > Aquatic > Freshwater > Lake | place: Spain...
AGATTTTAAAAATGCATGTTTAAACTTTTTTCGCTACATCAGAAAATACCGCAGTGAACTTGCGACGCTTTTGACTGACAATTTTGAAGTTTTAGGAACCTGAAAACTCAAGCGTGATGGGTATAACCGACAAAAGCCGTCCATTTTTCAGGATCTATAACGACATCGTGAGGACACGAGCCAAAGATTTTTTTCATTTCATCCCTTTTTAGATAATAAATTGTACAATAAAACTTGTCCGAAATTCAAATTTGGGACAAAAAAATATAGTCGTATATGGCCATGTAAATTCATTTAGTTGAAATATGAATCTTCGCCGATTTTTTTTCCTCTTCCTTTACATTTATGCCTCGCTCACTAAGCTTCGGTCATGAAAGAGGCCAAACATATTCTGTCTGAGATTTTAAGCAAACCTAATGCCACCAACTGGGGGGTTTACATTTTAAAACGAAGAAGACCGACTCAAACAACCAATTTTAGCCATTAAAAATGAGAGCACAAAAAATTGGCGCATTCTCTATATTCGCGTAGCATGTAACAAATGAAAGAAAAGTTAGAATTCAAAGATATAGATTTTGAAAGGCATTCAGAGCTATGTATAAAATTTAGAGCGGACTCTTTCTTTGAAAGTTTTGGCACAGATGAACCATTTTATGAAAATGATAATACTGGTGAAGTATATATTAATTGGTTGAAGTCAAAAGTATCTGAAACTTATAAGGCAATGCATGTTTGGTTTGAAGGTAAAATCATTGGACAATTAGAGTTTGGGAAAAGAAATGTTGATGACCCCTTTGGTTATGTGAATCTGTACTACCTTGTTCCTGAGGTTAGAGGGAAAGGATTATCCAACTATCTTGAAGAGTACACCGTTAGTTTTTTTAAATTATATAACTACAATAAAGTAAGGCTATCCGTATCTCCGACAAATAAAAGGGCCATTGGTTTTTATTTGAAAAATGGGTGGAAAGATATTGGGGTAAGAAATGGGCCCGGAAGAACAGGGAGAGGTTTAAAATTTGTGGTGCACTACATGGAAAAACTACTTTAATTCTTATTCCTTTCTTAAGCTTTCCAGAAGACTTGAAGTTTTCGGATCGATCTAAAAAGAACTAAAAATTCATCCCCATTTAAAATTATTTCCCAATACAGAAATTTCTCCTCTCGCAGGGTAAGCAGTTCACAAATATAGTCACCACTTTCAAAAGATGCTAGGATTTTTAAATGTCTTCAATCACATACCGAGCCGATATTGATGGTCTTAGAGCTTTAGCTGTAATGACTGTATTTATTTTCCATCTAAGTGCCAGTAACTTACCTGGAGGGTTTCTTGGTGTGGATATATTTTTCGTGATCTCAGGCCATCTGATTACTCAAATTCTTCTTAAAGAGATAAGTCAAACAGGACAGCTTAATCTCAGAGAATTTTATAAAAGAAGAATAAAAAGAATACTCCCATCATTTTATTTTATAATGTTCATTTCTTTAATTATCGCTTTATTCTTGTTTATGCCCGAGGATCTAGTTTATTTTGCGAAGTCCATGAAGGGCGCTACTTTTATTAAGTCTAATTTTTACTTTGGTGAATTTAAAAGCTACTTTGCAGTTGATTCAACTGAATTCCCCTTGCTTCACACCTGGTCACTTTCTGTAGAAGAACAGTTCTATTTTATTTGGCCGGCCATTCTTTTCTTCATTCTCAAAAAGATTAAACCAATTTTAAAGATGCTTATTCTATTGGTGAGTATTTTGATTCTACTGGGTGTTGGACAAGGTTCTTATTTTTCAAGTTTTACAAGATTTGGAGAGATACTTGTAGGGGCACTAGCTGCATTCACATCTTTTCATGATTTCTTTATCCCCAAAAAGCCGGCCATCAAAACCATTTTAGCGTTGTTATCCATCACAATGATCGTCTCATCCATGATTTTGATTAATAAGGAATCAGTCTATCCAGGTTTTTTATCTCTTTTCCCATGTGGGGCCACCTACCTATTTCTTGTTTCAGGACATAAGCCTCAGACATTTCTTCATAGGCTTTTTGGAACATCTTTTCTTAGATGGGTCGGTATTCATTCCTACGCAATTTATCTATGGCATTGGCCAGTCTTAGCCTTTTATCGATATTCGTCAGGAGCAATTGAGGTTGGCCCCATGATGACAACGATTGTCTTGCTCCTTACATTTACTCTTTCATTTCTTTCACGAAGGTTTATTGAAATCCCGGCCATGGGGTTAAAGTTTGATTTTAAAAAAACATTCATAAGTCTCTTTTTTGTACCTGGATTGATATTTTTAGCGATTTCATACACTCTTAGATGGTCTCAGGGACTACCTCTTCGGATTAATCAAATCAGCTCTTATATCAATGAATCGGCTCCTGTTCGAGGTAGCTACTGTCATGATTCAAACGGGAAGATTTGCCTATTCAATAAAGGTGAAGGAAAAAAGTATCTTTTATTCGGTGACTCGATTGCGGCCTATCATGCACCTATTCTTTTAAAGACATTTACAGAAAAAAATATAGAGTTTTATACTATTTCAAGTAATCGCTGTGCTCCGATTATCATGGATAATAAAGCAGCTTTTTTCGTTAATCAGTTAGATATAAATAAATGTTTAAAGACATTAAATGCCGTTAGGGATTTGTTAAGTAAGCAGCACTTTGACGCGATCATCATTGCGGGAAAATGGTCTAATATTATTAAAGGAGAAGATTTCGAAAGTAAGTTTAAATCTTCCCTCAGAACACTTTTGGCAAAAGCTGATCAAGTTTTTGTTTTGGGAGCTCTTCCTTATTTTGACAATAGGGCCATTAACAACTACAGAAGAAATCGATACTCTCCTTTACTCTCAAAGCTTTTCTATCATACAGATTCTGTTCAGATAACTTTTGACAAGGATGAAGTGCTGAGACAGCAGGGAGACCAAGTGATACAAAACCTTGTAAAAGATATTCCGCATGTTAATTTTTTTCATCTACAAAATTACATCAATAAAAAGAGTATTCACCTTCCTATCAATAAAGAAAAGATGCTCTACTCTGATTCATATCACTTAAATGATTTTGGTGCGAAGTTTATTGGTGATCAGATCCATGAAGATTTATATAATGATCTTTTACTTAGATAATGTCAGAACCGACTCATAGGCCCTCTTAAAACCATTACCATCTATCATATTAGAAGAAGAATTTTTTTGGATAGCTGACCAGCTGGCCGCAAACGACGGTGTGAGAACGTCACGATAGGGTTTACTGGTCAAACTTCAATGGTGGTCACTCGATCTTGCATGTCCGGATCAAGGCCCCCACTCCAGAAAAGACTAAGGCCTACGAGAACCTAAAGACAAAGAAATTAATTGGCATAACTTTCATAAAATATTATTTCACGAAGCAGATCGTGAAAATAGAGCACGTATTTCTCGATACGACTACTGTCGAGAGTCGGGGGCACTGATGAATGTCACGGATGGAACCTACAGCAATCATGACTTCAGCTTAAAGCGAGATGAAATCGCTACGGTAGAAGACCTAAACCCCGGTTGTAATAATTTTCTTAGGTCATGAATCCAGAGTTCAAAAGAAAACTTGGTATAAAAGGTTACTGTTAGCGGCTTTCACGTTTGCATAAGATATGTAAAATCCGCTCTTAGCAAGAACTCATACATAGATTTTAATTTTAAGGCCATGGTGCAGGGGCCTCTTCCCTTGCTCTTGCATACGAGTTCTGCAACAGCAGGCATAGCTAAACAATCAATATTCCCGCCAGATTCCTTAAAGGCCAATGCCATTTCACCAAGCTTTTTAGCTCGCTGTTTTTGTGTATTTGCTTTCAGGCAAAAAGTGATCTTCACAGCGGCGGTAGGATTTTCAAAACAATCATTGAATTTAACTGGTTCGTTATTTAACTTTGCGAGATATGTCTTGAACAATTCTGTAAGGACCTCACTTCGTTGAGGCCCTTACAGCATAAAACTATTTTACTTTCTTATAAGTACAACTACGGGCCATTTTAATAGGTACGATTAAACGGTTGGCCGTAGCTGGTAAGTTAACAACACGAACTCCATGAAACTCAGTGCCTTCAACTTTGTATTCTAAGGTTAAAGTTTCACCATCATCAGCTAAACTTAAGTTTATATCATCTTTTGCCCAAAAACCTGGAGCAGGAACTTGTTTTTGAGCGGAAGTAAAATCAAACCAAACAAATACGCCTTGAGCACCTTGGCCAACGGCCTGGAAAAAGCCTTTTTTGCACTTATAAGTGATAAAAGGCAGACCTTCGTCCCGAGTCGTTCCAAAGATGAATTTTGAAGAAGAACATTCTTCCCGAAATAAATTCCATGATGAACTTCTATAGCTATAGAATTCATCTGTAGATGTGACATCTGCTGTGACTTCAAGTTTGTCATGAAGGCCTTTTTTAACAATCTTTGCGTTTAATTTTAGATCATTTTTGCAATCTTCACTTTTATAGTTCCCACTGATTTCATTCATGGCCTCACTGATTGTTAACCCAGCAAAAGCATTTCCTGCAGTGACAGAAACTAAAAGTGCCAATAAAATCGTTTTCATATCAAACTCCTATTATGGTGTAAAAAATTAAAGCGCCTCTTCTTGATGCGACACACCATACCACAAAAAGAGGGCCCTCTTTTTGATTTTGTAACAATTACTTAGTCCCTTAACTGCATTAAAGATTTGTGAACTAACCCATTTAAATAGTGAAAGCTCTACTCGTATTTAAAGACGAATCAAATCCAGAACAGCATCACCACCCAAGTTTAAAATCAATTATTTGGCATGATTATTAGACCACAGACTAAAAGTGTTATAAGGACTGCTGACTGAGAGCTCGTTTTAGATTGTTTGCTGTTAACTTAAAGAATTTTTTTGTCTTAGAAAAACAAAGGCCCCATATCGGGGCCTTTGTTAGGTCATTATTTTTATTGTTTTGCCCTTGAAGGAGGTTTCTGTGTCCCACCTCTAGCAAAAACTTTTTTCTTATCTTTCTCACGCTCATCCATGACAGCTGAAAGTTTTTTACCCACATCTTCTAACTCATCAATGAGTTTTTTCTTAATGAGTTCCGGAGATTTAAGCACTCGTCTAAACTCGTTAAGGGCCGTGGTTTCTTCTTTGATAAGGAGAAGACGTTTTTCTACTTCTTCTTTTGTCATACGATAGATGGCCATGTCGGCCAGGTATTCAGCGTACTTAAATTTTTCTTTTGTAAGATAATCGATGTAATCCTTGCGATTCGCCTTTTTCTCAGCGATGGCATAATGTTTTTCACGGATAAATCTTATGATCTCGCTATTTTTAGTTAAACGATCCTCGTAATCTTGGATCAAAAGTTCATAACGGCGTTTAGTAATCGCAATTCTCTGAACTGTAAAAACTTCAACGATCTCTTCTGGCGAATGGAAAACTTTCACACCTTTTTCAGTGATCAACGTATAGTTAGGCACAATCGAACTTACCACGCCCATCGTTGTTTCAACTTCTTTAAGGGTTGGATTGTGTCCACGTTTAAAGAGAAGTTCAATATTGATGACGTTATCAACTGATGAATCGATGTAATCTTTAAGAAAATCCGCATCCATATGTTTATTTAAATGACGGTAAATTTTTTGAGCATCATAACCTTTAGGAACTTCAACGATGAAAATCTTTTCTCCCACCTGCTTGAACGCCATACGAGTAATGATTCTGCCCTTTTCATCGGTTTCCACTTTGTCCGTATAATAACGAAAAAAGGGTTTAATCTTTTTGATTTTTCCCGTTTCTACAAACGAAATCATCGATTTAATAATGTCTTCGTGATTAAAGCTTGGAATAACAGAAGAAAAGCCAGTACCAATACCTTCGGCGCCATTTAGAAGCATGATGGGAAGTTTTGGTAATAACCCCACCGGCTCCATAACTTTTTCATCATAGTTAGGAACCATCTGCACTTGGTTCATATCATCAAATAATAAAATCTCTGCCACTCGACCAGATCGACATTCAATGTATCGGGCAGCAGCTGCCTGAGTTTCCATTCTCTCTCCAAAATATCCTTTTTTATCAATCAAGGGATAATTGTTGGAGAAAGTATAATCTTGAGCAAGGTTCACAATTGATTGCTCAACCGAGGCCGGACCATGGGGGTGAAGAGTAAGGACCAGTCCAGTAAGGGAGCTCACTTTAATGAGGCCCTTGTTAGAATTTTTCCATAAAGTAAAAAGAATTCGTCTCTGAGAAGGTTTAAGGCCGTCTTGCAGATAAGGGATGGCCCGATCCATTAATGTATAAATCTGATAGGTTCGATATTCTTCTTTAACCAAGTCTTGTAGAGGCACTGCCGACATTGAATGAAGGGTTTGTGGTGAATCTTTACTCATTTAAGTCCTCGCTTCCGCTTTACTTTTTTTCTTGCCTGCGATGATGTTGGTTAAATCAACATCAATTTCTTCAGAGTCAATCAATAGATCTTTACGAAGTTGGGATTCCTTACCAAAACAGGTTTCAAGCATATCTTTTGAAGCACTCATATTTTTTACTGAGATTTTGGTGAACTCGCGGCGATTAAGTACGTGTTTGAAGGCTTCAGGACTCATCTCCCCTAGTCCCTTGTTTCTCATGATCTCTTTGATTTTAACGTCTTTTTTGCTCTTCAGTGTTTCAAGCTCATTTTGAGACTCACAATAAACAGTTCCTTTATCAGTCACAACCTCAAAGAGAGGAGCTTTTGCAATTTGAATCATGCCGTGCTCAAACATCTCTGGCCAGAAAGTAAAAAAGAAGTTCGTTAGAAGTGTATTAATATGCCCTCCATCAACATCGGAATCGGCAAGAAAGACAATTTTTGAATAACGAAGATCGTGATCTTTTGGGTCAACTTTCTGACCAATAGCAAGTCCTATGGAACTCATAATATCGGCAAACTCTTGATTCTCAAGAACCTCTTTAATAGAAGCTTGAGAAACGTTCATCGGTTTACCTTTAAGAGCAATCCCACCTTGATACAACTTATCTCTGGCCGAACGAAGACCACCAATAGCTGAATCTCCTTCACAGATAAAAAGAGTACATTTCGTACGGTCTTTTCTTTCATTGGCATCAAGGAGTTTTTCAACTCTTTGTTTTTTACCTTTTTTGGCCAATTTTGAAGCATCTTTTAGGTCCATCAAACGCTGACGAGATTTTGCACGCTCTAAAATGTGATCAAGAATTTCTTTATTTTTTCTCATGAACTTTTCCATGCCATCAACCATAAAAGACTCAAGGGCCTTTTCAAGGAAAGTGTCACGTACAAGTTTTCTTTTTGTCTGAGATTCAAATCGAGGATTTGGCATCACGATACCAATGACAAAAGTTGTGCCCGCAAGCACGTCATTATCAACTAAAGTGAGTTTGTCTTTTTTTGCCGTTCTCTCGAGTTTATCTTTAACAGTATTAATAAAGAGACGTTTGATCCTATCGTGGTGAAACCCTCCATCATAGGTAGGTGTCGAGTTCACAAAGGAGATCATTCTTTCTTTATCATCAGATTTTTTATCAAAACATAAAGAGAGATGAAGGTCATATTTGGCCTTCACTTTTGCTCCCTTTACATTGGTTGTCTCATATTCAAAGGCCTGATCTCCAATGAGCTGGGCAGAATCAGGGGCAATCCTTTGAGCTAACTCAAAAAGACCTTTTTTATACATGTACTTTTCATCATTAAAATAAAAAGTAAGACCTGGATTATTGTAGGCCAAATCGATAATACGTTTTCTTAAAAGCTCACGATCAATCACTTGGTTTTTATAAACTTCTTTGGCCAAGACCACATCGATTTTTACACCCGATGGGCCCTTAAATGTTTTTTCAGGAGTTTTTTTGATTTTTAATGCGCCATCAAGAAACTCATAGGACTGCTCTTTTTTCGAATTATAGTGGCGAACCGTCACTTTAAAACTGTCAGAGGTCAAACAAGTTGCTGAAGCACCAAGACCATTTTGTCCAAGAGTCCGATAAAGATAACCCTTCTCGTCAACTTCTTCATCTTTAAATTTTGAACCCGTTCTAAACTCTGTATAAACGTCTTTGATCTTCTGTAGAGGGAAACCAATTCCGTTATCCTGAACAGTGACATTTTTGCCATCAGGGGCCAAATTCACATGAATCTCAGTAACATGTCCACGATAGAATTCATCAATACAGTTATCCAAAATTTCTTCCACGGCCTTTGATTTGGCCTGATGAAAGTTTACTTTTTTAAACTCTAAAGACTCTTTTGTGTAAATATAAGTATCCAACTCCTCAATGTCATTACTTCCAAACACGAGGGTCACGCGATTACGACAGTGCCAACGCTGGTCTTTGCTTTCAATCAAAGCTTCTTTGACCTTCGCGCCACGGCGCTTCACTTCTTCAACGGCCATAGTCAAAACCTTCTTTAAAGTTGCTTGCAGGAAAATCAATAGGATAAGATTAAGGTTATCTAGAACAATAGGTCAACCGATGAGATACCAATTTTTTTTTCTTTTTTTGTGTTTTTTTGTACATAAAATCGCTTTAGCTCAAAATAAAGTTCAATTATCAAGCTCTTTTAAGGACCCCATTTTAAAAGAGCTTTTGCCTTTTTTCACACCCTCCGAAGGTCATATGGAAGATCTGTTGGAAGGCCAGGTTTTTTCAATAGGTGAGGCCACAAGTCCGACTGAATCAGAACAGCAGATGATGCTTTTTGTGGCAGGAGTGCATCCAAAAAACTGCACCAAAGTCATGCGTAAACTATCTTTGTACGAAAATTATCACGCCTACATGGACTTCATTAAATCAAGTTCCTATGATGAAAAAGCTCAAAAAATTTCTTTCACCATCGACCATGCCTTACTCCCTTTTCCTATGCTGGTAGGCTTTAATATTCCTCGAATTACCAAAGAAGGACGTTATCCTTTCACTTTCAAAGATGGTTTTTTAAAAGACCTTAAGGGTGTCGTCATCGTCAAAGAAGTGGGGAAATATTGTCTTCTAAGTCTTAAGACTGATTGGAGAGGGCCTCAGTCAAAAATCCCAAATGTGATTTTTGGGACATTTGTGCAAACCGTAGGAAAACTTGGACTTGAACACTTGATAAGAGTTTCTTTGTTTTAAAGTCTTTTCAAAAGGTCATAGGAGAATTAATCTTCTGACCATGGAAGTTTTAAGAATAAAGGCCAGTGACACATATCCTATTCGCCATAAAATGCTGCGTCATAACGGTACTGTTGAGGACTGCATTTTTAATAGCGATAACGATGAGCTGACTTTCCATCTTGGTGCCTTCGTCGATAAAAAGCTTGTGAGTGTGGCCTCTTTTTATTTTGAGCGTCATCTCAGTTTCTCTGATACCTACCAATACCGCTTGCGAGGAATGGCCACGTTACCTGAATATCAAGGCAAGGGCCTAAGTTCTGCACTTTTAAAAACGGCTTTTCCTGTCATTAAACAGAATCAGTGCACACTTTTGTGGTGTAATGCTCGCGAAAAGGCCATGGGCTTTTATACGCAAGTAGGGTTTCATGCAACAGGTGAGCTTTTTTCTGTTCCTCAGATCGGCAAACACAGACTCATGTCGATTACTATCGAATAAATTTAATTTGTTTTTCTTTAAAATCTTGATGGATACAAAAACGTGATCCGTGATGATGAGTTGTAAGGTATTGCTGGCGCTGAAAACATGATTTTTTTACGGGAAAAGCACCTATAGGTGCACAACTTAACACGGGCCTTTTTTCAGCGATATCAGCTTCACGCTTTTGATAACATTCTTGATAAAAATTTTCCATAACACAGACCCAATGTTTTTCAACACAGTCATAAATAAGATAAGAACCCGCTTCATACTTTTCAGAGATGATATCTGTGCTGGGATCAAATCCAGACAAGTCTTTCTGAGTGGAATCCCCCCAACAAACGCATGCGAAAATGCCGAAGAAAATCGTCAACGTTAGATGCATTTTATGTTACCTTTATTCATGTCTTATTCTTATCGGCCTCTTGGCCTCTTTCATTAAGGATTGCCTGTGTTCCTCTATCATGACCTTTTTCGTAAAGAATTGGCCCACACTATAAGTACTGGCATTCAGACGGCGTTTAGTATTCAAGTGCCCTGGGAAAAAGTTTATTCCCTTTTGGGTGCCACTCCAACAAAAGAGGCCGGGGATCTGGCCTTCCCACTTTTTATCATCGCTAAAGAGGCCAAGACAAATCCCGCCGCTGCCGCGAAGGCCCTTGAAGGTGCATTAAAAGATCTGCCTTCTTTTGTGATAAAATTTACGGCAATGGGACCGTATTTAAATTTTTTCTATGACTTCAATGCCATTGCGGCAAAACTTATTCCATCAATTGTAAGTGGCGCACGTTTTAAAGAAAAACTCTCTGAAAACATGCCAAAAACCATGATTGAGTATTCACAGCCCAACACACATAAAGAAATGCATGTGGGCCACATGAGAAACTTATGTTTAGGAGATGCCCTTATCCGTCTACACCGTTATGCGGGTTTTGACATTGTCTCCTCTACTTTTCCTGGTGATGTGGGAACTCACGTGGCCAAATGCCTGTGGTACCTAAAATTTCATTTTAAAGGTTCTATTCCTACTGAAAAAAAAGGTGCTTGGTTAGGAAGCATGTATTCCATGGCCCACAATAAACTTGAGGAAGAACGTGGCACTGACCAAGAAGCGGCCAACCGTGAACAACTCACCATGATCTTAAAACAACTGGAGCAAAAATCCGGTGAGTTTTACGAACGATGGAAAGAAACTCGTGAATGGTCTAAAGAGCTCATGAACGAAGTTTATAACTGGGCCAATGTAAAATTTGATGTATGGTACTGGGAATCAGAGGTTGATTCTGATTCCGTGAAACTGGCCCAAGAGTATTATAAAAAAGGTTTATTTAAAGAGGATCAGGGCTGCATCGGAGTGGATCTTTCTGAATACAAACTTGGTTTTTGTATGCTTTTAAAAACTGACGGAAATGGGCTCTATGCCACTAAAGATATCGAACTTGCTCGCAGAAAATTTCAAGATTATAACATTGAAAAAAATCTCTACGTCGTTGATAAACGTCAGGAACATCACTTTAAACAAGTTTTTAAAACTCTTGAACTTATGGGTTTTGAGAACGCCACGAAATGCCATCACCTACAATATGACTTCGTAGAACTTCCCGACGGGGCCATGAGTTCCCGTAAAGGAAACATCATCCCTCTTCAGAGTCTCATTGAGAGCATGGTGAAGATGATCAAAGATCAGTACCTTCAGCGCTACATTAGCGAATGGTCTGCAGAACAAATTGAAAAAACCGCTCAGATCGTGGCCAAAGGTGCCATCAAGTACGGTATGGCCCGTATTGACCCAAGTAAAAAAATCGTTTTTGATATGGCCGAGTGGTTAAAACTAGACGGAGAATCTGGGCCATATATTCAGTACGCTCATGCACGTATCTTTTCTATGTTACAAAAAATAGGTGCACCTAAAATTGAAGAACTTAAAATTGAGGCCCCACAAGAAAAAGATCTTGTGGCCGTACTCATGAATTTTCATCACATCGTGCAACAGGCCACTGAACAATATAAACCCTCAATTCTCACCGCTTATTTATATGATTTGTCTCGGGCCTATAATAGTTTTTATGCAGAATGTCCCGTAGGATCGGCCCAAGAGCCTACTCGCTCTTCACGTCTTTTACTCTCAGATGCCACGGCGAAAACTCTTAAGGAAGGACTCTCTTTGTTAGGGATTGAAGCTCCTGAAAAAATGTAACATAATGGCAAAAAAAGTATCTATACCCATCACTCTTGAGTTTTCAGGTTCCCAGCACTTCAAAATTATCGGTTAAGAGCGTGGCAAGTTCAGTACGATACTTTCGAATATAACGAAAAAAGTTAGTACAGGCATTTTCAAAATC
>Ga0247843_1008514_pt1 | contig 11924 bp, 9 predicted proteins | sample LaCruzMarch2017__FD_192420 | JGI IMG/M metagenome (GOLD analysis project Ga0247843, IMG submission 192420) | Freshwater microbial communities from meromictic Lake La Cruz, Castile-La Mancha, Spain - LaCruzMarch2017_8m | ecosystem: Environmental > Aquatic > Freshwater > Lake | place: Spain...
CTCGATGGCCACCTGGGCCTTAAACTTGGCCGTAAACTTCCTCCGGGTCATTCTCATCGTTCTTTCGGGTTAAGTTAATTCCTCTTGCTCACTTAACCACCCGGTCGGATTTTTAGGGAGTATCACATTCAATTATAAGTCGGTATATTTCTTCCATTATGTTGTCTGTTTACGGTGTCGCCTACAATGAGGCATAACGTTTTGCAGCTACCCGAAGGGCGGGACTTTTACCACAAAACTTGATTTGAAAAACTAATGTTTGATTAACCACAAAACTGTCTTTGGAACACGAAACCCCGCCTTTTGGGTAGGTGCTGTTAGCGGTAGGTTTTCTATTCATTTTTTTGCTTGTTGTTCAAAAAGAGAGTGAAAACTTTCAATAAAATCGTCCATGTTATTCTTTTCATAGCTTGAAATTTCTGGATACATCAGTTTTCCTTCATTTATTGGTTTATTATCTAAGTCATCAAGATTAAGAACATCATGAGAAAGTTCGTGATACAATAAAAAGTATCGCATCGGTCTTGTAAACTGTTTCCATGAAGATGGATTTATATATATCTCAATTCGACTGTCATCATTATGTCCTAATGATAGACCATGAATATGAGTTGTATTGTCGAGTTGGTCAAGCCTTGAAAATTTTATTATTGTTGTCTTAGGTTTCTTAGGGAATATGCCATAGACTTCTAAATCACGATAGAATTTTTCAACATAAATGTCAAACTTTTCATCCGCCTCATATGAATTTGCGACTATCTCTTTATATAAATTAGCTTCTGATTGTTTTTGTACTAGTCTAATAATTACAAAGGAAATAGCAATTAAGATAACTATTCCAATTACCCATTTACTTAGCTTTGATTTCTTTGTTTTCAGTTGAACTTGAATAGGCTTATCTGAATACTTATTTTCAGGCAGTTCTATTTTGCTTTTGATTGGAGTATTTAGTGGTTTTAATTCAGGAGGAATTGCTACAAAAAGGTCATTAAGCTCAATAATCTTATTGAGTTCTGTCCATTCTTCTAATCCAAAATACCAAACTTTAGTATTCCGTGTGATTTTTTGAGACTTTAATTCATCCTTAGAAAAGGGGCCGAATTTGTTTACTCCATCTGTATAGAAATATTTTCTCATTCTTAATTGTATTGTTCTGGGAAAATCACAGAATTGGTTATCAGTGCATAAAGCTGTTCAAGAGCTCTAAATTCAGGATTGTCGATTCCCATTGCTTGAAGGAAAATAATTTTGTCTTCATAAAAAACCACCCAACACTTCATTATAACAGGAAATGTTAACCCTGAACGCTCCATTTTACCTTTTACCTTAAATTGCACGGCCGGATAAGTGTCAATTGTAACTACTGATTGGTCTATTACTTGGGGACTTTTCAAAAATGAACTTGCTTCTTGAACAAACTCTTTTACAAAATTATCTTCTTGAAGAGACTCTCTCATTTGCTTCCGAGAAAAGAAAGTGACATTATCCTTTATTAAAATCAAATATGTATTTCCTTCATTTACAAACTTTTTGACAATGTTTGGACGGTCTCCTTCTTTGACTTCCCAACCAATAGGTACTTTTATTTTTAGGTTGACTTCCTTTGCTTTTGGGTGGTCTTTAATGCTTATATACTCACCAAGTTGAAAATTAAAAGTTGAAAACTCGGTAGATTTTACGCTTACTTTCTTTGCGAGTGAATTCCCTTTATAATAGTAAAAATCAACATCAATATTTTGCAGAAAGTAAGTTTTTGCAGCACCAGCTGTTTTTAAGTTGGATATTATTTCTTCTTTTATATTACTTGGTGCTTCCCAATAGTCGGGTACTTCATAATGATATATCAAAGTACGTCCTAAAGAAAGGCATCCTTTTGCCTTAATTCCATTACCGATGTCAACTCCCTTTATTTGTCGATTTACCTGGACTGCAAGTTTATTTATGTCAGTTTCAGAAAAGGTTTGACTGAATGCGGATGATGAAAAAAAATAAATTAAAATATAAATGGTAATTCTCATGTTTTATCCTTTAGGGTTTCTACCATATTGGTTTATTCCGCTGTCTGCATTAGCAAATATTAGCCAAAAACCATAAAATGGAATTATTTGCCACCATCCGTTTTTTCCTAAGTCATGGCATCTTTTTGCACCTTGTGCCCACAGAAACCAATACATTGGTATATAAGCTAAGCCAATAATTGGATATTCACCCGTTTTAACGAGTGCGTTTACAAATACAGCAACAAATACAAATATTATGAAACTTATACCATACTCAGTTCTTCTTATTCTGCCGTCAAAGGAAAATGGATTGGAAAACATTCCTTGTTTTTTTGCTGAATAACTACTTGTGGTTTCTGAATTGTTTTCAGAACTCAAATCATTTGATTCAACAATTTCAATAGTATCATTTGTTGTGTCAATTGGCGGAGGACTTAACTCAAAGATTTCTTTTAATTCGTCAACGCTTTCGGCTTCTTTCCAATCATCAAGACCTTCGTACCAAATTAAAGTCTTTGTTGTAATGTCTTTCTGTTTCAATTCTTCTAAAGTTACAGGTCCTTCTTTGTCCTGTCCGTTTGAGTAAAAGTACTTTTTCATATTATGTCTGTTTGTTGTGTTTTTAAAATTACCGCTAACGGTTTCGGGCTTGGCGAAGGTGGCGATTTTCACCACAAATGTTGATGCGGAGAACCAAACTTTGATTAACCACAAATGTGTCTGCGGAGCACTGAACCGCCACTTTTGCCAAACCCGTGTTATGCGTTCGGGCTTCTCTGTCTGTCGTTAATTTTCTGTCTAAATACAACATTGTTATTGAAGTAATTTGTTTAATTGTGTTTCTAAAGTTTCAAACAACATTGAATCTAGTTTATTAAAATTTGTCAATGATGAAAAAGGTATCTCCATCGCTGTAATTGTTATTTCGTCTGCTCCACCAAAACCTGAAATAATTTTAAAGTTGTCTGATGTATTTAGGTCGTCTGAAATGTTTGGGTAAACTAATATTATATCTGTGCAACCTCTCTTAAAAGCATAACTAACCATTTGATAAAGGTCTGATTGTGCTACACCTTTTTTGGGGTCTGTTTTGAAATTGTCTTGGCGTAATTTGTATTTGGTGTCAATGATAACTTTTCGTTTTGAACCATGTCTTGCGGTAAGAAATATGTCATGTTGCATGTTGAACACTCTAGGTATATTTGACAAGTATTCGTCTGATTTTTGATATTCAATTTTCCAGTCTTTTGAAAATTTATTTTCTAAGAACCCTGCAAGAAAGTCTTCAAAAATATATTCCATTGGGAAAAGTAAACACCATTGAGAAAGGTCGTAAGTATTACTTGAATAGAGTTGTTGGCTAAGGATAAGTTTACAACTGTCAAGTAGATTGGAATAATCTGAAAAGAAAGTATTGAGAGTGATATTCTCAACATCGTGTATGGTGCAATATAAGTCCTCAACTTCGTCTAAGATGAAAACAACATCTTGGAGCTTTCGCAAATTTTCTGAAAACTTTGTTTGCTTCATCAATAGCCTAGAACAATATTTAATTATTCTATTTACTTTATTGTCAAACAGGAATGGTTCATAATCACATTCGATATTTTGAAAATTACCGTGTGATAAACTACTGCTTACATAGCGTTTGAAATTTATTGAACCTCTCGGAGTAATCAACGATTCCTCTACTTCTTGATACATTGTTAAAGGTTGCTTTGAAACTGTTTCTAAAAACTGATTTGCTATTAAGTTTATAATCAGTTCCGGAAATTCGTCCACGTCAATTGTGTCAAGTGATGCTTGATTAAAAGGGAAGTTCCATTTTCGACAATAGCTAAACCAATAAAAGATGTGGCGAAGCATCAACATCTTTTCATTCTCTGATGGGTTCGGTAAATGTAGCCGAAATACTTTCGGATAAATCTCAATTACTTCATCTCCGTTTTGAATGAAGCCAACAAAATTGTTGGCTCTTATTTGATTGTCGTCAAACTGTAGGAATGGTTGATAATGATTGCCTGTTTGAACTTCTGTAAGTTCGGAATCCGTTTCAACAAACATGCGTTGCCTCCAAATGTCTTTCAGCATTTGGTGTAAAGCATTTTTGTTATTTATGCTCTGCCATTTTCCGTATTCGAAGAGTAGAGCCATTTTATCTTGGTGAAATAACCCAAATGAAATTTGTTGTATCGTAAGTTACATTCCAATTGGTGTCCGCAAATATTTTTGAAACGATGTCTGTCTTGCCTGAAAAATATTCCATCAATAGGGGAACAACTTTGTTTTGCAAAATAATTTCAATCGTTTGTCCTTTCATAAAGTAAGCATGCCCAATAAGATAGTCAGCAGATTTTTTTTCTTTGAAAACTGCTTCATTGACTTTTTTAAGAAGCAAAGACTCTTCTTCATTCAACATCTCATATTCTGGATAATAACCAACAAACTCAAAACGCCTACGCAAAGCAATATCAATTAAGGCAATCGACTTGTCAGCTGTATTCATTGTGCCTATGATGTAAAGATTTGGCGGTACGCCAAATTCTTTTTCTCCATTTGGCAAAGTAATTTTCAATTCGTTTTCTTCGCCTAATCTTTTATCGTCCTCAAGAAGTGTAATTAATTCGCCAAAAACCTTAGAAATATTAGCACGATTTATTTCATCAATTATCAAAACAAACCTTTTCAATTCCTCTTCTGTTGAATTTTGGGGTTCAAGCGTTTCGGCAAATTCTTTTAGATGTTCTACCAATGGATTGTAATAAACACCCAAACCTTCAACACCATAATCCAAACTGCCCTCATAAATTGCTTTGAGATTTTTTACAAGCAAGTCGTGTCCTGTTCCTCCGCTTTGTTTTGTAAACTTTATTCTTCCCTCGTCAATGTCAATTGATGTTACTTTAAACTTGTAACCTTTACTTTTCATTGGAATTTCAATCTCTTTCACTTCTTCCTCAATTAACTTTGAAAAGAAAGTATTAAAAACAAAATTGAAATCAATGTTGATTTCTTTTTTGTCAGATGATGCAAGCCAATTTTGTTTTGCTCTTTCAGCCAACTGTTTGAAAATTCCTTCACGTTTGTCAAAACGCAAAGTGCCAGATGTAACATCAGGAGAAATCCCAACTACAAAATCTTCATAGGAATAATTTTGGTGGAAAGTAACGAACTCAATTTGTCCATTTCTTCTTAATTCGTCAAACACTCCTTTATTGACCTTGTGATTATTGAAATTAAATCTTTCAGGTGAAGCTATCTCAACAGCCTTATCAATGCTATTGTATGTCTTTCCTGTTCCTGGAGGTCCATAAAGGATAATGTTTTTTGCTTGCATGTCAGCTTTATTATTTGATGCAGTTGTATTATTTATTAAACTCAAAATAGTTTTGAACTCAGTTTTTGTTGCTGTGAAATTTGTTCCTTGATTACCAACTTTCAAATTTTCTAGTCCTTTTGTTCCCTTTATTTTGCTCCAAAGCAAAGGAGTTTCAATTATATTATGTGTGATTTTGATTCCTGCTTTAAGAGGGTTTTTGTCTTCTGTTTTCCAAAGGTGTGAATCTTTTGATTGAGTAATGTTTTGTGCTTCACTTGTTACTTCTGCTAGCGAGTAACAACCTGAATTTTTACCTGAAATCCATAAAATTACTTTGTCACCTTTTTTTATCTTGTCTTTATGAGCTGAAACAGTCCAATCTTCTAACAAATTATTTTTAATTGCAGTTTCGAAATCAAATACACTTGGATTGCCTTGAAATATCCAATAATTGGCATTTCTACTATTCCATAAGTCAATAACCTTATTACGAATGTCTCTATTTTGAACTTTGCAGATTCCTTGCTGTAATTGATATGAAAATGTGTCATCTTCTTCAAGTTCATACCATTCGGAATTTGCGTAGTTGACCCAAGTGTCATACTCAATTGCGAGATTGTCAAAGGAAGGTTTAAGATTTATGTTACTTGTAACAGGTTTCGGATTCTCATTAATTCTTGCGATTGCCTTTACTTGATGTCCTTCTGTAACAACAATCAAGTCGCCAATGCTGTATTTTTTGTCCTCAACGCCAATAATAATGTTCTCTTCTTTAATGTAGTTGTAGAAGCTAGGTTTACCGCTTCCCCAATTGCATCCTAATTTCCAAATATTGCCTGTGATGCTCACTTCATTCATATTTGTGCTTGATTTACTTTTTATTTCAAAACCTAATTCTGTAAAATATTTGTTAGTTGGCTCACCGCCACTTCTCTCCCAAATATGCTCGCCATTCATTAATTCATGAGCATAACGCATCACTTCCTTAGGTGGATAGGCTTTACCATTAACAATTACATCAAACCTTGTCGAAGGTTCAAGCGAAATAGTCTCGCTGTCTATTTTCTTGACTGCATCAAGTATATGTTGTTTAGTTATTTTGTCTGGTTCAAATGCCATTATTATTTTCTTTTTCTGTCGTTGCTTTTATTATGTAGTGTCGTCTTTTAGCCTGACGCATAACGGTTTGCGGCTTTGCGAAGAAGCGGATTTCGGAGCACTAAACTGTCAACATACCACAAAAGTTGATGCGAGGTAGAATGCTCATTTAACCACTGAACCCGCTTTTTTGCAAAACCGCTGTTAGCACTTCGCCCTTCTTTTCTGTCGTGTTTGTTCACTGTCATTTAGTGTCTGTTTTGGTGCGTTGGCTTGGTGGCTCTTTTGCAAAACTTGGCTTTAGCGTTGGCTTGTGTGGTTTTGTAAATGTGCCACCAAATGCGTTGGCGTTTATTTAATTGTAGCTTTAAAAACTCTTAATACTCTTGTCCAATTGTTAATCCATTGTCCTGTTTTGTTACTTACCGAACCAAATTCTTCAAATTTTTCCTTCCCCGAAAAGTATTTCATAAAAGAATCTAATCTTTCAGTCTTTAAGTCATTTATATAGGGACTTACACAAACAAAATAATTCACCCCTTTAAAATTGTTTTCTATTCGCTCAATTAATGCTGTCAATGAAAATAAATCTATGTCAAGAATGTTTGAAAAAAGATGGATGTGAAAATTGTTTTTATTGTTTTTAAAGTCATCATCAGTTAAAGAGTCAAGGTCTTTATTTTTCGTATCTATTAATACGTGCGGTAAGAATTTTTTTATATGTAATGAACCACGTTTTAATGCTAATTCTGATGGCTCTATGAGTATAATTTGACTTGTTTTATGTTTAATATTTTTCAGATTCAAATATTCAAATAAAGTCATTGATGCCATTGCCTGACCGCAACCCCAATCTATAATATCAATGCTGTCATTGAAAATACTTTCAGGCAGAAAATCAAAAGATGTTGTAAGTTTTTGGTTGTGCATTTTACCATAACTATTCATATAAGCAAATAGTTGATTTTCTTCCGTTAAAACTGTAACACCACGACCTAATGAGTAAAATATAGAATCACTTGCAATTGAAGCATATCTATCAACAGAAACTTGTCTTATAGAATTAAAGTTCGGTTGAACATTTTCTATCGCTTTAGAATACTTAGTTTCTGTTTCTATTACAAAATTGGGTATGTATTGTGGTTTGACAATATCCCTACCTAAGAAACTATCTAAAAGAAAATGTATTTTAGTATAAGCAGATTCGTATTCTGCAAGGTCAATTCCTAATACACTTTCAATTAAGCCGTGTTTAAGAAATGAAAAACCTGTTGTGGATATTGTAGTTTCAAATTTTGCTTTCAGGTGATGAACAGACGCAAGATTGAACTGCCCAAAGTCTATTAAAACCTGAGCATAATAGTTAATCGCTGTGCTTAAGACTTTATCTCGATTATCTTCTTCTGTTTCGTAAGACGATTGTAATAACCTATTTATTTCGTCATATCGTGTTAGATAATCATTTACTTCATTTACGTTTATTAAATATAGAGCTGATGCATTTAATCTTTTACCAATATTATAATTTGAAGTAGATAAAAATTCATAAAGTAATTTAAATTGTGCTCTTAAACCTAGTCTCTCGCAAAGTTCAAGAAGTATTGATAAGAAAGACAAATTGGTCGTATTTGTTTCACTAAGTTGATTTAAAACTTGCCAATTTAAAGAAACGTAACGCCTTAATTCTTCTTTTGATTTTAGTAAGTCAGAATGTTTTTGCAATTCAAAAAAGTCATACACTTTTTCAAAATTGGCAGAAAGGTAATTTTCTAATTCTGTTGAATTATTTGTTTTACTTTGTAGTTCTTGCAGAGAAATCATAAAAGAAGTGGCGGTGTATTTTTAATTAATTCGATTATGTCTTTCTTCGTTGCTTTTGCAAAAATCTTAATTCCTTTCTCTTTGGCTTCTTTTTTCAAATCATGTAAACTCATTTTTTCATAATCTTTAGAAAGATTAGTAGAAACTGTTGGTTCGCTAACAACACTTATCTCTTTAATTTCGCTTTCATCTGAGAATGTTTTTATTGCTCTGGTTTCAGCCTTTATTTCCTTGTTGTTCTTTATTTCATTTTTAAGTAACTCAATTTTTTCTTCATATGATGAAATTAAAGATTGCTTTTCATCATTAAATATTTCTTCGTTTTCTGCTAAGACTTCTTTCTCAAACTGCTGTAACGCTAAAATAAATGTGTCATTCAGCAAGCTCTTAAAATGAGATATTGCTTTTTCGTTATCAAAAGTTGCATATGGAGGAATAAGCTGTTTCGCTGAATTGCTAAGTTTTTCGTAAAAACCAATTGAATATTTTTCCAAAAAACGCTCCAATGGTGTTTGTTTTTTTTTTGCGATAATGGTTTTATCTAAAATGTTGTATGTTTCAAAACCTTTAAAGTTCTTTTTTGAACTTTGTGGAAAAGTCATTTTATCAATGAATGAAAATGAATAGCTTCTTCTATTTTGGTAAAAAGCAAATTGAAAAATACTTTCTATTGTATAAAAGTCAAGTTTGCTGTCAAGTTTGAATTTGATAGTATATTCTCGGTTATTGGATTTATACTTATTTCTAAATTTCGTGTAACCTGTATTTAACCCAAATAATAAAGCAATATCTTCTTTTTTGCTTTCTGGAATTGTTCCATTATGTAGACCATTAACCAAGTCATCAACGCTTTTGTTTTTACTTTCACCATAGGTTGCCAGTATGGCTAAATCATATAAGTGTGTTGTCTTTTCAATTGAATCTATGTTTATTAGGCCTAATTGTTTTTCAATTTTCACACCTTCCTTTTCTGCAATCTCCTCAACATTCTGTAATGCAATATTTTTATAAATATATGGTTGCCATTTACTCCATTCACTGTCATTTGTAGAGAATAAACCAATGTATTTCTTATTAAAATATAAGCCTTTTTCTTTTTCAGCTTTTAATGTTTGCTCTTCAATTAATTTATTAAAGTTTGAAAGTGTTATAAAGTAGTTTTCAGAAAATTCCATTGAAAAATTATCCCAAACTTTCCCGCCAACTTTCATAAAAGCAAAACCTCCTAATGCTGTATTAAAGCGATTTATTTTACTTTCAACTTCGACATTTGGAGTGTTTGAAAATTCTTTTGTTAAAAATTCGTCTTCTGTAAATTCAACACTAGTTTTTTCAATAGAAATAAGGTGTTCTGGTATAAATGCTGCACCATTATTAATGTTCCAAACTGTTGTTTCCTTTTGTTTGTTATCAAGGAAAAATACTTTTTTAATTCTTGAAATTGGTAATGGAATATCAATTTTAGAAAAGACATCTGAAATATATTGAATTTCTTTAAGTTCCGCTTCAGTTAAAACAATCTCAATTGAGCAATCTGTATTTTTTATCCATTTGCTTTTTGATAGCAAGATAGAATATTCAAGTTTGTTTTGAATATCTTCTAATCTATTTGCAAAATATTTAGCTGGCAAAATAAGTGCCTTGCTCAAATAGTGAGCTAGATTGCCTGAATTTATTGGTATGTAAAACATCTGTTCCATTATAAAATTTCTGTTGTAAATGTGTTTTGTTGTTGTACTGAATTTTGAAGAAAACCAACTTGTCCTGAACAAATTAGATAAACATTTCTTCTTGCCCTAGTCAAGGCTACATAGTAATCATTTTCATTTATAACATTTAGCTGTCTAATATTATTGGGCATATCTTGAAAATCGGGAATAATTAGCGTATCAAATTCTGTTCCTTTAGAAGATTTGAAAGTTGTAATATGCACGTTTTCAATTACAGCAAGTCCGTCTTGTTCATTAGTGAATTTTGAACATTTAATACCTGCATTTTGAATGATTTTATAATATGTTTCAACGTGGTTTACTAATGGAAGCAGGATTGCAATATTATGAGTGTCTGATTTAAATTGATTAATAATATCTAAAACAGCTTTTGTTTGCTTGTTTTGGTCGTGATTAGTAATTAAAACGATTGGTCTATTTCCCCGTCTGTTTTTCGCTAACAAATCTTGAATAGTGTCGTAAGAAATGAGTTTATTCGGGAATAATGCTTTGATAAAAAGCATTATTTCATAAGAATTTCTGAAATTTTCGGTTAGAACGTAACTGTTGTTTTTTGGAAAGAGTTGAGTTAATTGATTTTGTGTTGTAGCTCTATTAGCATAAACTATTTGTTGGTCATCTGCACCATATGAAATAGAATTAGAATGTCGTTTTATTATATCATATCTATCACTTTCAACATCCTGTGCTTCATCAATAATTATTTCAGAGTAGTTTTGTCGATTGCCATTACCATATGTCCAACGATATGTTCTATCTACCGCTCTACCAGCATTTTGGTTTTCCGAACTAGCTGATGAAGACAAATACCTTTCTAGAGTTTTGGTGTATGTCAATAGTAAACTACGGTTATTACCTAAATCGTAATTTCTAATATGTCTCCATAATGAAACAACACTTTTTCCTGTTCCTGGACCACCAGAAATAGCAATTGGATTCGGGTCGTTGAGAGCAGATTGCTGACCAATTGTTAAGTCAGTTATAGGTGGTAGTTTGAAGAAATAAGCCATTACAATTTTATTACTCTAAATGTTAAGTTAATTCGTTCGGCAACATTTTGACTAGTTTTAGGCACTTGGTGTTGCCAGAAATGCTGTAGTTCACCTTGCATTATTAAAAGGCTACCGTGAGTTAGTTCAATTTCTAACTTCTCTTTTGTTTTAATGTGTCTAAGTTGGAATTTTCTTGTCGCACCAAAATTAACTGATGCAATTATTGGATTTCGTCCCAATTCTTTTTCTGCGTCTGTGTGCCAAGAAATAGAATCGTTTCCACTTCGGTATCGGTTAAGTAAAACACTGTTAAATCCAACTTTTGATACTGGTTCGATTTTTTCTTTTATATCTACAAGTTCTTTAGTCCAAATTTTGGGTGCTAATGTGATTCCCGAAAACGAATATGGTTTGTCGTTGTCGCCATACCACGCTGTCAAACGTGGAAAGGCAACTTGTTTGCCATACATATTCATTGATTCTTGCTTCCATTCAATATCCGTTTTGAGTTTTTGCAAATACATATCACTTTCCGACTTAGTAAAAAAGTCAGGATAAAATAGGTATTCACCATTTTCGATTACAGTCAGTCCTGATTTTGATTTTGGGCTTGATTTAGTCGAAATTATATTTCCAAAAAGGTCTGTAGGTTCCATAGCACAAATTTAGTTAATTCGTTGTTTGTTTTGTGATAAACTGCAATAATGTTGGTCTGTCGTGCGGTTGGGGCAAAAGCAAATGTGCTGCAAAGCGTTGGCTTTGTGCGGTTGGTTGCAGCTCTTTTGATTTTGCAGAAGCGTTGGCATTTTGTCTGTCATTTTTCTATTCGTTTATTGTCGGTCGTGTCGGTCTTTTAGGGTGAGTGCTAACGGTTGGCGGCTTTGCGTTCGGGCGGGATTTTTAGCACAAAGTACATACGAAGCACAAAGTTTGTTTTAGCAGAAAAGCGTCAGACGAAGTACGA
>Ga0247843_1008516_pt1 | contig 11913 bp, 16 predicted proteins | sample LaCruzMarch2017__FD_192420 | JGI IMG/M metagenome (GOLD analysis project Ga0247843, IMG submission 192420) | Freshwater microbial communities from meromictic Lake La Cruz, Castile-La Mancha, Spain - LaCruzMarch2017_8m | ecosystem: Environmental > Aquatic > Freshwater > Lake | place: Spain...
TTATGGCTTCTAAAGCCACTTTGGCTTTAAATTCAGGGGTAAATACGCGACGTGTTCGTTTCATTGTAAACAAGGTTTAAAGTTAAAAATTATATCCTTGTCTTAAAATTGGGGTCCACTATAATATTCATTAAGTAATTAGTGTAATATTTTTTAAATTATTCATTATTCATTATTCATTATTCATTATTCATTATTCATTATTCATTATTCATTATTCATTATTCATTATTCATTATTCATTATTCATTATTCAATATTCATTATTCATTAAAAATTCCATAGTATCTACTCCATCAGCATAATCAGTTAGTTGAGGAAACTGCGCACTGCCAAAAGAAACAGAAGATATTCCTGAAAAAGCGCCAGATACTACACACTGTATTTCTGAAACAGATGCTGCCAATTTGTATTTAAGTGAAGAAATATCCTTGTATTTTTCATAATAAAGCACACCAATTGGAGCATGTAATCCTTCATCTTCTTTTAATAATAAAAAACCATTGTCTAAATGCTCCACACCATTTATGAGGTAAATTGCTTTGTTGTATTCATAATTATTAAAATATTTAGAGTGATTTTTTAAATCATTGAACTTCAAACTTACATCTAGCAGTTGACTTGGATTCCAATCTTCTGGGAAATATATTTTGGAAACATTTCTACATCCTAAACCGAAATAACTCAACACATCATGTAAGATGTTAATTAATTCTTCATCACTTTCATTTCCGGAGATTACTGCAACAGATGTTCTGTTTTTTCTAATGATATTTGGGTACTTTGAAAAATAATATTCAAAATATCTTCCAGTATTATTGCTACCAGTCGCAATAATAGCATCAATATTTTTTAATTGCCCAGTTGTAAATTGTATATTGTTTTCAAATTGAGGCACTATTTTAATCAATTCATTAAATATAAATGGTAAAAGAATCATGTCTTGAGACGATAATTTAGCGAGCAACTTGTTTCCGCTAATTAATACACACAATGCATCGTGAAAGCCAACTGCAGGAATGTTTCCTGCCATTATAACTCCAATACACTTTGGATTTTTATTATCTTCAAAATTATATTGAATTAACCAATCTCTTAAACTTTGCGCTTCGAGCATTTGCGCAATTGCAGTTAAAGATTGTATTACATTTTTAGGTACGAACCAAGGATTATTGTTAATGACATTCATCAACAATTCACTGTAAAATTCATTAGAATCTAGCTCCATTTCTTTCACAATGTTCTTAATTTCAGAACCAAGCGCAGCAAAAGCTATGATTCTTTTTTCAATATGCATATTCATTCAAATATTCTTTAATTTTGCACGCGAAATTAAACTTTAAAATCTATACATATGGCAATAATGATAACTGACGAGTGTATCAATTGTGGTGCATGCGAGCCTGAATGTCCAAACAATGCAATTTATGAAGGTGGCACAGAATGGCGTTTTGCTGATGGAACAAGCCTAAAAGGTGAGGTTGTTGCACCAAGTGGAGTTTATCAGGCAGATACCACTCAAACTCCTGTTGCGATGGATGCTTATTATATTGTAAGTGATAAATGCACAGAATGTGTTGGTTTTCATGATGAACCTCAATGCGCTGCCGTTTGCCCAGTTGATTGTTGCGTAGATGATCCTCAGCATAGAGAAACCCCAGAGCAATTGTTGGCGAAAAAAGAATATATGCATTTGTAAGCATGACGATACACCGCGAAGGACACCGCATGTTGTTAGTTTTAACAATTGTGCTTGTGTTAATCAATGTATTGATTTTTAAAGCATTTGATGAGAGTGTTAAAATGAGATTGTTCTTTCTCATTCCTTCTTTTGTTGTTTTTAGTTTGGTGCTTCAGTTCTTTAGAAATCCATCTAGAAACCAACATCTTGGCAACTGGGTGCTTTGCCCTGCTGATGGAAAAGTTGTTGCCATTGAAGAAATATTTGAAGACGAATTTTACAAAGACAAAAGAAAATTAGTTTCTGTATTTATGTCACCCTTAAATGTACACATTAACAGATTTAGTATTTCAGGAAAAGTGAGTTATTTTAAATATCATAAAGGACTGTATTTAGTTGCTAGCCATCCTAAGTCTTCAACTGAAAATGAAAGAACTACTGTTGTTGTTGAAAACGGAACCGAAAGTGTTTTATTGAGACAAATTGCTGGTTATGTTGCCAGAAGAATCGTTACTTACTGTAAAGTAGGAGATGAAGCAAAACAAGGACAGGAATTTGGATTTATAAAGTTTGGTTCACGGGTTGACATTATTTTACCTTTAAATGCTGATGTAAAAGTAAAGTTGGGAGATATTGTTAAAGGTGGTATTACTGAAGTTGCAAAACTTTCTTGAAATTCCGCAATATAGTTTAATAGAATTCGTATATTTGTATTTAAATAAAATTGAAACTATGAAAAAAATAATTGCAATATTATGCTTTGCTGCTTTCACAACTGGAGCTATAGCACTTCCATTTGCGGCTGCAACACAAGGTGTTGAAATCTCTAATTTAGGAGATAAGGACAAAGATAAAAAAAGTAAAAGTAAAAAATCAAAAGAGTGCTGCTCTAAAAGTGAAGCTAAATCTTGTCACGGAGAAGGTGCATCAACAGAAGCTAAATCTGAAAAACCAGCTGGTAAATCTTGCTGCAGTAAAGATGGCGCTAAAGCAGAAGCTCCTAAAAAATAGAATCATTTGCTTATTGAATTTAAAGGGAACAGAAACATTCCCTTTTTTTATGAAGTAAAACGAAGCATAGCGCTTTCAAATTCGAGGTAAGAATTAATTTCAACAGAGTTTTCTTTATGAAGAATTTTATCTTCAGCATGAACATTATAAAAGATTGTTTTCCATCCTAGCTTTTCAGCAGGAACGATATCTATTTCAAAGTCATCTCCAACCATAATGCTTTCATGCACTAATGCTCCAGCTTCCTGCAAAGCCCAATCGAAAATTTCACGGTTAGGTTTTCTTGCATTTGCCCCGTCACTTGTAATAACCTTTTTAAAATACTGATGAATTCCACAATTCTTAAGTTTAAAATTTTGCACGTCTTCGAAACCATTCGTTATAATATGTAAATCAAAATTTAAGGAAAGTTTCTCAAGTACAGGAATTACTTCGGGCATCAATCTTTTTTTAAACGGAGTTATTGAAAGATATTGCTCCTCAAGCAAATCAGCTAATTCTTGGTCATCAATATTTAAAGAAAGCAAAGTTTTGTAAAATCTATTTTTTCTTAAATACAACTTATCTATCTTATTTTCTGTGAATAATGCCCATAATATTCTATTTTCCTGATGAAAAACATGAATAAAATCTTCAGCAGAAATAAATCCTTGATGTTTGTTTTGAACATGAATAGAAAATAAATCTTTTAGTACTTCATTACAATTGTAATCGTAATCCCAAATTGTTCTATCAAGGTCGAAAAATAAGTGTTTAATTTTCATTATTAAAATCTAGTTAAAATAAAAGAGCAAACTACTCATAAATATTGACCACAATAAAACAGAAATAGAAAGTGCAATAATAACTTTTCTCTTATCAGGAAATAATTTGCAGGCTAAAATTGTTCCAACAGGAATTGATATAATGGTTGGTGTAATTAAAGCCAATCCTATTAATCCATAATTTTTTATTATTTTAGTATAGATTCTGCTTGCTCTAGTAAATCTCCTTTTGGGTTTTGCATGAATTACTTTAAAACCTAAAGAAGAAAGTACATAATCCCAAGCTTGGAAAATATAATTACTAAAGAAAGAAAATGCCAAGACACCTGAAACACCGCCAGCGGTTGTGAATAAAACGAAAGGGATAAAAGCTAAATCAAGGGTAGCATATCCTGAAGGAACGGCAACAACAAATTTAACCATGCAGAAAAGAAAAATTAATAAATATTTTATTATCATTTCTTTATAGTTTCAAAGTAGAAGGCCAATCTATACAAATCGAAAATAAATAAATTGAAATTATCACCTAATAATTTTGATTTCCATTTGTTTCTATTTTTTGAGAAATAAAATGCAAAAAACTCTCTTATAATTGGTTTACTCAATAGCTCAGCCAAATTGGTAAGTTTGCTTTTAACTGGAAATTCAATTTTTTTAAGAATACAAATATTTTTAAGGCGAATTAGATTAATAATTGATTCTTCAATTTTATTTAAAAAATCAGTATTTACTTCTAATCCATCATGAATTACAGGATTATTAATATGTTGAATAAAAAATCCTGCTTTAACTATTTGTGAAGCCCAAAAGGTATCTTCATAGCCATATCCATTCAATTCTTCACTAAAGGGAATTTGAAGTAAGAGGTCTTTATGAGCTACAAAATTGTTACTCAAGAAATGTTGAACTGGTTGCTGCATTCTTTGGCTTACATCTATTAACTCACGCTTCGAAGCCCAGGTCCAATGTAATCTTAATAATCTATTACTGGGAATTTCTTTTTGGTAAATCCTTCCTCCACTTACAACAGTGTACTCTTTTAAATGTTGAAGAAATGTTTTAACAAGATTTTTGTTTTCCCCAACCTTCCCATCACAATCTAAAAACCAGCAATAATTAAACGTTGATTTAGAAACTAAATAATTTCTAATTGCTGATCTGCCTTTATTTGCGGGCAAAGCTTCATATTTTACTTTTGAATTTGCACTTTCTTCAATAAATACGCTATTTAAAACTTCCAAATCCAAGTTGGTAGAGCAGTCATCTACACAAATTAGCTCATAAACTAAATTTAGCGCATCGCATTGAATTGTTATTCCTTTTACTAATTCCCTAATATCATAATTGTATACAGGAATACAAATGGAAATCATGTTATAATAAATTTGAATCTATAATTGTTCCACCATCGCATTTTAATGTGCGTGCGCGGTGTAATTCAAACAATGTTAAATCATGAGTTGCTACAATTATGCTGCGACCTGTTGCTGCAATGTCTAGTAATAGCTGCAAAATTTCTCCGGTGGTTTCTGGGTCAAGATTTCCAGATGGTTCATCAGCAAGTATAACTTCGGGGTCATTTATTAAAGCTCTTGCAATGCACAATCTTTGTTGTTCTCCTCCAGATAATTGGTGCGGCATTTTGTGTTTTTTGGTTTGTAAACCAACTTTTGTTAAAACATCATTCAACCTTTGCTCAAATTCAACACCCTTTTTCCAACCGGTTGATTTTAGCACAAATTTTAAATTCTCTTCAACAGTTCTATCGTATAATAATTGAAAATCCTGAAAAATAATACCTAATTTTCTTCTCAATAAAGGTATTTCCTTTGATTTTATTTTTTTTAAATCAAAACCTGCAATTTCGCCTTCTCCATTCTTCAACGGCAAATCAGCATAAAGTGTCTTCAACAAACTGCTTTTGCCACTTCCCGTTTTTCCAATTAAATAAACAAATTCTCCTTTTTCAATTTCAAGATTTATATCACTTAATACAAGATTCTCATTTTGGAAAATTGAAATCGATTTTAATGAAATAGTTGTGTCTAGGCCCATACTTTTAGATTTTTAATATTTTGCCAAAAGGCATTTCTTCAATGAGCTTTAATAATTCTTCTTTTCTATCACCCAAACCTATTTTATCAAGCGATTTCTCTGGTCTATCGACTCTAAAATATGCCTTTAAAGTAAAGTTATCATCTCGTATCTGGATATAATCTGGAATCTTTGCTTTACCTTTTATTTTTAAAATATGCATGCAATTTTACTTTGGCACGAAGATATAAAATCATACTTTATAAATGCTTGTTTAATAATTGATGCACTTTCGCAGAAAAAGCATCAATATCTTCCTGAGTGGTGTCCCAACTGCACATTAATCTTACTTCATACGTAAATTCATTCCATACATAAAATGGAAATTCTTCTTGTAATAATGGAATTATTTGAGGTGGAAAAATTGCAAAAATGGCATTTACTTCAACTGGCTGTGTGATGATTATTTCATTAAATTTTAATAACGATTTCTCTAATAATTTCGCCATTCTATTTGAATGAATGGCCATATTTAACCATAAATCATCTTTAAAGAAAGCTGAAAATTGTGCTGAAATAAATCTCATTTTGGAGGCCAGCTGAGCATTTTGCTTTCTTTGATACATGGTAGATTTTGCTAAATCAGGATTTAAGAAAATCACCGCTTCTCCCATCATCATTCCGTTTTTGGTTCCACCAAAACTCATTACATCAATTCCTAATTCTCTTGTAAATTCAACGGGAGATTTCCCCAATGCAACAGCTGCATTTGAGATTCGCGCCCCATCCATATGCACATAAAGGTCTTCTTCTTTTGCAACTTTAGTTATTGCTTTAATTTCTTCCAAAGAATAAACTGTTCCGTACTCTGTTGATTGAGTGATAGATACCAATTTTGGTTGTACATGATGTTCTACACCTCTTCCTATCAATAATGGTTTAATTTGGTCTGCGTTAATTTTACCATTAACAGAAGGAATTGTAATCAACTTAGATTGTAAAAAGCGTTCCGGTGCACCTGCTTCGTCTGTATGTATATGTGCTACATCACTACATATAATTGCTTCGTATGATTTTAAGCAACCTTGCAAACCTAAAACATTTGCGCCTGTTCCTGAAAAAACAAAAAATACTTCAACTTGATTTCCAAATATATTTTTAATATCAGCAATTGCTTTTTCTGTAATATCATCGTGTCCATAACCTTTTACATGACCCTGATTTACTTCAATAATTGAATCCAATATTTGCGGATGAATACCTGAACAATTATCGGATGCAAAAAAGCGTTTTTTCATAGTTAAAATTTTATTCTCATACCTAATTGTCCTTTACTTAGAAAAAACAAATTCATTGCTTCTCTTAGTTTATTGGCATGTGATGTCTCAATTAAATAAAAACTTAAATCAAATAAAAATAAATAAGTCCCTTGTAAAATTAAACTTCTCCCTAAACCTCTAAATCTGTCAAATTCTTTTGGATTTTCGTAGTTTCTTGCTCTTTCCAGCAACCAAAGTCCGCCGCAAACATATGCCACATCGAGTCCCGAATTAAACAAAAAGGCTTTTTCTAATTTCAATTGTTTTTGATGCACATCCATTGCTATTACACTAGGTTTTTCTTTCCTCACATTTAAATATCCTATTGAAGCGATACCAAGGTTAAATACATTCCAAGCAATATTCATTTGATTAAAGTAAAAATCTTCCCCCTTTACATTATTTTTAAGTGCTATACCTGTAGCAATATTAGCTATCGACCAACCACCAAGTGCTTGCATACCAATCTTTTGACGATTTATTCTTTTAATATCATGCAAAAAATATGTACTATCTGATTGGCAAAACATTAAGTTGTTTAGAAATACAAAAATTAAGGACGAAAGAAGTTTAACGTTTTTCATTTAATCTTTTCAACTTTTTTAGCCACGATATTATTGTATCTGCAAAATGACTCTTAAATAAAGTTAGAACATTTATGTTAAATTTTATCTTTTTGTATCCGCATAAGTATAGATTTCTAATCTAGCGGGGCAATCTCCTTCGGAGAAAGAACAGATATAAGTGTACATATGGTTATAAACTCTTTTTTCACTGTAAGGAGAAACCTCTAATGCATCTATTGACCAATAAGTAGTTTCTATATATGGATCCCCATCAGCAGGCCTGTATACATATCTTTTTACTCCATCAGGAAGTTTGTCAACAAGCTTTTCAGTAACGTATATTTTTGCATACCAAGCTTTACCAGAATAGATGTTAAAACTCTGCATTCTATCATATAAACCGGCAATACTTAATAGAGGTAGAATTGTAAAAAAGATTAGAATTGCTTGATGGTAGTAAAACTTCTTGGACCAGAAAATATTTTTAATCTCAAATTTTGAATTGTAAAACAAGATAAAACTAAAAAATGCCATTGCTATATTATAGGGTAGAATTACATGATTCCAATCATTTCCCATTGGACTTAAAGCATAAAATAGGACTAGTTGAATTGTAATAGCTGCATAAACTGCGATATTTCTTGATTTTTCAAAAAGAAGTGCAATGCCAGTTATGATATTTAGCGATGCAAAAATAAATCCGCCTTCCAAAATATAAGGTTCCATTTTAGATGGAAATTTATCTGCAATTGGTAAAGCCAACCAAGGAAAAATAAATTCGTTAAATACTGCATTAAAATCTTGAAAACCACTCCAAATAAAAAATGTAACAATTATTAATCTGAAAACATTTAACAGTTGTTCTGTATTTGAAGGATAAAACAACAACCCAATAGTCATCAACAAATACTGTACATTGTATGGTTGCCAGCGCATTTGGTCACCAATCATTAAAAATGCAAACAATGAAATAAGAGCAATTTTTGTATTTCTATTCTCGAGATAAATTACTTGATAAATTGCCAAAACAATTAAAATACTATAAAATATATAATCTATAGGAGAAGGAATATTTGGAATTCCTTCAAAAATGGGTATCACTGGGAAATTCCTGTCAGTCATCCAAACTTTAGTGGAAAGCAGCCAAGTGCCTAGCGTTGCTAATAATAAAATTCTGAAAGTCCATTGCACACGTTGAAGCGAATTCTCAATCATCTTTTTCTACAATTTTAGGCAAATTTACTATTCTGATTGGGTATTCCAAGTTTTGTAATAGTTCTATATTCACAATAATTTATAATTTTGAAAAATGCGAATTTTAATTGTAGCCGCAACTCAAATGGAGGTTGCTTATTTTGAAAAAAATCTGGAAAATGGTATCTATAAAAATGAAGTATTGTTTTGTATAACAGGAGTCGGACTTGTACCTACAACGTTTGTTTTAACAAAATACCTGGCGTTTGATAATAGATTTGATTTGATTTTGAACCTCGGTATAGCTGGGGCTATTGACAGAAATTTACAAATTGGTGAAGTCTTAGAAGTGATTAGTGATAGCTTCTATAATTGGGGGGCTGAAGATAACTTTAATTTTATTTCAGTTTTCGATTTAGGATTTATTTCAAAAAATGATTCTCCATTTTCAAATGGGAAATTATTGTCCACTTATAAATCGTCATCTAAACTTAAAAAAGTAGATTCAATTACTGTACAATTAGTGCACGGTAACTCATTAAGTATAGAAAAATTAAAAGCAACAGAAAAAAATGCTTCCTTAGAATCAATGGAAGGAGCTGCTGTTTTTTTTGTCTCAAGTGAATTTAAATTACCAGTTATGCAAATAAGAGCAGTTTCAAATTATGTTGAACCCAGAAATAGAAGTGATTGGAAAATAGATTTGGCCATTAAAAATTTAAATACCTATGCTTTTGAGTTTTTAAATACAATTTTATAGTAAAATCTCATTGTTAAAACCGTTTTTAGCTAAAAAACTCAAGTATCTTTGCTTAATAACTCTATCTTCAGAAATGAAAGAAAACTCCAATTTAATTTTTAATTATTTTCCAGATTTAACTGATAACCAAAAAAAAAGTATCATTCAATTGTATGATTTATATGTAGAATGGAATGCTCAAATAAATGTAATTTCAAGAAAAGACATAGAAGAGCTTTTTTTAAAACATGTGCTTCATAGCTTAGCCATTGCTCGGTTTACAAGTTTCAAACCAGGTGCTCGAATTCTTGATGTTGGCACTGGTGGCGGCTTTCCAGGAATCCCATTGGCCATTTACTTCCCTGAAACTGAATTTGTTTTGGTAGATTCTATTGCAAAAAAGATTAAGGTAGTTGATGCTGTTAGTGACGGTATTGGACTTAAAAACGTAAAAACTCAAATTGGAAGAGCTGAAAAAGTTGAAGGGAAGTTTGATTTTATTGTTTCAAGAGCTGTTGCTCCTGTTCAGGAAATAATTCAATGGACAGAAAATAAACTTTCAAAAAACAATAATCATTCTGTTACAAACGGTTGGATTTTTTTAAAAGGAGGAGATTTGATTGAAGAAGCAAGCTTAACTAAAAAGAAGTTTCAAATCCTTCCTTTGCAAACTTGGTTTGATGAAGAGTTCTTTTTAACAAAGAGAATTGTCTACGTTATGAATAAAAAAATATCCTCGTAAAAACCTAGTTCTCTCTAGTTCACTGATTTTGAATTGTATTGAGGTTGCATATTTTCATCAGAAAACTCATGCAGAAATTTCATTGACTCTTTTACCATACTTTCAGAACCAACATATAAAGGCACTCTTTGATGAATGTCTAATGGTTTTATTTCAAGAATATCCTTATAACCATCAGTTGCTTTTCCTCCAGCTTGCTCAGCAATCATAGCCATAGGATTGGCTTCATATATCAATCTTAACTTTCCTTTTGGCGAATTAAGTGTAGTTGGATAAATATAAATTCCACCTTTAATTAAATTTCTGTGAAAATCACTCACCAGCGAACCTATATACCTTAAAGTATATGGTTTATTATTAGCCTTATCATCAGCTTGACAATGTTTGATATATTTTTTTATGCCTTCAGGAAAATGAATGAAATTGCCTTGATTAACAGAATAAATGTTTCCTTTTTTAGGAATTCTCATTTCGGGATGAGAGAGACAAAATTCTCCAATTGAGGGATCCAATGTAAATCCATTTACACCATTTCCAGTTGTATAAACTAACATGGTAGATGAACCATACACAATATACCCAGCGGCAACCTGATCTGAACCATATTGCAGAAAATCATCAACAGTTGCAGGACCATTTTTTGTTTTCCTTCTATAAATTGAGAAAATTGTTCCAACAGAAACATTCACATCGATATTAGAAGACCCATCAAGTGGATCCATACAAACAACGTATTTCCCATTAACTGCTGAATGATTATCGAATAAAATAATATCGTCATTTTCTTCAGAAGCTACTCCAGCACATTCTCCGCCAGAAGCGAGAGCTGCCAAAAATTGTTCATTTGCGAAAACATCTAATTTTTTTTGAGATTCTCCTTGTATATTATCAGTTCCCGCCTCACCCAAAATATTTACCAAACCCGCTTTATTCACTTCTCTGTTTACAATCTTAGCTGCAATACTAATATCACTTAATAAACTAGAAAGTTCCCCTTTTGCATATGGAAAATCAGCTTGTCTTTCGATAATAAATTCTCCAAGTGTTACTAAATTGCGGCTCGGACGATACATAGAAAAATATTATGGTTGTGGCAAAGGTAAAAAAATACCGCAGTGTTACTTATATTAAGTCGCTATTTTAAGATATTGTTAATTTAATGAACGAATTTTAGGAATAAAAACGCCAATTCCAATTCCTAATGCTTTGATTTGTTGAACAAATAATACTTGCCTCTGCCTTCCCATCAACAAGCTATACTGTATCATTAGGTTATGATTGACTAAATGATTTAAAACTTAAAATAATAAAAAGAGTAATGTGATTTTTTTTAAATGTACAGTTATAAAACAACAACAAATTCAAAAACTATTTGATTTTTGATGGCTTAAGCTGAAAAAATAAAATCACACCACAAATTCCTACAATAAAAAAAATAGCTTTCCAAAATTTATAAATGAAGGCGCCAATGTCCTTATTTGCTAATTGTCTTCCAATTATAAGTGTTTCAATGCTTTTATAATTTTCGTTTTTATTTGAATTACTATAGCTATTAGATGGGTTAAATCTGAAAAAAGTAATTATTTCTTTGATATCACTTTTCAAAAAATTGATTGAATTAGCTGAAGTAACGCAGTCAAAAGCTAAAACTCCGTTTTTCCCTAAATACCTAATATGAGTGCTAATTTGTTTTTTTGTTGCAAAAATACCAGTAATAATTTCTTCACTCCAATATAAACAATGGTTGTGTTCTATAAATAAATATTATATTAGCATCCATGAAAACAACCAACGAAATTCTATCATCCATAAAGGAACTTAGTGAATTTGAGAGGGAAAGTCTGTTAAATGAGTTACTTTCTT
>Ga0247843_1008517_pt1 | contig 11911 bp, 6 predicted proteins | sample LaCruzMarch2017__FD_192420 | JGI IMG/M metagenome (GOLD analysis project Ga0247843, IMG submission 192420) | Freshwater microbial communities from meromictic Lake La Cruz, Castile-La Mancha, Spain - LaCruzMarch2017_8m | ecosystem: Environmental > Aquatic > Freshwater > Lake | place: Spain...
AGGTCCAGAGTCCGTTGTGCGCACCCACGATACCGGCATAAAAACCAAAAGCGATCAGGCGTTCGCCTAAATCGTCGGTCAAAACTTCGTAATCAATGAGGCGGATTTTTTTTTCCAAAACGGCCTGTAAAAGCGGTCGGTTGTAAGCCTGTTTTTTGATGGTATGAGAGAAGAAGAGGTAGGTTTTTCCAGGGATGAGTTTTTCAATCGGCACCTCTTTCACGCCCAGCAGGATATCGCAATCGGAAAGGTCTTCTTGTAAATGAATGCCGTGTTTGGTGAACTCCTCGTCTTTGAAACACCGTACGGGCGAAGGCTCCACGACAATGCGGACTGGCGATTCGACCTGAGCTTCTGCACATTGTTCAGGGGTCATAGGGGTTCGGGCATCGGGCGGGGTTTTGCCCTCTCGGATGATGCCGATTTTGATGGTTTTACCCGCCGAAGCACGAAGTGCGTAGGCGGGTGACGCTTGGCTATTGGCTGTTGACTGTGGCACGGCGTATTTGATTTCAAATGAAGGCGCGAAGGTAGGTCAATCTGGTACAGAAAACAGTTTGTAGGCAGGTGTGGAAAACTATTAACATGGTTGGTGGAACCATTGGTGAGCGAATAGGGTTTACCTTTGCAAATTAGTTTATTGGTTGGTTGGTAACTGGTGATTGGTAGGTAATGTCAAACCGATCACCAGTTACCAATAAACCAATCACTAAACGGGGCTGCTTTGGTATTGACGGGAAGGTGTAGTCGTTTCGTAAGCATGCAGGGGCATGGTCGGTTACCCCTCAAAAAACAACGACCAAAATGTAACTGGCGAATACCAGTACGCTATGGCTGCCTAATTCTAGCGAATTAGGACGCTTTTGTACCGTGTGAGGGCTACGCTCAGCGTCCCCCTCTTAGCTTCCGATTTCTGATAGGGGCCACCGTGCATCAAACTTTTTTCAGGATAGTCTGTCGGGATGCTCCGACTGCCAGGCGAAAGTCAGGGGATAAGGCGCAAATGTGTGGGTCACTGAACCAGTCTTGTGCTCGAAAACCTAAGCAGTGAATAAGCATGTAGAAGGCGTTGCGACGCTTTGTCCGGACGCGGGTTCGAGTCCCGCCAGCTCCACTTTACCCGCCATAGCGCCGCCGATAGGCGGTGCGACGGCGGGTTTTTTATTTATACCCTACCCTCCTTCGCCCTAAACGGCCTTCGCGGGAAAAGCGACGGCGGGCCACATACCCTTTCTCCCTCAATTGAAACAAAGCCCAGATCGTTGATTTTCAATGATCTGGGCTTTTTAATTACAAAATTCAATCTCTAAATACCATACCCTTCAAAATATCGGCTAAAAACAATAGCCCCCCGGCATCCCGAAACAAGGCATAACGTTGCATGCCATTGATTTTATCGCTAAATTGAATAAAAGCACCCGGAATTTCAGCAATTTTTTGAAGGTTTTTATCCAGCAGGATCGACTTTTGCTTGTCATAAACGATGACAATCCCTTCTTTGATCGGATAGGAGCTTTGGGGAGCAGTATCCCATGTTCCCTCCAAAAGCCGATGTTGCCAACTCAATAGTTGGTATTTTCCATCCGGCATTTTGGCTGCAAGCAAAAGCTCGCTTCTGAGCACTTCCAGATTCGTATAACGGGCGGGAATGATCAGGTTTCCCACCGAATCCATCAGGCCTTCCAGGCCGCTGATCCGGTGTTTTACAATGAAATACTTGAGGCGGTCGGGGCCAATCTCAAACTTAGGATCCTTGCTCAGCAAATCGCCAAGGTCGGCAATGAGCTTTCCCTGCTCGGTGATTATTTTTTGTCGGGTAATCCGTCTCGGTTGTTGCTTGTCCGGTATTTGCTGGGTAACCAAATTTCTGTCCAACAAAAAAGCCGGTCCGAAATCGAATTCAAAGGGGGTAATCTGCTCGCCATGGTCGTCGTAGTAGGCGATTTTTTTTTCATCGTTGTAAAAAGCCATCGGTTTCCCTGAAGGTTCAAACGAACTGCGGCTAATTGCGTGGGCTGAAAATTTTTCCTGCCGGTTCTGATTTACCCTATGGAGCACAATTGGCCCGGCATTGACCAAAATATTGCGTCGAATATTCACTTCTGCAATTAGATAATACGATAAGGGAATATACCGCACCCCCTTTTTAGGTGGCATCACCCATTCGCCCCGGGCGTTGAGCACCCCACAGGCGCCCTGTTGGGGAATGGGAAAATTCAGATCTCCCGAAGGTTTGCCGTAAGGCTGCACGATCTTCGGTTCTGGGGTTTCCGGAGCGGCATCGCCGGGCGTTTGATGGAAGACCGTAAGCAAGCCACTTTGTTCGATATTGTTTTCAAAATCAAACAAACTATTGGTGCAAAAACCCTCTGGAATAATGCTGTTGAATTTTTCATTCAGGTAGATCGGCCGCGGGACGCCTGCTGCGGAGCTTTTGATATTTTGAAAGACAGCAAAACCGCCGACCGGACTAGCCGTATGTTTCAGGATTTTCAGTTTTTTTAAGGAATCCGGCAAAAGGCGGATGGAGCCGTCCAGCGTAAGCACTTTTCCAGTATTGTCCCCACCTAAAAATAGAAATACAGGGTTTTTCAAGGAGGAAGGTTCTAATCTTTTATTGAAATGCAATGGTTTGCCATTTTTATCTACGGAAGACCATAAATGTTCATTTTTTTCTTTTACCCAAACCACACCATTTCCAGAAGTATATTCGATGGAGATGGCGATATATTTTAAGGGCAATATCGCGGTACCATTGCCATCAAGAATGCCCCAAAGAGCGTCTTTCTCCACCAGCCAGGCGTTTTTCCAGGCGTATTTGATTTCAGAAAAAAACTCGGAAAAAACCAGTTTGCCTTCTTGATTAAACAGACGGTATTGTTCCCGGCCAGAGGCATTTGAAACAACCTTTATAACAACCGGCTCGTCCGAACCGACCGAGGTGGAAGTTCCCTTCGTCCGCAGGATTTCTTTTAAATGTTGATCCAACACGACAATCTCCTCCTTTTGTTGGAGCGCCAAATACGAAAGAGTATGGTGAGTATACCGGTAGCCCGTTCCGGGTAATTTGGAGGCTCCCAGCCTGTCTAACAGATAAATTTCTTTATGCTCGTCTTCCAGAATGGCTTTTTCAGCAAAATACTCAATGGGCAAGCCTGGCCAAAACCGCCCGAGTTGTTCTGTTTCAACGTTAAAAACGGCCGTGGAATCTTCATTGCACACCAGCCAAAAGGACGAATGGTTGATCAAATTTTGGTAGATGGTATCCAATATCAAGCGCCCATCGGAATTCATCAATCCGGTAGTTTTCAGGGTTTTATCCGTGAATGGTGGTTTGTTGATGATAAACACCCCGCTTTTTTCAGTGGCTTTCAAGGGCGGCCATACCAGATCCGTCATAAGTTTGCCGTTTTTATCCGCTATGCCGAACTGCCTAGGGCCATCCGCCACGATGATGTACTTTTCATCCGCTACAATGCCTGCGGCGAAATCCCTTGGAAAAATCAGGTTCAACGAGGTGTCCAAAAAGTTGACTTTTTCGTCGGGCCGGGCAATTAACATGGCATTGCCAGTATAGGTCCAGGGGTAATATCCAGGCTCGAAATGGCCTGAATTTTCAAACCAATCCGGTCCGAATAAACCTAAGGTCTTTGGTAGGGTCATGCTGCGGTTATTGCGCAGATTTAAGAGTTGAACAGAATCGGCAAGCTCTACCTGAAGGAGGTGGTTGAAATAGATAATCGAGTCCCTTTGCAAAAGGTTAGGAAGGCATTTAGGCAGTGAAACTGTACCGGCATAGTCCTTTATAGGAACCACCAGGCCACTAAGGGTTACCAGGAAGGGTTCGTCTGATTTTGAACACTTCTGATATGGTTTTTCCGGTGAGATTACCCCTAAGCATCTATCCACCTCCGGTGGCACGATCAAGCGGCCTTGTTCATTTGCAAAGCCGTATTTGCCATTGGCGCCCAAATAAGGAATCAGGTATTGCGCCGAAAGGCGAGGGGAAAACAGAAAAAAGCTCAACAGACCGGCAGATATTGCCGAGGATTTGGAAATTATGTTTAACATACAAACCATGTTCAGTTTGCTCATACTCCAGCGGCGAGTTTTTTATGCCAAAGCTTGATGTTTTTCATAAAGATGAAATTTGAATTGTTGGAAAATATCTTATTTCGCTTGCAAATATCAGGATAAACCCTAAACAAAAAGTATTAAATAATCAATAATAAATGAACACACTCCGATTTCTCGCACTGCTCTCCCTATTTTTTATTGGCTGCAACCAGTCCGGTAATCACCCTTTTGGTGAAAGTGCTTGCGATACCTGGGCAAGCGATGATACCACCGGAACCGCAACCTACAAAACAATAAGCGGGGCTTTGCTCGGGACAAGATTCGCATCGCTGGAGGAATTAAAATCTGTGATCCAGATTAAATATGAAATGGGCACTATCTCTTCAGACAGCACAGCGCCTGAAAACCAGTTGGTTTTTGTTCGTCATTGCAGCAAGGGCAAAGAAGTGATCAGTGTTTTGAAAAAAGGCACCAGCGAGGGCGATTTGTTGGGTGCCCGGTATCATGGTGCGTTTTGGGACCGCTTCGTTTTGCTTTTTCGTTGTCCTTATGCTGTGATCAATAGAAAAGATATGGAGAGCGTTTTGTTTCTTTCACGACGGAGCCCAGACTCGTTTGGAGAAGGTGATCTGGCTTTTTTTGATATTGCATTGTCCTCCGTGGCGAATATCAATACGCCTGATTTGGCTTTTAGAAATGTGCGGGACAGCACTGAAAAAGGTTACCTCAATTCCTTTAACCACATTACGGCACAGGCATTCATTACCTCCTGTTTTTCGGAGGAAATGGCTGATTTTATTGCTGATGGACATGAACGGTACCGGCATCCAGAGATCATCAGCGGAAAATTTACCGCAGCGCAAATAGCAGACCTAAATGAGGGGCCGGTGGATAATTATGTAGATCTAATCAACAATGAATGGGGACAGGAGCTGGGTAAACAGCTCAAGGAAAAGTACGGTATTAACCGCGAAACAACCTGGAGTCCCGAATTGCTTGCAAATTATCTGAATGACATACAGCGCTATTATAGCTGGGCCTTTCAAATTGGTTTTGACCCCTTTCGACCGGAAGACGAAACAGTGATCCGATTTTCAAGTAAAATTGACGCCTTGATGAAAAAACGCTTGAAATACAATTAAGCAAATTTGATCTTCAATTCCTTTTCAGACGGTACAGCGGGCGTTTCTCGACGTTAAAAGTATCCGTTACAATGGTATAATTTTCCTGTAATTCCTTCACTCCCGTGGGTCGCCATTCCTTTAAATTCTCCAGCCAATATGCATCCACCATGGCTTTGTTTAGGCGCGCTCCAACTAGATCTGCCTCAGTTAAATTGGTTTTTCTCAGATCAGAAAAACTCAGGTTTGCCTGACTCAAGTTGGCCCTTATGAGCTTGGAGCCATAGAAATTCACGCTTGTCAGATTGGCCTCGTTGAACATGGCCCCGCCCGCTTCTGCCCGCTGAAAATTTGCATCATATAAATCGGCCTTTCTCAGTTGCGCGTTGGGGAGAGTCGCTCCGTTCAGGTTTGCCAATCGGAGGGTGGCTTCGTTCAGTTGCGCCCAGCTCAAAACCGCTCCTTTCAAGTCCGAATTATTGAGATTTACCTGATTCAAATTTGCTCCCCAAAGATTTACTTTCCCCAAATTAGCTCCGATCAACTTTGCGCCATTCAAATCAGCATCTTTCAAATTTGCTTCATGGAGGTTTATGCCGCTCAAATCCGAACCTTTCAACCTGGCCCCACGCAAATCTGCCTTGGCAAAGATTGCGTTCCGTATTATCTGGGTGAATGAACCTGTGTCAATGTTCATAAAAACCAAGGCCTGCAAGAGTTGTCCTCGCTCCGGGCTCCACGCTTTATCCGACAGACTATCTCCTTCGATATAATGGTAAGGTGTGAAAGAGAAACTCAAGGCCACTATTCTGGCGATCGTGGATTCACTCAATGTTCTTCCGGGATTGCGCTTTAATTCTGCCCCAACATCTTCCAGCACGATCCCTATCAGCGGCTTCAGGTCATTGCGCTTCACAGAATCCATCATCGTGGCCATTTCCAGGATCCTCTGATCCTGCTCTTGAATTTGAAGTTTAAAAGACTCGGACTGGCGGTAGATCGTTCGCCCACCTACTACGCCTCCCAGCACAAGCATTCCCAGCAAAATGATCCAGATGAAGGTATGGGTGCTTTTGGAAACTCCTACTGCCGTTTTTTTGCCCATCAGTCCGCGCAAAACATCCCTGTTCCAGGCAGCCAACAACACCAGCACGAGCGAGACAAAAGCCAGGGCTGCAACAAAACCCAGCCAAAACGAATCGTTCTTTTCAAGCTGCGGCAGGCGAAGAAACCCCAATGCCCACCCGATCAACAAGCCGAAAAACAAGCCAATAAGAATGTACTTTTTCCCTTTCATCCTTAAAATAGATTCTTCACGCAAAATTAGAAAACTATTGGAAAGAAGTTCGTAGCCAGCTCCAAATGGTAGGGCTACTGGTACTACATCGCATTCGATAATCTGCCCAAAAGCCAATGGCCACGGTCAATACCCCAATGGCAACGATACTGGCCGGAATTCCAAACGCATCTGCCAAAATGCCGGTGAGCAAGGCCCCGATTGCGTAACCCATGTCCCGCCAGAACCGGAATACGCCCAGGCTTTTGGCCCGGTCAAACGGGTGCGTGTTTTCGGCAATCGAAGCCAAAAATGTCGGGTACACCATCGCGGTACCCCAGCCGAGCAGCGCCAAAAGCAGTGCAAACGAGACAAAACTGCCTGCCATCGCCAAACCCAGCAAGGCGAGTCCCTGCAAAATCATACCCCACAGCAATAGGTCTTTTTTGCAAACCCAGTCAGACAGCCGCCCACTGAACAACTGCCCGATGCCCCAAACCGCCGGGTACACGGCAGCCAAAATGCCGATTTCATGCAACGAAAACCCTTTTTGAAGCAGAAAAATGGGGAGCAAACCCCAAACCATTCCATCGTTCAGGTTATTCACCAGCCCGGTCACGGTTACTGAACCGAGGTTGCGGTGTCGCCAACTGGTATCCTGGAAAATTTGCTCCAGACGTGGCACCCGGCTTGTGACCGCTTCCGCCGCAACGTGTGCGTGGGTGTCTCGCACCAACAACAAGGTAGCGAGAAAGCCAAGGATGGACAAGCCCACTCCGAGGTAAAAAGGATAGGGCCTCAACCCGTATTCCCCTGCTATCCAACCGGTTGCGAATGCAGCCAAGGCCACCGCGAGGTATCCTGCAAATTCGTTCAAACCCATCGCCAAGCCCCGGTCGCGCTCGCCCGCGAGGTCTATCTTCATCACCACCGTGGCCGACCAGGCAAAACCCTGGTGTGCGCCAAGCAAAATGTTGGCGCCGATCACCCAGCCCCAGGTCGGTGCAAACATGAGCAGAAAAGGCACCGGCAGACCCAGCGCCCAACCCAACAACAGCAGCCGCTTGCGACCCAGGCGGTTCGCCAAGGTGCCTGTGAACAGGTTGGCAAATGCCTTTGTGATACCAAAGGCTACAATAAATGACAGGATTGCTGACTTCGCCGCAATCCCAAATTCCACCTCAGCCAGTTGCGGGAGGATGCTTCGCTCCATGCCGATCATACCACCAACGAAACCGTTGATGATGACCAAAAGCACAAATTGGGGGAGATTGGCACGAAGACCGAGCTTTATTTCTTTCATATTGCAAAGGTGGCCACCTTGGGAGGTGGCAATTCTTTACAAATGATAAGAAATCAATGCTGCGCCCTGATCCGACTAAGACTCACGGGCGTAATGCCGAGGTAGGAGGCGATGAGCTTGAGTGGTACCCGTTGGAGAATGTTGGGGGAAGATTGAAGCAAGTCGCGGTATCTTTCCTCTGCACTGTGAAATTGCAGACTTTCAAGGCGATTGACCGTTTCAACATATCCTGCTTCAAATATTTTTCGGAACAAACGCTCAATGTCTGGATAGGTATCATAAAGCCGAAACAACGGAGTGGCCTGGATGGCAATGACTTCCGATGTTTCCAACATTTGTATTCCCTTACGGGAAGCCTTGCCGCTGAAAAGGCTCTCGACGCGTGCAATGATTTGATTTTCAAATGCAAAGCACTCCGTAACATCCATGTCGTCTTTGAAATAATAGATACGTGCCATGCCCTTTTTGATAAAATAAATGGTTCGACAGGTGTGCCCAATCGGTTGCAGGTCCTGGCCCTTCTTGATGATGTGTGTCGTGCAAATGGCCTGAATGGCCGTCTTCGCAGCGTCTGACAGCGTATGGTATTGTTCGAAGAAACGAAACAGGGAAGTCATCATAGTTTGCCCGAAAAGTAGTGGTTTAAGGTGAAAATTAAACCAAAATACCGACTTCATTTCAAGGGCCTCTGGCACTTTTGACTCCATGGCCCAATTTGTTTCGAGAAAGACGGCCCTACCCGCTCTGAACTGGAAAGCCCGCGACACTTAGGCCTTTTTATCTGAGCAAAATCACTTCCCGTCAACGCAGATACAGACTTGGACTGGTTATTGCAAAGGGGGGCTTGACATCCATCATGTACGCTTTGAATCCCGAATTTGATTCCTAACAGAGTCTTTTGGTCAGGGCGTCCTTTTGCATCTAAGTTCATTTTTTTATTAATCTTTAAATTTTCCCATGACTCGATCCTGTTTTTTAATCGTGTTTGCATTCATCATTTCCACCAATTGTTTTTCTAAACCCATTTTAATTTCAAATCAAGATCCGCTTCTAATCAACCTCGTCTCGCTGCAAAACCCCAATTGTTTTAACCCGCTTGGCGCTATCACCGTGCTCGCCACCGAAGGAAATCCAGGTTACACTTATGTATGGAATACCGGTGCCAACGGGCCCGTACTCACTGGTATATCGAATGGAGAATACACCGTCGTTGTGACCGACAGCGATGGTAATACCGCTGATCTGCTCGTGAAAGTGGAAGAAGATTTTGCAGCACCAACGGCTGAAGCTGGCGACCCGAGTATTGTTCCCTGTACCAACACCCTCACTACGCTCAGCGGCAGTGGTTCCAGCGGACCTGATTTTGCATACCAATGGGTGGCTTCAAACGGAGGACATATTCTTTCCGGGGCTAACACGCTTACTCCAACTATTGACCAGGCTGGCACTTTCCAACTGACGGTGAGCGATCTGAATAACGGTTGCACCGCCACAGATCTGACCACAGTCACAGGACAAAATATCCCGCCCGCTGCAACAGCCACTGGGGGCGTAATAAACTGCAATTCCAATTCAGTGACGCTTAATGTGGTGTATACTGCATTGAATACCAGCTTTTTCTGGCAAGGCCCGGGCGGATTCAACTCATTGCTGGTGAACCCGACAGTCAGTACTGTGGGAAACTACGTGTTCACGCTTACAGACACCTTGACCGGATGCATCCAAAAATCAACGGCTGTGGTGACTGCTAATCTCGTGACGCCCAACGCAGACGCAGCGGGTGGCGGGATTATTACTTGTGAGCAGACTTCCGTGCAGTTAACAGGCACTTCAACCACCCCTGGGGTGCTATTCCAATGGATTGGCCCGAACGGCTTTTCATCCGGTCTGCAAAACCCGACGGTCGGTATCGCTGGCACCTACACTTTGACGGTCACCAACCCACTGAATGGTTGCACGGCTTCTGATGGAGTCACTGTATCCAGCAATCTGACGCCCCCGGTAGCCACTGCATTTGCCAATGGCACCCTGACTTGCAATAATCAAATGGTGCAAGTAAACGGCTCTTCCAATACCCCTGGCGTGAGTTTTGCTTGGACTGGGCCCAACAACTTCATGTCAGGCTTGCAAAACCCAATCATCAGCGCACCTGGATTGTATACGCTAAGCATCAAAAATCCAGTGAACGGGTGTACTGGAACAGCGACGGCAACGGTGATGCAAAATATCACAACCCCCAATGTATCGGCTACAGGGGGCGTGAAAACCTGTTCGTCGCCCATGGTAACCCTGATGGGCAGTTCCACGACACCGGGTGTGACTTATAGTTGGACCGGCCCGAACGGGTTTGTTTCAACCCAACAAAATCCGAGCGTAAGTTTTTTCGGAAACTACACGCTCCAGGTGACCAACCCACAGAATGGTTGTACCTCAACGACTTCTGCCGCGGTTTCTCAAAACATCACGCCTCCCAGTGTTTCTGCCAGCAGCGGAACCATCACTTGCGCCAATCCATTGGCTCAAATTACCACCAATTCCTCCCCAACGGGACTGAATTATTCCTGGTCAGGGCCCAACAACTTTAGCTCCACCCTGAAAAACCCCTTGGTGGGCGTATCGGGTTATTACACTGTAACTGCCACCAACCCTGGCAACGGATGTACCAATACGGCCTCTGTTTATACTTCTGAAAACATCACACCTCCTTTCGCTTACGCAGGGGTGGACCGATCTTTGAACTGCTATTTTTCCACAGTTTTGATCAATGGTTCCTTCTCCTCCAACGGTGCTAATTTCAGTTATCTCTGGACGACCTGGGACGGCAATATCATTGCGGGAGCAACCACCCTTTACCCAAGTGTAAGTCTGGAGGGCAACTACACTTTGAAGGTTACGAACACCCAAAACGGTTGTATAGATTTAGACAGCATGATCGTCAAACTCTCCCCACCTGTGACGGCTTCCATTTCCCAAACCACCCCCGTTTATTGCAGCGGAGGTTCCAATGGTAGTGCAACCGTGGTAGCGGGTGGCGGATCTGATGATTTTTCCTACAAATGGTCTAACGGAAATCTAAACGCCACGATCAATGGACTAAGCGCCGGGACCTATACCGTTACCGTGACGGATAATGAGGGTTGTTCTGCAACCGCCAGTGCCACGATCAACCAACTTGTTCTGACCGCTTCGATCAATGTAACGCATCAATCCATTCCCGGAGTAAACAATGGGTCCGCAACCGTCATTGGTGGCGGCGGCTCAGCCCCTTATACCGCAAAATGGAGCACAGGAGCCATGACCTTGACCATTAACAACCTTGCACCCGGGCCTTACATGGTAACCGTGACCGATGCCCGTGGTTGCACCCTTGTAAAAACAACCAATGTAAATCCTGCAAATTGCATCATAACTGGCAGCATTTCAGGGCTGAACGTGAGCTGTTTTGGGGCAAACAATGGCTCTGCCACAGTAAATCTGATTTCAGCGGTAAATCCGGTTATTTACGCATGGTCCCATGGCGCCACGACCAAAACAGCCTCGGGACTTGCACCCGGCAGTTATTCCGTCACCGCAACCGACATCTCCGGTTGTCAGGTAGTACAAACCGTTCAAATCACAGGACCGCAACCATTATTGAGCTCTGTGATTGCTAAAACGGAGGTACGCTGCCCTGGCGCTGCGGACGGTTCGATTGAAGTGGGTATTTCAGGCGGCACACAACCTTACACTTATCTCTGGTCCAACAATAGATCAACCGCCTCCATTTCCGGGCTTGCAGCAGGCACTTATACCCTGACTGTTACTGATTCTAAAAACTGCACCAGCACCCTTAGTGCTCAAATTAATAGCCCGAGTCCCATTACCATTTCGGTGTTGAGTAAAACGGACGTCAATTGTACGGGGGGGAATAACGGGACGGTCTCGGTTTCGGTACTCGGCGGACTTCCGCCATACCAATATTTCTGGTCTAATGGAAGCACTGTTTCTGCCATTTCAGGGCTGACCCTAGGTAATTACACCCTGACGATCACGGATGCCAACGATTGCCCCAAAAGCCTCAGTACCCAGATTTTGATCCTGGATCAGACGCCTCCAGTGCTGCAATTAAAAAATGCCACCGTTGATTTGGACAAC
>Ga0247843_1008518_pt1 | contig 11910 bp, 8 predicted proteins | sample LaCruzMarch2017__FD_192420 | JGI IMG/M metagenome (GOLD analysis project Ga0247843, IMG submission 192420) | Freshwater microbial communities from meromictic Lake La Cruz, Castile-La Mancha, Spain - LaCruzMarch2017_8m | ecosystem: Environmental > Aquatic > Freshwater > Lake | place: Spain...
TCCAGCATGATATTCTTTCCTCGCCCCTCTTCCTTTATTGGCGTCGGCGGCGTCGGAGCAATGCCCACGGCTTCGCCCACCGCCCGGCGGCGGCTGCAAGAATCAACGGCCGAGGACGACATCATGTTCCGTTGGCTGGAGGGTCGCGAGGGTCAATTGAACGAATTCGTCTTTCGGTCCAAGATCCATGCCATTCCGGGCAATGGCGGTGAGAACGACGACGCCAATAGCAGTAGCAGCGGCGAAGCCACGAGTACCTTTCCATCGTACTATTATCGATATGATGATTTTGTTGCCGCATTACGACTGGTATCGAATAATGGCACGAACGACAAACTCACCGGACTCGATAAACACGTCTTTTATATCGGTCGGCATGATATCACGGACGATGAATTCCAAGTGAATGAGTATCTACTCGCTCCTCCCGGCAAAAATGATGATGATGATGATGATGAAATTATTGGTCGAGGCAGGAGGAATAGGATTCTTCAAACAACAACGGACAATCCACAACAACAACAACAACAACAACAACAATCTAGCAATAGCAATAGCAATAATGATACACTCGAATATGGATTAGTTAATATAGCCGCATTCTTGGGACATGCCATGACGACGAGTATAATATATGATGTATGCGATGAATTTCATTGGGAAACTAGTAATGATTATAATCGTAATACTACTACTACTACTACTAGCTCGACGGCAACGAATGATGATTCATCCATGACTACTACATCGACTACAAATAATGCAATGGGCGTTCGATATGCCATTAGCAATAGCTGCGGACAGAATTATCAAAATTATCAAGACTTTCACTGTAGTGGCAGCGGCAGTGGCAGCGGCAGTACTACTTCGACTGCTGCTGCCGATGATGAATCATACATGGAATGTAAAGTAAATCCCAACATGATAATACAGGCCAGTACATCGTTGACATATATTAATGCCCCGCCCCCATTGACTTGTATGCCACGTTCGACTATGGATGTGCCATATACGGGATATTACGACGTCGACGAAGGGAAAGTGATGACCGATTATCCATATAAGAATACATATGGTCGGACCGATATCGAAGGATGTTGCTACTGGGGACGGGGGGCACTCATGGTACGTGGGATATGTACTTTGGGCAAACTGAATTATTACCTTGGCGTGGGTGGTCTCGCAGGAGGAGGAGGGAATACTACAACAACAACAACAACTACTACTGCAAATACACCACGATATCCCACGACAGATTTTTGTGCCAATCCTGAATCGATATGCACTGGTCCACAAAGTCGTGAAATGCGATGGGTAACTAGTTTCTTCGATTGGACGGACCGCGTCCAAAGTTACGACGACTCGGACGGGTCCGGTTGGAATTATATGAATGAATTGAAAAAGTTCGTTTTGGGGGGCATGATCGACGATTCGTTTATACATGCCACTAGTGCTATATTAACAAAGGGATGTCATTCGCCACCCTGTAGTAGTAGTAATAGTGCCAGTGCGAACGATGTAGAAGGAGGTAATAATGGTGGTTTTGGGACAGGTTCCACGATACACCTGGCCGAGGAACGTGTGACGAATTTTAATATTGCATTAGTCGCACTCGAGGCAGGACGGGGTGAATTGGCATTATTGCGTGGATTGATACAATACTTTACGGATAGAGAAGATATTATGGCCACACAAATATTACTGTCACAAACGCCTCAGGGTAAGCTATATCCATCGTACAGATATCAACTATCCGACTTTCTATCCGCATTAACATATATATCAGAACGGGGTGTGGGTGGACGTAAGTTCTACATGGGCGAATCAAATATACATCAGGGTGTGCGGTATGGTGTTGTAAATGCTGTACTATTCTTAGCCCAGGCATACAAGGAATCGATACAATATGATGCATGTGATGAGAATAATTGGGAACTTGTGAATGATTTATATCCATTGTCGAATGCATGTGGACAGCTGGGAATGAGTTATCAAGATATGGTTTGTCGTGAGGATGAGGCATATATGGAGTGCTCGGTCCAGGCTGATATGGAACAAGTTGCAATAACGAACGCTGGTTGGTTCCAGGCTCCGGCACCATTCAAGTGTGGACCGAAGTCGAAGGTGAGCTTTTATCATACATTCTCCTCTTTGTAATGGTCCAACTTCATTCTTAAATACGATAAATTATCTTTCTCCCTCTATTTGTTACCATGAAGTACCCGATCACGGGATATTGGGATTATGATATGGGCAGGGAGAATAATGCCGACGCGTATGCAAATGCTCGTGGTCGAGTCGATATTGAGGGTTGTTGCTTCTGGGGCAGGGGCGTTCTGCAAACTCGAGGGACATGTATGTATGGCAAGCTCAATTATTGGCTTGGGAAACGAGCCGCCGATGAAGGTCGAGATGCCTTGTATCCTAAGATAGATTTTTGTTCCTTCCCACAGGGTGTTTGCTCTAGCTCGGAAACATACGGAGGTCAATTGCAGTGGATGGTTGGGTTTTTTGAATGGTCAGACAGAATCCAGACCTACGATGTTGATGGTTGGAACTACATAGAGAAGCTTAAAGAATTCACTGATGGGGGATACAAAGACTTTTCATTCGTCGATTCAGTCAGTGGTATACTAAACATTGGTTGTCACAATCCACCATGTCGGGGGTTTAATGATGTTGCCACCGACCCTCACAACATGCGTGATCGGAATGATATCTTTCAACGATTTTTGAATCAACTTCAAGTAGAACGGACCTTTCGACCACCACCAAAGCCAACTCCAATGCCATCACCGGCTCCAACTGAGGGAGAGGAACCCACTACTAATGTACCGACCGAGCTTGAACCTCCTACGGAATCCCCAACTTCATCTGCAATGCCAACAGGACTGATGGGACGACCTCCCGCCGATGCAATCGATGCCATTTTTTCTAAGATTGAGGAGGTAATGCAGTCAATTTCAATTTCTTATGGGAATGTAACGAATCGATTTGCAGAGACTGTGTTTCAGAGTGAGCATCCATCTGGTGATATTTGGCCTTCATATCTTTACACGTGGCAAGGATTTTATTCGTCGTTGAAAAAAATGACGTCTGGTGAAGGACCGGGGGAAAAGAATTTCTTTTACATTGGTGATGGAATATCAGAGAATAGTCTGGAATATGGCATAGTCAACGTCGCAGCCTTCTTGGCTCAAGGTGTTGTTCGATCTATTTACACCGATACATGTGACGAAAATTCATATGACATGGTTGACTTTCGATATCCACTATCGAACTCTTGCGGCCAACAGGGTCTGTCATACCAAGATGAGATATGCGAAAAAGATGAGGACATCGGTCTAGAGTGTGAGGTGGATGAAGATATGGAAATTAATGGAGTAACAAACGCCCGTTGGCTTGGTGCCCCCCCTCCCATGTCTTGTGGAAATCGGCAGGTGGGTTACTGGGATCATACAACTGGTTTAGAAGAGAACGATATTCCATTTATGAACAAGGGAGGTAGAAATGATACGCAAGGCTGCTGCTGGTGGGGCCGGGGCGTCCTGCAAGTGAGAGGCGTCTGCTCCTACGGCAAATTGAATTATTGGCTCGGGGCAAAGGCGACCACTGAGAAGAGAAAAAGCCTTTATCCTGATATTGATTTCTGTAAGAACCCGGGAGCAATATGCTCCGACAAGCGATCTCCCGAACTTCGATGGATTACGGGTATGTTTCATTGGGTTCAAACTGTTCAGCGTAATAGTGGTGATTTTCAGTACTTCCAGACGTTGAAGGAGTTCGTTGATGGCGGCAATTACTCCGACGAAATCTTCATAAACATGGTCAACACAATGCTAGGAGGGTCAGTAGAGGACAGATCTAGAAGAAGTGACACGTTTTACAATATCCTGAGAGCATTTAACTTGATCAAAGTTGAAGGGCATTTCACAGGAACACCGACTTTCTGTGGTGTAGATTTGAATGACGCGGGGATTAAATGTCGGCCTTGTGATACAAATCTGAACTGCAGTGGAGCAGAATTCTGCTACGCCAATGTGACGACATGTATTGCCACCATCAATGATGATACCAGTGCTGAATCAACAAATATTATTGCCGTTCCGGTCGATGTTGACATTAATTCCGCAATAGAAGATGATTCAACGAATGTAACTGATGTTCCTATCGATGACGACAATTCCACATTATCTGGCGATGCTCCTACTGTTGATGACAAGATGACTAATAACTCAACAGCGAATATCACAACTGCAGTTACAACTAACAATTCGAGCACTAATGCAGCAGGAGCCGAATCTCCTATTGTACCAATGTCCCTTCTAATTTCCTCATCCACGAGTTTTTGTGGCGTAACATGGGGAGATGCATTAACAAAATGTGCTAAAAGATGTAAGTTATGTGTTGCAATTTGACAACTATTTCGTGGCGAATCTAATAATTTCCATTGTATCATTTTTATCTTGTGACTTGAGCAGGTCCTTCAGGCACAGACACGGAGTGTGATTCTACCGAATACTGTTTTATTGACATAACCATCTGCTCTAGCAAAGAAATTGGTCTTGACCAAAATCAGAAGGAGGTAAATGAACATAACAATTAGACCTCAGAATAGGGTTAAGACATACATTATATATATTGTTATAAAGGAATGGGCTTGGACGTACGATGTTGGTAAAACTTAAGCCAGAGCCAGTGTTATAATCGTAGTACAACTCTTTGCTGCCTCCTGTGTCCACTACCGCCACTGACCCCACCACACTGTTACTGGTATAATTCGCGATCAACGGACTTCTCGACCTTTTACTTCAGTCAGACAGTTCACTTTCCTTTACTCATCTTCGCAGGACGCCCTAAGGTATCCAACCAGAATTGTTCTAAGACTTAATCAACATTATTCGTTTATTATTTACGTCTACAAAAAGTCAATATCACCGCCTGTTATTGACTAGTTTCCTCAATCAGAATCAACCAGAATATTTCACGAGTTTTTGCCTTCACCTGACGAGAAGACACTCGCTATTATACTTCGTCAATACCTTTATCCATGACAACTGACTCTTCCCTGGTTCGGTGATGTATTACTGGCACCGGATTTGTGCCATTGCACTTGTATTTCGGAGTTAGGAAAATCTCCTCCCCATCTACAACTGCCATCCAGCCCTTCATTGGGGGGGCACCAGAGCAAGGATTAGTTTCATATGCGACATAAAAAACAAAGTGTCGCTCCTGATGTCCGTCAATAATTGTAGCGGTTATGTACCATTTCCTTGTTCCGTTGACACATTGCCATCTACTCAAGTGGAACATTGCTTCTCTGCCATGATATTCACCAATTTTGACATACTGAGGGACATCGTCGCGCAATCCAAGAGCTTGGTGATACCTTCCGTTTATATATTGTATTCCACACTCAGTCACATGTAAGTTGTATACATCAAATTTGTTGCCAATTTCAATTGAAGTACCTTGAAGCAAATTTGAACGGATGGCATTAGTTGATTCCAAACAATCGTCAGGATAATTTGCGGCAGCTGCTTGAAGTAGTTGTTCTGTCTGTTCATGAAGTTCGTATTTATCATAAAAGCTGGTCAACAATTCGAGAGCCAAACAAGCTTCGATTTGGACAAACGCGTCATGTGGATGAGCCGCAAGGGCGTAGACAAGGGATGTGAAGCCTCCTACGCATGCCACAACTGTAGCACTTTCTGAACCACCAGCTACAATGACGGATTGCAATGCTTTGCAGGCTTCTTCCTGGATAGTTGCATCATCAACGTGGGTTTTCATCGCAGTTACAATAGAAGCAATGGCGCCCGATGCAGCAAACGAAACCTCCCGTAATCCTTCTGCTGGTGACAGTGCACTGAGAGCAGAGCATGCCTTTCCTTGGACCGTGGGTTCATTTGGATGATTCCTCATTGCATTCACAACCGCGGTCAAACCTAGTAATGCAATTGATGCAATCTCTTTCGTCGACAACCCTGTGGCAGTCACTGCTAGTTCTAGTGCTGAACAACCCAGAATCTGAACAGCTTCATCTTCCTCATTAGCCCACATAGTAAAAACAATATCACGAACTGTTGCGTCAGGATTTTGAACAGCCTGCATCGATTGATGATATTCGTCCTTGCTAATCATTTTTCTCTGTTTTCTCTTGCGATATCTACCTCCACCGCCGTCAACTCCCATCGAATTGCATCCTTCTTGGTCGACTTGACTATCTAGTTCTTCAGGTATAACATGATCCTCAATTTGCTCTCTCATCGCGTACAAAAAAGCTTCATTAACATTTCGCTCTAGACCGTGAGGATGAGCCTCATAAAGACTAAGCATTCCAGTGCCAATCCAATCTTTCCTGCTTTCAATTGCTAAGTTGATTGGCAGGTCACCAGCCGCATTTGTCATGCCAGCTCCTGCGGGGAACGCATAAAGCAGTTCTGTAATGAAAAATTTTGACAACGATTCTGATGATTTTGTTGCCACGAGAGCGGCGTAGTGAAGCGGCAGATTGCCATTTGAGTCTGACTGTGCCACCATTTCCATGTTAGTTTCAATGATGAACCTCAATAAGTCGGGCGGACAGGACATATTTTTTACAGCATTGTGCAACAGATTACCTCCAGATTCATCATCACCTTTCTCAAGAATCATCTCAATAATGTTGAATGTATTCCTGGCGGCATACTTAAATCCTTGTCTATATTTTATGATTTCAGCTTGGGAATTGTCCCCGTTAAAACTTCTTTCACTCTGTTCAAACTGCCTGACGAATCGACGGTACAATAATGTTAATACATCATCGTCCATCGTTTCAGAAAATGAATCAGAATTGGTTCCTTCGCTCAAAACTTGTTTGACGGCTTCAACAGTGGGTCCTGATGGCGTATCAAAGTCATCGGGTAAGGATTCAACGATTTGATAAAGCAGACTTTTGTTACCATCTTCATTGGACATTAAAGAGTTGGAACGCGATAGTGTTGTGTGTGAGGTATCGGTCATCGCAGCAGTTGTGTCAGTTTCTGACAACTCTCGAAAATTTACATCCCCTCCACTACTAACGAGAAGCTTGACAAAGTCGTCCGATTCGACTATTTGACGAAGAACCTTGTCTATCTCTTCGTTGGGTATAATACCTTTGTTTACAGTGACCGCAGATCCATTTCCCTCTTTTTGCATAAGGTGCTGAATTAGCTCTTCGGGCAGTGATTGCACAATGTGATGAAGAGTTCTGTCGACCACTTCAGTCGAATTTACACTGTGCGATATGTCATCCACTATTGCGTGTTCCACAGTCTCCACAGGCAAGCCTGGCACGGCTGTCCTTGATCCTTCAGTACTTGTACTAGCGTACAATGTACTCTTAATCGTCATTCGCAACGCTTCTAGATTCTCCTTAGCCTCGTACAATTCTTTCTTGGCCGAATATATTACTTGTTTTGGGGAACATTCTGAGACATCGTCCGCCCTCTTCATTGCCTTCATTAACCTCAATTCCGCAAATTCGATGGTGCTCGCAAATATCGGCGCCTCATCCTCCGACGAAATTGTCAGTTCGGAAATACGGCGGGTTGACGATCCGGACGATGTTTGTAATGGGCTCACAGCGTCAGCAAGTTCTGATCCATACGACGAGGAAGTGCATGTGGAATTGTCGTCATCGAGTAAAGGTGGTCGTCCGAAGTCGGATCCAAGAGACTCATCTTCGGACTCATAGTTATTTTCAGTATCTGATCCACTCGAATAGCTCGCATCATATCTTTCAATGGCTACAACACCAACGGCGGTTCTATTGCCAATGTCCTTTCTAGAATAGAAAGCCTCACTTCCTTCCTTTCTAGAAGAGAAAACCTTACTTCCTTCGCCATCATCATTCCCTCTCTCCAAATCTTCGACTGGTTGCAAGTCGTATTGAACGGATCTGGGCGTAATTTGACTGTCGTGACCGTCCTTCAATGTGGTGTTGTCTTCAACGATAGATTTGTCTGAACTCGCATTATACCGCTGTTTACGATGGTAAACAAAGAGACCAATAATCCCAACCATCAGAGCTAACGCACCTATCCCCGCTGTGATATAGACTTTGTTGGGTCTTCCATATTCATTTTCTACCATTAAATCATCGTCGTCCATCTCCCCGGCGTAATCAAATACGTGTAAGCTACTTAGTGGTGTTTCCAATCCGATGTCGCCAAAAGGCTGAAGATATTTAACTTTAGCAGGAGGAATTGTGGATTCAATCAAGTGAGGCGAGTAAATAGACCTAATCTCTCGCTTAATAAAGAGCGGAACAACGCTGTGGAATTCTGGATCCTCAAGTTCGAGCATGAATTTGTCCTCAACGAAGTTGATTATATCCGTTTTATTTGTGTTGGGAGGCTTGTCTTTTAAGGAAATAGTGACATTTGTCGCCACTTCTACGCAGTGATCGGAGTTGTGGAGCGCTAGCTTTTTGGTTTCTCCCTCGATATAACAACCACACTCAATTCTGGCCTTGATGCTGTCGCTGCATTCTGCGTGCGTATTATGCAAGATAGGCGTAAACATCATGAGTATCGAAGAATAAAGAAAGTAATTGATGCCATCGAATCTAATGCTCGCTCGTACTCACCAACGTCAATTACCTTTATCGAAGAAATTCCATCCTCCTCTATTAATCGTCGATGATAGATCGGCAAGTCCCAATCCATAGCATCTGTCGGTGTTTGCTTTCTCAATCTTCTCAAAGTGAACATGGGGTTCTTCTTACTCTTCATGCGTTTGAAATCACTCACCGTCTCCGTTGCCCACATTGATATCGACTCAAGCAGCTCCACTTGGTATATGGAATCCGGATCATTCAATATCGCCGAGGTGATGTTGTCAGAAACCACTGCACGGTACGTGAGCACAATCTCTGCTGTACCATCTACCGTGGGAGCAGTGCTGGGTGTTGCCGTGGGGGCAGTGCTGGGTTTTGCCGTGGGGGCAGTACTGGGGGTGGCCGTAGGAGTAGTGCTGGGCGTTGTAGAGGGAGATTTTGTTGGAGCATTCGTTTTTGGGCCATCGATTAGACTTCCGTTTGGACTTTTTTGTAACATGAACATCGACATGCTCAGAGACATGGACATAGACATCGACGTGCTCATAGACATGGACATAGACATCGACGTGCTCATAGACATCGACGTGCTCGTAAACATGCTCGTCATGAAGTATTCAAAATCGGGAGGTTCCATCATTATTGACATTGAAAGTGGAATCTCGACGCGTGACTCGACAATCGACATGGACGTATCAGTCTTCCAAACGTTACCAAAAATTATATTCCTGCCACCGATATTTCTGCGTACTACTGATGGGCCAGCGGCAAGATCATCGGACTTGTCGTCGTCAAAGGCACCTCTGAATGAGTTACTAGCATCGGCGCAGAATCTGACGGCGCGGGACGCGAGTAGGAGGAAGCAGAGGGTCCTCATCTCGTTGCTCTCCTTTAAGATATCGATTATCGATTATCGAATGGTTCTTGGGCGGGAGATGAAAGAATCTTCGTGTGTAGAAGCTTCCGAGAAAATCTTTCTCACTTCGATAACCCCACTAAGCCCTAATCGGTTGTGTGTTGTACCATACCTTGCAATTCAATAGAGAACGTCGAGCCAGACGTGACCCCAATGCGGACGGTAGAGCCTACTAAATTTGCCGGACGATTAGCCACCACCACACAGCTGAACCACCAAAAAATGCCATATCGCCGACGCAGTAGTATTAGATGAGAAAATAAGGAGGAGGAGCATCAGGCCATCACCACCGTCGAATTGAAGACTTCGTTGAAATTTTTACCAGAGAGAGGGAGTATGCACACTAAATTTAGCCAATCATGCCGCCAACGCTGCCATGAATACTGCTAGAATACAGAATACAGCTTGTACATTACAAACAAGGTGTAGTCGATGCATGTGGTCTTAGTGAATAGACTACAACATAGGCAAAAGCAGTGAACAAAACCAATATCCCTGAATATAATTCTGATGTGAACTGGGGTCAATGTGGAGCATGTTGCACGCCACAAAGTAAAGGGTTGGGGATGTCAACCAACATCCATATAACAATCGTTACATCATCATACTTATCATTATCAATGTTTGAATTACACGAGAAGAGAAGAATAAAACATTGTTTATCGATTTTTTTAGATTAACTTCATAACAATGATGATAAAATAAAGCCATATCATACATAGAAAGTAGATTGGTGAGATGATAATGCTGACTTTCCGTTTCTCTTTCACAAGAGTTGTAATATAATCTCCAAACAGACATTAGGCTACTCACGGTGATGCTACTGCTGCTGCTGCTGCTCTACCCGAGGAAAGCAGAGGACCAATGATGATTTAATGAAGAAGATGATATTATAAAGAGACCACAAAGCAGCCTAAGTATTAAAAGGGGCGGCGCAAAAGTCTGGCGTCGGTCCGTGTGAGATTGATTTGAGGACGAATGGTGGTGGAAAGTTGGCACTACCTAGGTAGTCTGAAATGATTGTGAGGTGTGGGAAAAGATGAAAGATGCGAGGGTGTATACGTAATGTACATTTTTAACTTTAAAGTGACGAGTGCACTCTCTCTAATGTTAAATGTGTGTGTTCTGTCTATAGTAACACACACAAGGAGCAACACCATATTATTCAAACAAACTTGGCCATCTCTTGAAATCGACCGCGTTTCTGTGCACCTAAAAATGAATCCACCGTTATGGAATGTGATAGCGTTGCAATCTTATCGGGGTCATAATGCCCAATAGTACGTTGACGGTGTTGTTCGACTAGTACAGTTTGTATAACAAATTTTCGTCGAAAGAGTGCCTCTTTGGAACTGCCCTTGGATAGTAACTGCTCAAGACCCACGGGACAGTCCTCGGAGGAGGAGGATGTCGCCGATGATGATGATGATGAGAAGGTTGATGGTGAGCTGATAGTCGTGTTGATGGAAGAAGAAGCAGCAGCAGCAGCAGGTCTAGTAACGGCACTACGCCGAATAGATAGGACATCCGATATCCGCTCTTTCTTGAATTGTTGATGCTCTTGACTGTTATACCAATTAGAGGTAGGAGCAACATCATCAGAATGAGGCGGTGGCTTAATAAGACAAACCGTGGCCATGGATGAGAATTGGACCGACTTTTTAATTGGCATTGAATGTCTTCTACTTGATTGTGCATTTTTCACCGACGGTGTCGAGGAAAGACTTGCTATATCAAATGTTGCACGACGGACTGGTGTCGGGTCAGACAACCGTCGGACCTTGGCCTTGCGCTTGACCTTGTAATCTATGATGAAGGAACGTGTCATGTTTGGGAGGGAGTACTAGAGTGGTAGCAGTGTAGTATGATGAGAATTATGAGTGTTCTGCTGGAGGCGTTACAATGTGCCTCGCGAAAAATACCACAATCGTGAGTCACGGTTCTCAGAAAGAGACACTTTTAACCCTAAACTTTTAACCTTAAGGAAGACCTTCAAGTTATCTCGGTACATGTACGTTAGTCACGGTTCTCAGAAAGAATGTGTGGTCAAATAATGGCCACTTTTAACCTTAAGTTTTAACCTTCAACATCTCCTGGCCCTAAAGCACTTTCTATTCCTTGGGCAGGGAGACTTTGTTTCATCATTCGTTGAAAGTCTGGACCAAGAATTTAGAGGTCGAACATCGATTGCGGGGATCTATGATCATACTCTCTCGGCACTATTGGAGGGATCGTTGCGTTCGTCTACTGCACGCTTCCTCCCTAACTTTGTGTTGGGGAATCTTCGACTGTGGTGAACTTTGTAAATAGGATACAAGTATGATAGTGTCGTTGGTTCGTTTGGAGGCTACAAGGAGAACTACAGAATTTCTGGATTGAAGATTTACAGTGAACCTCATCAGTATTGAGT
>Ga0247843_1008519_pt1 | contig 11908 bp, 10 predicted proteins | sample LaCruzMarch2017__FD_192420 | JGI IMG/M metagenome (GOLD analysis project Ga0247843, IMG submission 192420) | Freshwater microbial communities from meromictic Lake La Cruz, Castile-La Mancha, Spain - LaCruzMarch2017_8m | ecosystem: Environmental > Aquatic > Freshwater > Lake | place: Spain...
CACTGGGAGCATCACTGGGAGCATCACTGGGAGCTTCACTGGGAGCATCACTGGGAGCATCACTGGGAGCTTCACTGGGAGCATCACTGGGAGCATCACTGGGAGCATCACTGGGAGCATCACTGGGAGCATCACTGGGAGCATCACTGGGAGCTTCACTGGGAGCATCACTGGGAGCATCACTGGGAGCTTCACTGGGAGCATCACTGGGAGCATCACTGGGAGCATCACTGGGAGCTTCACTGGGAGCATCACTGGGAGCATCACTGGGAGCTTCACTGGGAGCATGAGTCTCACAAATTGTCGGCGCATGCGTCTTCACGCTCATCCATCCGCCGCGCTCGGGAGGAGATGGCCATGATCCACCGCCAGTGGTCGTGAGCTTGCCACCCTTAGTAGATACTGAGCTCACCACGGTCTTTGCTGTCTTGCTTCCGGTAGTCGTGCTACTGTACCACATGCCTGCCGCTGGCTTTGGAGCAGACCAATGTAGGGCCGGGCTTTCCTTGACCTCCCCCCATTGTGCATCTTCGAGACGCCGGCGACCTCCAGTCCAGGTCGGAACCTGATTCCACTCGCTGCCAGTAGACCAGCCTCCTTCTTCCGTTGTGATCTTTGTAGCCTTGGATTGATTACTGACACCAACCAACTTACCAGCCTTACCCTCAGAGATATCAGTCGCCTTGCCAGCCTTACCCTCAGAGATATCAGTCGCCTTGCCAGCCTTATTCTCAGAGATATCAGTCGCCTTACCAGCCTTACTCTTGACCACCGTAAAAGTACCACTGCCCCTAACGCCCCATACAGCCTCCGGTTCCGTCTCAGACCATGGTGATAACGTAAGAGGTTCAGGCTCGGGTTCAGGCCACGGTTGTAACTTAAGAGGTGCCTCGTCGATGGTATGTAAATTAAGTTGCTTGACATTCCACTTGGGAGGACTCCACATCTACGAAGCGATGAAGCGACGATGTAAATAAGCAAAAGCGAGATAATTATAAAATTGACAGACGAAAGACGTTCGTAGTCACTTACTTCCTTGGGCTTGCAAATCGGTTTCGTATAGCCATCATTATGCCAACCATCATCATCCCAATTGTCAACGATAGGCTCCGGCTCCGGCTCCGGTGCCTTCATGTACAGTTTGCGACGAGAGACTCCCTTTCCACCTCTGTCATTGGTAAGACTACTCGCGTCGATTACTACAGTTGACAAAGCCACGACCGCGGCAATGGAGTATCCAACCATGATTACTTCTTGTTCGTATTCAAAAGTCTCTAGACAGAGGTGCAAAATATTTTTTATGCATCCGCAAGACGATTTCCTTCACATACTCACGAGTGAGATGATCAATTTTTCGTCCGTCATTTTTTACGTTCAAAGGGGGTTCGCAAAACCTCTTTTTTTCTTTGAGAGTTTGTATTTTGTCATTACATAAATATTATAATCTAGGGATTAGAGCTAATGTGAATTTTGGAGAAACAGTCCTGTGGATAAGTGGTATGGTAGCCACTGCCCAGAATTATTGCTCCAAAAATCATCTTATTTGTAGAAATTTGTAGTCCAGTTTAAAACATAAGGAACATTAATATTATTATGAATGCAGGGGCTCACAAACAAACGACAAACGGATTCCCTGCGACGTAAGAAACTCAGATAACTTAAGGTTGTGAAACGACATCACGATCTATCGATGGTAGGAGGACCTGTGGTCTCCTTTGAAACTGTCGGTGTGCTTCCAAAAGTAGGCTCATTCGTAAATACCTCATTATCTGGCGTGGGGCTTGGTGTGGTCGGCTCAGGCTCGACTGGGCTTGGTGTGGTCGGCTCAGGCTCGACTGGGCTTGGTGTGGTCGGCTCAGACTCGATTGGGCTTGGTGTGGTTGGCTCAGGTTCTTCAGTAACGATAAACGTTGGTACTGGCGTTGGTGGTGGCTCAGTGACTTCGATGCACACATTGACTACATTACATTCACCCTCATCAAATTCAGCGGCACAGCACTCATCTTCATTATCGAAGTACGTCATACCCTCAATATTATCGGGGATTTCGTACCCATTAGTGCACGTCTTCGTCATCCCGTCATTTGACATTTCGATATACCATTTACGATTAGGACAAGGAGTTGGAGCGGGACTGGCTATCCCCACGCTGGGAGAAGGCGTCGTAGGTTCAGGCTCTGGAACTGGAACTGGAATAGGTGGCTCTGGACAAGGCTCCTTACAAACGTCTTCGTATTTACAATCTCCCATAATCCCATTCTCCATAAAATTTGACTCGCAGCACGTCTTCATATCAACAAATAGTTCAGCAACACTATCTGGAGGCTCGTACCCATTAGTACACTTCTTCGTTTCATCACTGAAATACCATTTACGTTCAGGGCATGACGTGGGGGCAGACGACGGCTCGGAGGTGACGATAATCTCGACTGGTTCGGGTGTTGGTTCAGGAGTGGGCTCAAGCGTAGGCTCAGGTGTCGGTGCCGGCTCAGAAGTGACGATGATCTCGACTGGTGAAAGTGTTGGCTCAGGCGTGGGCTCAGGCGTAGGCTCTGGTTTTGGTGCTGGCTGAGGCAGAGGTGGTTCGGGCATTGGTGGTTCAGGAATGGGTGCAGGAGGCGGAATGGGACTTTCACTGGGAGAATCGCTGGGTGTATCACTGGGAGCATCACTGGGAGCATCACTGGGAGCTTCACTGGGAGCATCACTGGGAGCATCGCTGGGAGCTTCGCTGGGAGCATCGCTGGGTGCATCACTGAGAGCTTCACTGGGAGCATCACTAATTGTTGGATTTGATGTTCTGTATCGGAGTAACAAAGAAAGTTGCATGTTAGATTCGATACGGATGTAAGAAAGGAGGGTACATATTTGACAAAACATACGTACGGTGAATCCGTTTTCCCTTTTCCCCATCTGTGGTTTTATAGTAGAGAAGTAAGATGATGAACGTCACGTGCCAATTAGTAAAAAGTAAAGTAGAAAAGAAAATCAAGCTGTATTAAGGTTTTAACTTACGGAGCACTGGATCCCCAAAGTGACTTGGCAGGAACCCAAGGAGACAACCAATCCGCGGTTGGATTATATGTTGGAAACTCCGTACCCGGAGACGACCAAGATTTTCCCCAACTGTCAGGATGTGCTACCGCCGGCTCGGGGTATGATGCCTTCGAGACTTTTGACTCTGACTTGGCTCCCTTGCTTCCCTTGGCACTCTTACTGCCGTCGGCAGCCTTCGAACTCTTCGACTTGGAACCCTTGCTGGACGGGGGACTGTACGGTTCAGGATTAGGTTCGTGCCAGTGTGCCTCTGGTTCAGGCTTGGGCTCGTGCCAGTGTGCATCGGGTTCAGGCTCGGGCTCGGGGTGAGAATTCTTCCAAGGTACTGTATACTCATCGGGGTGGTGGTGCGGCTCAGGCTCAGGACCATGATAGTCACCACTACCAGGGTGGTGGGGCTCAGGCTTATGGTTATCCCCACTGCCAGGATGGTGCTCTGGATCAGGCTCATGGTAGTCACCACTGCCAGGAGGATGGTGCTCCGATTTGGACCCCTTCGATGATGATCCCTTGCCACCCTTGGAATACGAATAATTGTCGCACTCCTTCACGTCATACACCCAGTGACCATCATCACCATGCCAATCACCACTGCCATCAGGATGAAGTGGTTCAGGATGAAGTGGTTCAGGATGATGCTCAGGCTCGGGACCATGATAGTCACCACTGCCATCATGATGAATTGGCTCGGGTCCTGAACCCCACCAATGAGGAGATTCAGGCTCATAATGTTCAGGTTCACTCTTGCCCGACTTGCCTTCTTCTTGTTCACTCTTGCCTGACTTGTCTCCTTCACCTTTTCCACTCTTACCAAACATGTGTTTAGGCTCAGGCTCGGTACTACCAAGCCAATCACCACTGCCATCCGGATGAGGTAGTGGCTCGGGTCCTGAACCCCACCAAGATTCAGGTTCATAATGTTCAGGTTCACTCTTGCCAGACTTGCCTTCTTCATACTGCTCTGGTTCACTCTTGCCTGACTTTCCTCCATCTTCAAGGTGATAACTTTCTTCGTGATGATAATCACTTGTACTTTTCCCACTCTTTTCAAAAAAGTGTAGAGGCTCAGGAGGTTCGGGATCATGCCAATGAGGCTTCTCGGGTTCAGGTTCAGGGTCATGCCAATGAGGCTTCTCGGGCTCAGGTTCGGGAGCATGCCATCCTGGTTCACCCGCATTCCACCAATCACCGCCAGTAACGTCGACGTGATCAGCCTTGCCAGCATCGCTACCTTCTTCATCAACTCCGTATGCCAATCGTCTGCGTTGTTGCTGTACTGCTCGTAAGTGTCTTCGTCCCTTTGACGATTTTTCGGCCTTGCCATCATAATGATAATCATCAGTTTCTCCACCGTTCCAGGAGCCACTCTCGTGGTATTCGCTTTTGCCACCCTTGCTACTGCCATGATAACTATCACTGTACCAATAGTAGCAGCTCTTGCCAGATTTGCCACCGTAACCATGCTCATAACCATGATCACTATCACCACTGTCATATGCTCGACCATAGTCGGAATAGCCGGTAACATTGGAATAGTTGTCAATCAGCCGACTTTCCTTATCGGTAATTTCAGTTGCCAAATGGTTCGAATCACCACCATTGGTACCATCGTCGTTATCATTCGACTTGTTATTACGTGTACCAGCCACGGTTAGACCGACACCTACTGATATAGCCACGACGCAGGCTGTTACGACGGCGGCCTTTTTCTGAAACTTTCGATCACGCAATAGATGCATATCGACCATGATTATTAGTTGTTGTGTCGTTTTTTTCGGGGGAGGGTTGTATAAATATATCGTCGATTTTGAAAGCTTGGGAGGATGCACAAGAATGAAAAGTGATCAGAGATTGTTATATATTTGTTCGTCTTTGAGGAATAGCAGATTTATCTCCACGACATGTTCGTTCAACACATGAACAAATTTTGAGGTGCGCTGTCCACAAATTTAAAAAGCTTCGCATTGTCGCAGTGACTTGAGGACTCCCCGCCGTTTTTACTTTGCCAAATTCCTCCCCATGACGGACGGCGACAGATGCATTGATGCATCGCAACACCGATGGCCCATTGCTGCCGCGTCTCAGATCCGCATCGAGCTTCCACCCGGCAACGGCAACAGTTGTCGTGGTAAATATGGTCGATTATTTTACGTGGCAGCGCTTCGTCGAATTTACATCGTCCCTCTCCTCGATAATAATGACAGCGACCTGCTCGTCGACAACTCGTTGTTGTCTACGTTGCCATCGGCCAGCAAAGTAATATATACCGATTCGGATGATAATATTGAGAACGAGGCAAGCTATGCGTCGTATGTGGCGACATTGTCGCATCTCCTTTCTGCTGCTGCTAACCCAGCAACCGCCAGCAGCGAAGGAGGAGGGGACAACAATGATGACAACAATGATGACAATGACGCGATACCAAAATTCATAATTGCTTTTTGTCTGGATGATGTTATTGGCACAACTCTTTCACTGGAGCGACGAACACTTGATTGTCATTACGGGAAGGATGATAATAATAATAGAGACGAGTGTAATGCCGATGAATTCGTGGCTGCCATTATTGTACATTCCTATCCCAAAAGTAGTGAAAACGGGCGAAGTATGAGGGTTGAGCGTAAATTGAGATATATTCTTGATCCGAAATGTTGTCTTGACTTTCGACATGCTCGATTAGTGGTAGATGCGATACGATCACTACTTGCATACTCCAATTTACCAACTATTGGAGCAATTGATTATGATACTAACAACATAGATTGTGATGAAAGAGAGACGAAGGTACATCATCCTCGACAGAGTAACACTGGCATGAGACTACTAATAATAGTGAATCCGCATTCTGGTTTACGGAATGCCAAACATGTTTATGAGACCATCGTTCGTCCCATGCTTGACTGTGCAATAACAACAACAACAACAGCATCAATCATATCATCATATGATACATTGGTAACACAAAGAGCAGGACATGCCAAGCATCGTATGCGTGACATGCGAACACTACTACCACCACCACCATCATCAATAAAGAAGGAACACAATTCCAATAACAATCCCAACTATAGCAACAATCATGATAACGCTGATGATGAGTTGAAAGATATTTCTCACTATGACGGGATAATTGCATTGGGTGGGGATGGAATATTATTTGAGATACTTCAAGGGATACATTCTCGTCCATACGATGCCAATATATTATTATCCACATTAACATTTGGTTTATTGGCATGTGGCACATTTAATGGTCTAGTTGAAAGTTTAATGCATTGGAGTAGTAGCAGTGAGGGGGAAGGGGGCGGTAAAAAGAAGAATAGGGGGAGTGATCATATTGAAACAATGATGAATATATGTAAAGGTCGAATACGTACGCTAGATGTGGCATTGTACCGTGTTTTTCCATCATCATCATCATCATCATCATCAATATCAACATCATCGTCAATATCAACATCATTAACAACAGCAACGTTACATGACAAAAATTATAATGGAGGTAGCAGCAATGGTAGCAAGTCATACCTATCATTCCTATCATTTGCATGGGGTTTAATTGCCGATTGTGATTACGAATCGGAATGCTTGCGTTGGTTAGGGCATGCACGATCGGACGTATGGGCAGTATGGAGAGGAGTGCTATGTCGGAAGAGGTATAGTGCTAGATTTTCATACCTACCACCACCACCACCATCATCATCATCATCTGATGAAAGACAAGGAGAACAAGGTAGTAGTACACTCTCAGAGACATTATTAGAAAACATGACAACAACAACTCTGCCATCAGGTTGGATTACTTTCGTCGATACTGAATTTCTTGTCTTCTGGGTAGTTAACACCACACATGCAGCACACAATATATTCACTTGTCCGGTAGCAAAGATGAATGATGGATTGTTTCATATTTTGATTGTGAAAGCATCATGCTCACGATTATGTTTGATATTGATGCTCCTTAAGCTTGATTCGGGTAAGCTATTGGAATCACCAGACCTAATTTGCATTCCCTGTGTGGCATATCACTTCGAGCCACTGGCCCCGGATCTTAGTCACAATGTCCTTGACGGTGAAGCGCTAGAGAATGGCGCGATACAGGCACACATGTTACCCAATGGTGCTCGATTCTTTTGCGGGTCCAGTAGTGCCAGTAATGACATTGTTGCCACGTCTACATCATACGAAGAGGACAAAGGAACAATTATAACAGATAGGGGAGGACGGTGTCCATGGCCATACGTTTTCTTCCATGATCCCGCGATTGGTATGCAAGATTGGCAAACTTGGTTCGTCATCGGCCTCGTGTTGTATTGGCTATGGTCTCATGTCAACAGAGAATAGAAATATAGGTTCTCTAAGAAGATACCCTCTGTAGTAAATTTAGTTATATAACATTACACCCTCTACAAACATCGATTGTGCTTCTCCTTATTTGGTACCTCATCAAGCATGTCAATAATTGTATCAATGCATTTCTACTACGTAATTTGGCAACCCATCCAGTTCATCAACTTTCGCCAATCTACCTTCTTCGGTGGAAACTTGATCAATTGTTGGACGACATAACATCATTCCTACACAACGTTCATCTTGAATTGGTTGACAGATAGGTAGATGTAATTGCCTTGGAGGGAAGTTGATCTTTGTAATGGGTCTTGATTCCTCGTTGTCTTTACAATTCAGGGTTTTACAGTATGCTCTCGTCATCAAATTGTTCTCAATCATGTCCGCAGCAATCGTTGCGCTTTTCATCATGTCTGCCATAATCGATGCCCTTCGGTTTACATTCGCAATGACTCGATCAGTCATCATGCCCCCAGCAATCGTTGCCCTTCGATTTACATTCGCTATGACTTGAAAGTCGGCATTGATTGCGTCCATTGCTTGAACCCTGTGATTAGCTGTGCTCGGCACATTGGGATAATCGACGTTGAAAGGAGGGCGGGGCAATCCGTTCTTTGGATCTTGGAGGCTACTTGTTGAACCATCGAACGTCTCCAGTGTGTCCATAGATGGCCATGTCGTCAAGTTTGAAGGCCAAGCTAATGGGTCAACAGGACTTGTTATGGTGATGGGACTTTTGCGCTGAGCGTCATGGACAATAATTGGCACATTGAGTGCCATTATAGGATGTTCGTTGGTATCACCATTCGTCTTGACAGTCGCTAGGCTAAGCACCTCTCTCTGCACCAACTTCTCCTTCTTCTTCTTTTCTCCTGGATGGCCTTCTTGGGCACGTAGCTTATCAACTGCGATTAGATCACCGTGCCTTTGTTTGATCAAGTTGGAGACCGTGACGCAATATTCTTTGGTTTCCTTGTCAATGGTCTTATAATTTGAAGCAACAATCCGTGCCATTTCAAAGAAGGGCAGTGCTACTGTAAAATAGAGATGATATTATATATTGTGTGTGTTTAGCAAACAGAGACAGAGAGTGACAAAAGAGTTGTTAGTCTATTACATGCAGACATGTTACTCACAGGCGCTGCTGGACTTAGTATGCTTTCGTTTGGAGTTCTTTCCCGGCACGAACCACCCCATTGGCAAATGCAAATGCTGGTAGCGTGGAGGAAGATCAGGAAAAGTAAGGGATTCATATCCATCAAGGTCGTATGATTTCTGTAGCTTGTTGGTTTCTGATTCACTAGAAGATGCATCGGTCAACGTATCAATGAGCCTCATGCGCTCCAATAAGAAGAATACATTGTATACATTGTGTGGCTGCGGTCGACGACGCTCGTTGGCAGGCATTTTGGTCTTTGTTGTTATTTTGAGAGGTGAAAATGAAATGGAAATCGAGAGCACAGTTGAACCACGGAGTTGAAGTTGTTCATTAACCCACCTGATATCAGTGCCTATGGATATTTCAAATACAAAAGGAGTGACCAGAAATCTCATCAAGAATTACATTTCCACAGAAAAGGTCCGATACACATCTTTCCACTCATCACTGAGTCAGGCCGGGCATTGGGCATTCTGTGGGCAGATAAAAATTGACCAAAGAGAAAGGAAAATAAGCAAAGTGTTTTTTCCGGTCACAAGAAAGTATCAGGCATGAAGCTCGGAGTCGAAAACGACCCTCGGCTTAACCCTAGCTGGCGTGTCTGATGGGGTTATGCAGTCATCGAGTTGAAGTTGTTGATGAAGGTAGGTAGACACACGAATACACGAAACGTCGGTATTAATGGTACGAGGTGGGGGTGGTTCGGCTTGTACAGATACCTGCTATAACTATCTCAATGGCGCTGCCATCCATGATCTCCTCTCTAAGCCAAAATGCGCCTGTCCCAAGCTACGTCTGCGAAGATGTAGTCGGGAAAGAACAGCTAACTGATGTTCTCTACGCTATGATAAAGCAAGAAATAACTCATTCCTGTGGTGACTATCTCAACGATGGCGAAGACGAAGACTGCATTAGCGAGAAGCAGTTAATCTCCAATGATCATGCGAGTGGTAGCGGTCAAAAGCTCACAGCCGAGGACCGAGAACAGATTGTTGACTGGTGTTACGGCGTGATCGACGTACTTCAGCTAGCCAGATCGAATGTGGCAGTGGCCATGAGCATAGCCGATCGATTCATGAGCAATCCAAACCGACTTCTCATTAATCAATTCACACCTTATCTATTCAGTCCTCAAGAAATCATGTACGATCGTACAATGTTTCAGCTCCTTGCTGTGTCTGCTCTCTACATTGCAATCAAGATCAACGAGCAAGTCATATTCAGTGCGGAAAAGTTTGCAGAGGCAACTCATGGTATGTACACCGTCGAAGAAATTGAAGCAATGGAGCGTGCAATACTAGATTGTCTGGCATGGAAGGTAAGCGCTCCCACTGCACTTGAGGTGGGATACATTGTACTGGACTAATGATACCCCAAGTGCAAGATGTCAGTGAGTTGAATAATGAATTGATGGGATCTATCGTTGATGATCTTGCATTCCAAACCCAGAGTGCTGTTCGAGATTATCATCTCGCAACTCAGCGTACAAGTACAATTGCCATCATGGCATTGTTGAATGCTATCAAATACAATGAAAAAATGAGCAGGATTGTCCGGCAGCTCTACTTGAAGGCATTGTCAAATGTTCTTGAACAATGCAAAAGACAATGTTAGTTTCAGTGGTAGTGAAATCCAATCATTGTAGTTGTAGTGTCTCTGTTGTTATGAAGAATAAAAACGACTAAATGTAATTTGTTTTAAACATTACTTTTGTTAGTAAAATATTGCTACTACTGCTACGATGATACTTGTTTGTTTCAATATCATAGGTGTTCCTTACCACAGTTTGGACTTAAGGTTCTGACTAGTCTCTGTGTAAGAGAGTTTCTACATTCATCAGGTGGGGATTTCGATTGATTCCCGCAACACATATTCGCAAGTAATATTTCATTCCAAACGTACTCTCACACGATAAAGTGGCGCACCGAGAATGAATGCGACCAATGTTGCAACTCGAGGAGGACGGCGACGATGAATTTTGCAGCGCGATTGATGCAAAAGCTAGACGACGCAGAATAATGGTGCGGGGCACTACTAATCGACCAATGCGACTAGCTGTGACGATGATGCTTGTCCACCTCCTTTGTCTGCATTATTTCGAGCTGGCTTCGGCCATGAAAGAGAATGATCGTCAATCGCCATGGACGTCACTAAGCAAGACAACAACAACACCAACAACGACGATGACTTTGATCGAATCTTCTTCTCCCTCCATTTCAGCTTTACCATCAATTTCCACCGCACCGTCGGCATCTCCCGGACCAACGGCCTCATTCAGCCCTACTCTCACTCCTACTTCAAGTCGCAGCCCTGCAGCCGCCATGCCTATAGCCATGATGATATCACTGCAGCAGGAGCAAATGTGGCAGAAGCGCAGTGCATCTCCGTCACCGCACTCCACAGGTCCACCAGCAATAGAGGCACGACAGGACGTCCTATCTCCGACAGAGACGGCGCCCCCCACCACTTCCAGCAGGCCGACTATCACATCACATCCATCAATATCAGCTCAACCAATTAGTCCTACAATATCGCCACAGCCAACGCAAAAACCCACAGTCGCACCCACCGTCACATTTACTACTCCCCCAATTAGTAGCAGCGATGCACCCACATCCATAAACCCAACAAGCTCACCTCCCAGTACTGCATCGCCCATTAGTGATAGTCCAATAAGTGATTCGCCAGTTAGCGATTCACCAATAACCGATAGTCCAGTAAGTAGTGCGCCCACGTCAGCACCCACAACAGCTACTCCAACCACGGACAATCCAACTACAAATTCCCCATCCACGTCAAATAGTCCATCGACGGCACCATCGACCATGCCCACAATTAGCGTCATGCCCAGCACTAGTCCAACGATGAGTCCGACGATATCGACCAAACCCACGGCCGTATATTTTCCAAGCTACGGACCGAGTATATCAATGAAACCCACGACGTCATCGCCCACGACGACGCGTCCAACGACGACATCGCCCACGACAACATTACCCACGATGGATGCCAATGCACGTCGATATACCGTCTCGTCGTCGATTGCATTTTACTACTCCACGTGTAATGGATCGTATTGTCGCAATGGCGGTCGAATGAGTGCGGCATCGCGACGGAACTTTATCGATAATACGCAAAGTGTTATATTATTGGAAACGTTATTAATTATCGGGAATGATGGTAAGGGATTGATTGTTATCGTCGATCCAATATACGACGACGACGACGACGAGGAGGACGCGGAGGAGGGACGGCAGCAACAACAACAACAACAACGGCAGCAGCGGCAATCGAGGCCGGATGATTTGATCCTACGACGACAATTAATGCCGGACGACGACGTGA
>Ga0247843_1008524_pt1 | contig 11900 bp, 11 predicted proteins | sample LaCruzMarch2017__FD_192420 | JGI IMG/M metagenome (GOLD analysis project Ga0247843, IMG submission 192420) | Freshwater microbial communities from meromictic Lake La Cruz, Castile-La Mancha, Spain - LaCruzMarch2017_8m | ecosystem: Environmental > Aquatic > Freshwater > Lake | place: Spain...
CCCAACGAGCCATCGTCGTTCACGAGTACCTTAGGCACAACAAAGAGCGACAGCCCTTTCACACCGGGTGGCGCATCAGCCATGCGAGCCAACACCAGATGCACGATATTTTCAGCGAGATCGTGCTCGCCAAAGGTAATGTAAATTTTTTGACCAAACAGACGATAGGTACCATCTGCTTGCGCGACCGCACGTGTGTTCACCAACGACAAATCAGAACCAGCCTGCGGCTCAGTTAAGTTCATCGTACCGGTCCATTTACCCTGAACCAACGCTTCGATATACAGTTTTTGTTGCTTATCAGAGCCCGACAATAGCAACGCCTCAATGACGCCATCGGTCAACAAGGGGCATAACGAGAACGCCAAATTGCCTGCGTTTAAATTTTCGGTTGCTGCACAGCCCAACAGTCTGGGCAGGCCTTGACCCCCCCATTGTTCTGGGTGACGCAAGCCTTGCCAGCCACCCTCTACGAATTGTTTAAAGGCATGGTGATACGAGGCAGGCATCTTCACCACACCGTTGGCGTGAACCGGCGGATGCTGATCGCCATCCCAGTTGGTCGGTGCCACCACTTCAGAAGCGAACTTAGCGTTCTCTTGAAGCACCGCCTCGATCAAGTCGGGATCAAGCTCAGAAAAGGCTGGCAGCGTTAAGAGTTCGGGCAAGCCTGCAATATGCTCAAACACAAAACGAAAATCATCAACTGGGGCACGATACGTCATCACACTAACCTCGATACAAACTGAAACAAAAACCCCGTCACAGGGACGGGGTCAGAATACTCTATCATGCTTGAATGAAGCTTACAGAGTAGTCACGAGTTCAGGAACGGCCTGAAATAAATCAGCCACCAAACCATAATCTGCCACACCAAAGATTGGCGCTTCGGTATCTTTGTTAATCGCAACAATGACCTTTGAATCTTTCATGCCGGCCAAGTGTTGGATCGCACCAGAGATTCCAATCGCCACATACAGCTGAGGCGCAACGATTTTGCCCGTTTGACCAACTTGCCAGTCATTGGGTGCATAACCAGCGTCAACCGCAGCACGAGACGCGCCCATGGCGGCCCCAAGCTTATCAGCCAGTGGATCAAGGAGTTTGAAGTTTTCAGCACTGCCCATGCCGCGGCCGCCCGACACGACAACGCGCGCACCTGCGAGTTCTGGACGATCGTTTTTAGCGACTTCGCGGCCAACAAAGGTCGACAGGCCTGCTGAATCAGCAGCTGCAATCGTTTCGACTGACGCGCTGCCACCTTCGGGAGCTGCATCAAAACCAGTCGTACGCACCGTAATCACTTTGATCGGATCGTTAGACTGCACGGTTGCAATCGCATTACCCGCGTAAATTGCACGTTGAAACGTATCGGGTGAATCGACTGCTTGAATTTCTGAAATTTGTGCAACATCTAAGCTAGCGGCCACACGCGGTGACACGTTTTTACCCGAGGCCGTTGCCGCAAACAGAATATGGCTATAGCCACTGGCTAACGCCAAGACTTGTTTGGCAACGTTTTCGGCCAAGCTATCCGCCAAGGCTGGTGACTCAGCGAGTAAAACCTTTGAAACACCCGTGATTTTTGCAGCATGGTCGGCAACCGCGCGCGCATTGGCACCGGCAACCAGCACGTGGATATCGCCACCAATTTCGGCAGCGGCTGCCACGACGTTATGCGTGGCACCTTTTAATTGAACATTATCGTGTTCAGCGATGACAAGTATTGACATGTTTACACCACCACCTTTGCTTCGTTCTTGAGTTTGTCGACTAATGCAGCAACGTCTTGCACTTTAATGCCTGCCGAACGCGATGCAGGCTCAACCACCTTCAGTGTTTTTAAGCGAGGCGCGACATCTACGCCCAACGACTCAGGGGTAACGGTATCGAGCTGCTTTTTCTTGGCCTTCATGATGTTAGGCAACGTCACGTAACGTGGCTCGTTCAAGCGCAGATCGGTGGTGACAATGGCTGGCAACTTCAGTTCAATGGTTTCGAGTCCGCCGTCGACTTCACGTGTGACACGCGCAACGCCATCGCCCAGTTCAATTTTGCTAGCAAACGTCGCTTGCGACCAACCCAACAACGCAGCAAGCATTTGGCCGGTTTGATTAGAGTCGTCATCGATCGCTTGCTTGCCCAAGATAATCAGCGAAGGCTGTTCTTTCTCGGCCAAGACCTTGAGCAACTTAGCAACGGCTAAAGGCTGAAGTTCGACATCGGTTTGCACCAAGATGCCACGGTCTGCCCCGATTGCCATGGCGGTACGCAAGGTCTCTTGGCACTGTGCGACACCGCAAGACACGGCGATCACTTCTGTGGCAGCACCCTTTTCTTTTAAACGAGTCGCTTCTTCGACCGCGATCTCGTCAAAGGGGTTCATCGACATTTTCACGTTTGCAATATCAACGCCCGTGTGATCAGACTTCACACGCACTTTCACGTTGTAGTCTACGACGCGCTTTACAGGAACAAGCACTTTCATCCAGCGATCTCCAGATATTAAAAATACAGCTCAATCGGGTCTGACGCCCGACAATCAACCTCTGATTCTACCGGAACTCGCGCCAAGGCTCAGGCAATCGGTATGATATCAACTGATTTCATAAGGAAAAATTTATGCCTTGCCCCCGACGCCTGCTTCAATTGAGTTTGCTGACAGCCATACTGTGCGGCTGTTCGACGCCCCCTTCGGGGCCGGACAAGACGGCTGCGGCTGACGCAAACTCGAAAACAGGCGCCACTTCAAGCACCACCTCAGGCGGTACGACAGGCGCAGGCACTGCAGGATCAGGAGGCACAAAGGCGAGCGGCTCTGCAAGAGCGAACAGTCGTTTTGACCCTGTTTCTCTTCCCCAAACCGAAACCGCGCGTCGCGCGACCATGCAACGCTTTGGCGTTGAACTGGCCTCAGAGCGAAAGCTACCCGAGGCCAAGGTTCTGAAGCTGCTTGACGAGGCACGCTATAACCCTACGGTTGCCCGCATTGTGGCGCCTGTCGCCCCCGGCCAAATCCGCCCACCACGCAGTTGGGCAACCTACCGTGGCCGTGTGGTCGAACCGATTCTGATCGCCCAAGGTCACGCCTTTATAAAACAGTACGGAGCCGAGTTAGACCGCGCAACCGCCCGCTACGGCGTACCACAAAGTATCATTGCAGCCATCATTGGCGTTGAAACTGGATACGGCAAAAACCAAGGGAGTTTTCGCGTTCTTGACTCGCTGGCTACGCTGGGCTTCGACTACCCCGATGCCTCAAGGCCGGATCGCGCCGAAATGTTTCGCGGCCAATTAGCAGACCTGATCGAATTGGACTTAGCAGGACGTGTTGACGCCAGAACCTTAAAAGGGTCGTTTGCAGGCGCGGTCGGCATCCCACAATTTATGCCGGGCAGCATCAAGCGCTTTGCCGTAAGCGCGCGCGGCGCCCAAGACATCAACCTGAGCACCAATATGGCCGATGCGATTGCTTCAGTGGCAAATTTCTTAGTTGAACATGGCTGGCAACGAGGCTTACCGACTTTTGTTCCGGTCAGGCTACCCGCTTCTGCAGACAAACTTGTCGATGGCGGCTTAAAGCCCACCCTTGACTGGCCTCAATTGCAGGCAGCTGGTGCCAAATTAGCTCCAGGAGCCAAAGACGCGCCCTGGATGCGCGCAGCGCTCGGTGTGATCGACCTACCCGAAGAGCGTGCGGGGACTGTTGAGTTTCGCACGGCCACCCAAAACTTCTTTACGATCACCCTCTACAACCGCAGCTATTTTTACGCGGCCTCTGTCGCGGATCTGGCCAGCGCCTTGGCTGACAATTGACATCTTCCCCATTAGCAGGGAGGATTTCTGCGCATTTGCTTAAACTTGTGGATCAAATAAACCTGTCGACAAGTAACGATCACCACGATCGCAAACGATAAAGGCAATCGTGGCATTGCGGGCGGTTTCAGCCACTCGCAACGCGGCCACCAAAGCGCCTGCTGCTGAGACACCGGCGCAGATTCCTTCTTCGGCGGCTAAGCGTCTAGCCATGTTTTCAGCGTCTTTTTGCTCAATCGATTCAAACTGATCCACTAGCGTTGGATCATAAATGGCAGGCAGATAGGCCTCGGGCCATTTGCGGATACCTGCGATCTGCGAACCTTCGGCAGGTTGGGCGCCGACAATCGTGATGGCCGGATTTTTTGACTTTAAATAACGGCTCACACCCATGATCGTACCGGTGGTACCCATGGCACTGACAAAGTGCGTGATTTCGCCGCCTGTTTGGTCCCACAGCTCAGGACCCGTCGTCTTGAAGTGCGCTAACGGGTTGTCAGGATTTGAGAACTGATCCAGCACCTTGCCGCGCCCTTCGGCTTGCATATTGGTGGCTAAATCACGCGCAAACTCCATCCCACCACCGCTCGAAGGGGTCAAGATCAGTTCAGCCCCGTACGCCGCCATTGACGCGCGACGCTCAACCGAAAGATTGTCGGGCATGATCAAAATCATCTTGTAACCACGCATGGCAGCCGCCATCGCTAGCGCAATCCCAGTATTACCGCTGGTAGCCTCGATCAAGGTATCGCCTGGCTTGATTTCACCACGGGCCTCTGCCCCCAAAATCATGGCCAACGCTGGGCGGTCTTTGACCGAACCAGCAGGATTATTGCCCTCAAGCTTACCCAACACAATATTGCCGCGCTCTTGGGCGAGCTTTGAGGGCAGTCGCTGCAGACGCACGAGTGGCGTGTTGCCTACGGCCTGCTCTACGCTTGGATATGTTTTCATCATTTTGCCTCGGTAGCCCCTCGCTTTGCAGAACGAGGGCGCATCAAAGCAATGATCATACCAAAGGCACAACGAGCTGCAGGCGCCCCACGCGCACACGCCTTCAGTGAGGAGGCGAGGTCTCGATCAACGGCGTCGCAACACTTGTAGCCGGTGCGACACGGCCACGCGTAGCCTGAGGAGCGGTAGCCTGAGAGGCGGCCACCTGTGAAGACGAGCTCTGCACCTTGCCCGACAAGGTGCTAGCGCTGCGCCCCACCTCTGAGACGCGCAAGCCAGCGGCTTGTAGGGCTTGCAACCGCTTGGGGCCGATTCCGCGGACTCGGTCTGACAAGTCTTCGAGCGACTCAAACGGGCCCGCGCGGTTGCGCTCTTGCACAATAATCTGTGCGGTGCGCGGCCCGACACCGCGCAAATCTCTGAGTTGCTCAGCGGTCGCCGTGTTCAATTCGAGTGCCTGAGCCGACAACCCGACTCCAACTCCGGCCAACATGACCGCCACGCGAGAACGTCGAGCCAAACGATTTGCGGCCTGATGGGCGAACGGAAACGACCAACGTCCTCTTGGCGGTTCGCTCTGTTGCTGAGGTTGGACTAGCGATTGTTCAGATGCCAAGGGCACTGCAACGGTCGAATCAAGAAAAGGGTTCATGGCTCTACCTCTTAAAAGGATGACGCGAACCAGCGCGTGGCCTAGGCCAACACTGTCGCAGCGCCATCTTGAGGTTTTTTGTAGCGCTTACGGGGCAGACAGCCAGGCAATATCCACCCGTAATTCAACGTGCTTACTGCGCGCCGGCACTTGCCTCGTGCAGCGCGCGGACATACTCAGCCACGCCCGTTTGCACGTCGCGCATCTCGGCCGTGTAGCCCGCGGCACGCAGCGCCGAGACATCGGCCTGCGTATAGCTTTGATAACGACCTTTAAGGTCTTCAGGAAACGCCACATAGCGCAACGAACCGTGCCGCACGAGTTCTTCAAGCGACATGGGCGCTTGCCCGCGCAGCGTACGCATGGTGTTGACGACTGTACTGGCCACATCGTTAAACGGTTGGGCTCGCCCAGTACCGCAGTTGAAGATACCAGATACTTTTGGGTGATCGAGAAAATGCAAATTGACATCGACCACATCATGCACTGAAATAAAGTCGCGCAACTGCCCGCCATCGGCATAGCCATCCCAGCCACCAAACAAACGGACATGACCCTCGTCGATAAACTGATTCATGTTGTGAAATGCCACCGAAGCCATGCGCCCTTTGTGCTGCTCTTGCGGGCCATACACATTGAAATAACGCAAACCAACGACTTGCGCAGTCAACGAATCTAAACGTGCGCGCAACACTTGATCAAACAAAAATTTTGAATAGCCATACACATTCAGCGGCTTTTCATTTTTTAGGGACTCAGCATAATTAGGGCCTGCGCCATACACCGCCGCCGACGATGCATAGATCAACGGGACTTTATGCGTCTGGCAGTACTCAAACAACTCGAGTGTCACGCGATAGTTGTTATCCATCATGAACTGGCCATTGCGCTCCGTCGTATCTGAACAAGCACCTTGATGAAACACCGCTCGCGCGCCAGGTAAAAACCCCTCAATCACGCCGCGCCGAAACTCGTCTTTGTGCAGGTAATCGCTGATTTGACCACCCACCAGGTTGACGAACTTATCGCCGTCTGTCAGATCGTCGACCGCCAAAATATTTGTGATGCGACGGCGATTTAAGCCGCGAATGATATTGCTGCCAATAAAGCCAGCCGCGCCTGTGACAACAATCATGCAAGTTCTCCGGCAGTTACGATCGATGTTCCTAGTTTACCCACGACGATTCCGCCCGCGCGATTCGCCCAACGCATCGCTTCAGGCCAATCGACTCCGATTGCGCGCATCACAGCAAGAGTCGCTAACACGGTGTCGCCTGCCCCAGAGACATCAAACACCTCATGCGCCTGCGCATCAACATGATCACTGCCGTTCGCAGTAAATAGCGTCATACCTTGCTCTGAGCGGGTCACTAGCAACGCCTCGAGCTCGAGCTGATCGCGTAAACCTTGCGCGCGTTCTGCCAAATCCGTCTCGCTCGACCAGTGCCCCACAGCCTGCTGCATCTCGCCACGATTAGGGGTGACCAAGGTGGCACCACGGTAACGTTGATAATCACTGCCCTTAGGGTCAACCAAGACCGCAATCCCTTGCAGGCGGGCCAAGCTAATCAAGGCCTCGACATGCGCCAGCGCCCCCTTGGCATAGTCAGAAAAAACAACCACGTCATGCTCGGCGAACAAAGGCGCCACTTGCGCCTGTAAGGTGTCGAGCAACTGCGCGGTGGGTTTTTCTTCGAAATCGATACGCATCATTTGCTGTTGACGCGCCAGCACACGCATTTTAAGTGTCGTCGGGTGCGCAGCATCGGCGATCAAGTGCGCGGTGACGCCGGCCTCTGTCAGCAGTTCATGCACACGGGTCGCGGCCTCATCCACCCCAACCAAACCGACCAAGGTGACTTTTGCACCTAAGGCCACGGCATTGCGCGCAACGTTGGCAGCACCGCCCAAGCGATCTTCGCGGCGGGCCACGTGCACCACCGGCACAGGCGCCTCAGGTGAGATGCGCTCAACGTCACCAAACCAATAACGATCAAGCATCACGTCACCAACAACCAATACTCGGGCACGTGTCACCGCGTCTTTAGGAAATGTCTTCATGCAAGTTCTTCCATCCGGCGTGGCTTATAGGTTTCCCACGCATTACAACCAGGGCACTGCCAATAGTAGCGCCGCGCCTGAAACCCACAGCTACGGCAGGTATAGCGATCAAGACGTTGACTATGCTGGTTAATCAACCGACGCAACAACGCCAAATCAGCACCCGGGATGGGGCTCTCAAGCGGTGTTTGATTTGCCTCAGAATGTGCCAGTTCGGCTTCAAGCAAGCGATCAAGACCGAGTAACGAGGGGTTTGCTTGCAAGGCCTGCCGTGCAAACGCCCATGCAACGTGAACGCCTTCTTGGGAACGCAATGCTCGAAAGACCACGTTAAACAAATCCAGAGACGGATGTTTTTCATGATGCGACAGCAACAAAGCCAAGCCCTGAGCAGATTCTAGGGTTTGAGAAAAATTTTGTAACAGTTGCTCGGCAACCAACCCTGCAAACTCAGGCGATTGGTCGAGCACCACTTGAAAATACTGCCGTTGTAAGAGCGTTTGTTGCGCCGAGCCTGCTATCGAGGCGTGAATCATCGTCACACGAACGCTCGCGGCTGAAGCCGAGCCTGCATCGCGTGCTTTTGCCGCGCGCTCTGCCTGTTTCAAGGCCTCTTGCGCTTGCTCGACCAATGGGGGCTTAGTCGCAAGTGCAACCTGAGCCAGTTCACAGTAGTAGTGCACCAACTGTGGCACAGGCTCGTCTACCAACTTTCTCAGGCTTTCAACGGCTTGAATCGCACGCGTCCAGTCGTGTTCAGATTCGTAAATGCGAATCAAGGCGCGCAACGCTGCTAAGCCAAAGCTTGTATCTTTGAGTACCGTAAAGGCCTCTTCGGCACGATCAAGCATGCCCGCCTTCAGATAGTCTTGTGCGAGTTCATGCTGCGCGTGTTCGCGCTGACTGACTGGTAAATCGGCACGCGACAATAAGCTTTGATGCACGCGAATGGCGCGCTCCATTTCGCCACGCCGGCGAAACAAGCTACCTAAGGCAAAGTGAAGCTCGGTCGTTTCGGGATCAAGCTTGGCGACCTCAACGAAAGCATCGATGGCACGATCAGGCTCTTCGTTGAGCAAGAAATTTAAACCACGAAAATACGAATCAGGCAGATTACGCGTTTCGGACAAAATCTGCCGGATATCAAAGCGCGCAGCCATCCACCCTAGCGCGAACAACAACGGCACAAAAATCAGCCACCAAGACTCAAAATCCACGCGGTGTTCCTAAGGTCAAATAATAAGCACGCAAAGTTTGCTTAGCTTTACGCGGCAAAAAATACCAGCGTCAAATCGGCGACAAAGGCACCAAGGCATCAGGTGAAAGCGGCGCAGTACCCGGTGGGTTGACTGCAGCCTGTATACGCTCAAGGTCTTTTTTAAGACGCACAACCTCGCGCCTGCGACGGAGGTAACCGGGCACCGTCAGCAACAATCCAAACACTGTGCCAAGCACAAAGGTCGAAAGCATCACCACAATCAGCGGCACGCTTTGAAGCGCCCACGTGCCATAAAACGTCACGCCCACTGGGTCAGTGTTTTTTAAGGCAAACATTAAGACGGCGACAAAAACAATCAAGCGTAAAGCCCAGACAAGGTAGCGCATGGCTGATGCTCCAAAGTGCAAAAGTCGATTGTAAGCGTCCTGCCGTTTCAACGCATAAAAAAACCGCCTTTCGGCGGTTTTTCTAATAAATCAATGATCTGTCGCACCTGTTGGGTCGGTGCTGGGTGCACCGCCATTCAAGTCGACACGTTCGCGCAACTCTTTACCGGCCTTGAAGTGTGGCACCTGCTTACCTGGTACCAAGACTTGCTCACCCGACTTGGGATTGCGCCCGACGCGTGGTGCGCGTTCAGACAGCGAAAAGCTGCCAAAACCACGGATCTCGATGCGTTGACCTTCGGCTAACGCCTCGGTCATGGCATCGAGCACTGTTTTAACAGCGTAATCGGTGTCGCGAGCGGCTAGCTGTGTGTAGCGGGCCGCCAGCGCAGCGATAAGTTCAGACTTAGTCACTGGGATTATTCAGTGTCGCGAGCCTGATCGAGCTTGGCCTTGAGCAACGCGCCCAAATTGGTTGTGCCCGACGATGCACTCGACTCTGAAATACGCTGCATGGATTCTGCAGTGTCTGCTGTATCGCGCGCTTTGATCGACAACTGAATCTGACGCGTCTTACGATCGACGTTGATGATCATTGCTTCGATGTTATCGCCAGCCTTAATCGCTGTGGTTGCGTCTTCAACGCGGCCTGTCGAAATCTCAGACGCACGCAGGTAACCTTCAACTTCGAGCGACAGAGTCACGGTAGCGCCCTTGGCTTCGACAGACTTAACGGTGCCAGGTACAACAGCGCCCTTATCGTAGGTTGCCACGTAGTTGTTGAAGGGGTCGCCTTCAAGCTGTTTCACGCCAAGCGAAATACGCTCTTTGTCAGTGTCGATACCCAACACGGTTGCATGCAGCTCGTCGCCTTTCTTGAAGTTACGAACAGCTTCTTCACCGGTTTCGGTCCAGGACAAATCAGACAAATGCACCAAACCATCGATGCCGCCTGGCAAGCCAACAAACACGCCAAAGTCAGTGATTGACTTGATTGCGCCTGAAACTTTGTCGCCACGCTTGAAGTTAGAGGCGAACTCTTCCCAGGGGTTTTGACGGCATTGCTTCATACCCAACGAAATACGACGACGGTCTTCGTCGATTTCAAGAACCATGACTTCGACTTCTTCGCCTAAGGTCACAACCTTACGTGGATCAACGTTTTTGTTGGTCCAATCCATTTCAGACACGTGCACCAAGCCTTCAATGCCGGCTTCGACTTCAACGAATGAACCGTAGTCGGTGAGGTTAGTGACTTTACCGAACAGACGTGTGTGCTGTGGGTAGCGACGTGCAAGGCCCACCCATGGATCTTCGCCAAGCTGCTTGACGCCCAATGACACACGGCTTTTTTCTTGATCAAACTTAAGAACTTTTGCTTCGACTTCTTGGCCAACAGCCAACACTTCAGACGGATGACGCACGCGACGCCATGCCATGTCAGTGATGTGCAACAGACCGTCGATACCGCCGAGGTCAACGAACGCGCCGTAGTCAGTGATATTTTTAACCACGCCCTTAACGATCGAACCTTCTTGCAGGTTTTCGAGCAATTTCTGGCGGTCTTCACCCATGCTGGCTTCGAGCACAGCACGACGTGATACCACCACGTTGTTGCGCTTGCGATCGAGCTTGATGACCTTGAACTCCATGGTCTTGCCTTCGAACGGCGTTGTGTCTTTCACAGGACGCAGATCAACCAGCGAGCCTGGCAAGAAGGCACGAATGCCTGCAGTCATGACAGTCAAGCCGCCTTTGACTTTACCGGTAATGGTGCCGGTGACCAGTTCGTTTTTCTCGAGTGATTTTTCGAGTGACAGCCAGGCCGACAGGCGCTTGGCGCGATCACGAGACAACACGGTGTCACCGTAGCCGTTTTCGAGCGAATCAATGGCAACAGAAACAAAGTCGCCTGGTTTGACTTCGAGCTCGCCCTGATCGTTTAAGAATTCTTCAAGAGGAATCAGTGCCTCAGACTTCAGGCCGGCGTTTACCACCACAAAATTATGGTCAATACGCACGACTTCGGCAGAGATGACCTCGCCGGACTTCATATCTTGCTTTTCGATACTTGCTGCAAACATCGCTGCAAAGCTTTCGCCTGCATCGGTTGAGAGTTGTTGAGTTGACATGTGAAGGAGATCCAGGTGGCCTTGGGGGCCGGGTTACACGCCGTTTAGATTGCAGTTGCTGCGTGCCCGAGCAAAGCTTGCCGGGAGAACAGCCCCTACGCCTGCGCGGGTGGGGTTGGTAGAACCCTTGACCACAGGTCAAGGACGTTTTGCACCGTTTGCTCGACTGTCAGTTGCGACGAATCGACCACATGTGCGTCTGAGGCTGGTACAAGTGGCGCAACCGCACGTTCGATATCACGTGCGTCACGCTCGCGCATATCAGCGACAAGGTCGTCTAGATTAGCAGAAATTCCCTTTTCGATCAACTGCTTACAGCGACGCTCGGCGCGTGCTCGTGCGTCAGCTACTAAAAATATCTTTAGCGAAGCATCTTTGAAAACGATTGTCCCCATATCGCGACCATCGGCCACCAAGCCGGGCGGCTGGCGAAACGCCCTTTGCCGTTCAAGCAACGCCTGACGCAGGGCTGGGTTAGGCGCCAGACGCGAGGCAAGGTTACCCACGTGCTCTTGCCGGATCAGCTCGGACACTTCATGACCAAACAGCGTCACGCCTTTGGGATGAAAGCTGACCTCAAGTTGTTGCCCTGCCCGCGCGACTGCTGGTGTGTCTTCGGGATTGATCGCCTGCTGCAACACCGACAAAGCGGTCAAGCGGTATAAGGCCCCACTATCTAG
>Ga0247843_1008526_pt1 | contig 11899 bp, 12 predicted proteins | sample LaCruzMarch2017__FD_192420 | JGI IMG/M metagenome (GOLD analysis project Ga0247843, IMG submission 192420) | Freshwater microbial communities from meromictic Lake La Cruz, Castile-La Mancha, Spain - LaCruzMarch2017_8m | ecosystem: Environmental > Aquatic > Freshwater > Lake | place: Spain...
AGTAGAGCCTGTGGCTCCTGTTGGTCCTGTGGCTCCTGTAGCGCCAGTTGCGCCCGTAGGACCTGTATCTCCAGTCGGTCCTGTAGCACCTGTTGGGCCAGTTGGACCAGTACTACCAGTAGGACCAGTAGCCCCTGTACTTCCTGTTGCACCTGTTGCTCCTGTCGCACCTGTGGGACCTGTTGCACCTGTGGCTCCGGTAGGTCCTGCTGGACCTGTAGCACCGGTAGGACCTGTAGGTCCTGTAGCACCAGGAACACCTTGTGGTCCTTGATCTGATGAAAAAGTTACACCAACCTGTGGTGTGATTTGTTCTACAACAATTACGGTCTCTGACATTATTGGGTCACAGCTCCCGTCACTATAAATTTACCTTCTAAAATTCTTGTTACTGTTGCACCACTAGTTAATACTAAATCGTAAACATATCTACTTGCCCCTATTGCACCAGTAGTAGTTGCATTAAGACTTACGGTTACAGATCCTGCAATACCACCTAGAGTTATTCTGCCATTCGCTGTGGTTGCTACAACCGTAGTCGTTGATGCGCCAACAAACGGGCGAACTGTCATAGTCGCTGTATAGCCCGTTAGATCCCAAGGTGTTGAACCATTCTTGATAGTGAATATAAAATTAAATGTGGTTGCTTGTTCGCAAACTAGATTATATTTAGCACTCAAGTTGAGATCGCTCTCAACGCTTCAGCAGCAGGTAATCCAGTAGTTGATGCTAGGAAGTTACAGACACCGTTAAAATCTAGGAACTCTGCCTTATTTGATAGGCCAGCAATCTCATTAAGAACACCAACAGTATCAGTTAGTGTTAATGTTACTGATCTTTGTGCAGCCCACTGACGAGCAGCTAATGCTTGATCTACCATACTGCCAACAGTTCTATAAGTGCCACCATTGGCTAGACGATTTAACTCATCGTTGAGGGTTGTACCTGCGTCACCTAGTGCCACTTAGATCTCCTTACTTCTTTTTCTTTTTAGCTACTGCTGCGTTATCTACTAGATTTGGATAAGGTCTTCCAGCAGCTTTGGCTCTGGCCTTTGCAGCACTCTTTTGTGCTGGTGTTAATTTCTTTGATGTCTTCTTTGGATTCTTTGTATCCCAAAATGCTTTTTTCTTTTTCATCGGCAACTACAATCCCAAGCCCGAAGTGACTTGTTTATTCTAGAGTTTGGATCTCTTGCTGTTTTAGCAGAGGTTAATTTTGATTTCATTCCACACATACGACCACAGAAAGATTTACGTCTAGCAGCAGACTTAGGTGATCTCTTAGCCTCAGCCTTTTTTACTGGTGCTTTTAGGTTCATACCTTGTGCTCTGGCAGAGGCACGACCCTTAGCGTTCAATCCGCCTTTAGGATTCTTACCTTCTTTTCGTTGCCAAGATGGACTCTTTGCCATAATCTCCGTACTTTCCTAAGATAGATCTAATAGTCCCGTTCTTATTCAACCGAACTATTAGACCGTCTTTTATTTGAATAGGGTTAAAACCATCGTGGCGTTTGTAACTACCAGATGGCATTATTGCTGAGGTGCTTCTTTACCAGGAGCGCCGGTTTCAATATCATCGTATGTTGCATATCCGCAACCGCAAGTGGCGCACATTATTTCTTCTTGCCCATCTTCTTCATAACCATTTTCTTATCAGACTTCTTAGCCTTCTTACCTTTAGCACCTTTTTCAAGAGCCTTGTAAGAGTTCATTTTCATTGATTTCATTTTTACCCCTTATATTTTAGGTTGATTCCGTCAAAGGCTTTGCCAGCTTTGTCGGAAAGTTTGATTGCTGCATCTATATCTTTTGTTCTAGTAGATCTAGGTTCTACGCCTTGCTTAATCGCCGAGTAGTAGGACTTTAACTCCCGCTCATCCTTTTTAACCTTGTCTTGATCCCAACCAGTCTTAGTGGGATTAACTCCCATAAACATTGGCATATTAGATTGCATACATTCGCCATATGACTCGTGGTCTTGGGTCTTACAACTTTGTGTACAGTTACTCATATGTTAGTTAGATAATCTGAGTAGCCAGCGTTGATGAGAATTTGCGCCACATTATCTGGGATATCGTACTCGTGACCACCAAGATAATAGTACTCAGCATTAGCTAGTGTGTCTTGATCTGGTGACATACTAGTAGTAACTGTTGTGCCATTAATAATAAAAGTTAAACCTCTTGGAACATCTGTTAAAAATGGTTGTGAACCAGTGAGACTTCCACCTGATAATGGTCTACCTGCTAAACGAGCATAGTTAGATGTTGGATCTACTATCCAGGTTTGGTTTTCCCAAGGTGTCTGTAAGTGGTAAGTCATAGTTCCTTTCTAGTGATGAAGGGCGGTTTGACCCGCCCTCCACCGAATCGCATTTGTTAGCCTGCTGAAGCAGATGACTCAATACGATATAGTGCTGCTTCTCGGAGTCTTGCGAATCCACCGAAGTAGTACCAACCAATTGTACGGAAACGGCGCAGAGCATCAATCTCTGGTCCGATTACGGTATTGATATCTTGACCCATAGCTTCTGCTAGAGCCTCACGACCTGCAACAACTGCCTTGTAGACGTTGACTGCTGGTGAGTTTGTGTTCGCTGCGAATGGAACACGAGGTGTCTCAACAACGAAAGCACCTTCAATTACACCTACTGAGCCAGGGATAATTGTCTTTGACACATTGTCTGTGTACTTAACAATATCTTGGAATCCTCCGGTGCCTGATTCGGCACGAAGGTCGGCTGCTTGACGTGGGTGTAGATATGCTGCGTACAACTCACCTAGACGAGGCAGAGCCTTGTTGGTGCGTAGTTCTGTAACAGCATTACGAATATCAGCAACAGAAATAGTATCTGCTGAATCAATTGTATTGGTTGTTGTAGCGTTTCCACCGTAAATTACGTTAGATCCACCAGTTAGAACTGTGGCTACTACAGAGTCAATAGAATCTGCAGCGTTGTATGCAATGATGTCAGCAAGAGCTGCATCTACATCGTTGAAAGAAGTTAGGTTTAACTTCTTAGTTGTTGTTACGGCTGAACCGTACTCGTTAAGTGTTACTGTAACCTGTGATGGGTTACCAAGAGCAATTGAGGAAACATCGGAAGTTTCTGTCAGTGTAGAAGTAGCTGCTGCTAAGTCAGAATAGATTGAGAATACAACTGATGATCCTGGCATTGCCTGTTGTACCGGTTTAACATCAGCTAATGCTCGCATAACTGGAATGGAGCGAAGCGCCATTCTTACGTATTGATCATACGCAGCTTTTACGAGATTGCTAATGTCGGAAGTACCGGTGAAACTACCTGTAGGTAGTGCCATTTAGGTATTGCCTTTCGTTAGTAGGATTTAAAGCCCCGACTCCCGAATTACTTGATCTAACTCTTCACGGGTATTAGCGTTCATAAGTCTTTGATATACATCAGTACTGCGATCTGGTGTCATACCAGCCTCAGTTGCTGCACTCATCTTCTTATACGCTGCCGCTTGAGCAGGATCTACATTAGGTTGTTGGGGTGTTTCGGTTTGAAGTCCAAACACATCTGCGTTTGCTTCTAACCATTTTGATACAGACTCCTCAGTTGGGTCTATATCCTGTGGGATAAATGAAGCGATCTTCGTATTTACCCCACGACTTGTGAGGGCATCTTTGATTACTCGTTCTCTTTGCGCTTTATTTAAAGATTCAAAGTTAGCTTTAAGATCTGCCAACTCTTTATCTTTTTGCTTATTAGCCTTGCGTAGTTGTTTAACGAGATCATTGCTTAACGATTCAGTTGTTGTATCTGTATCGTCATCATCCTCGTAGTCGTAGTTGGACATAGTCCATCTCCCATTCGTTGTAGTTGTCGCAGGCCTCATACAGTTCGGGGATCTCTGTATGGCTCCTACTGCCGGTTTTAAGTTCTCTCCATCAGGACCGGTAACTCTGATGGTAGGCCTATTTAAAAGGAGCCGGCTCTATCTCTGCCTAGCGCTCCACTGGTTATACCAGTTTGTTTTCCAAATTCTGCTTTTTCAAGTCCTGTAAGTTTTCTACGTTCTCTTGCTGCCTCTGTACCGCCTGCAAGGTTAAATACTTCTTGCTCAGCAGTTTGTAGGTCATATGGAGATTGTTGATAGATACCAGATAGTTGTCTACCTCGTTCTAATCCACTAGCAATATTGCTATAACCTTGGCGAGCTGCCTCACCAGTAATTCCGTATCCAACTAATTGTTCTGCTCTTGTTAGATTTGTAGCAAGACCAGCACCGATTGCTGCGCCACCAATTTCTGCTGCAGCTACCTTACGCTTAATATCTTGTAATCCCTTTTCTGGATCAAGAACATAACCAAGAATATCATCATCTGATATACTAGGGAAGAATTGTCTAAATGCTTGTCTAGTCTGAGGTGGAGCGTTAAGTAATTTTTCTTTTCCTAAAATAACTCTTTGTTCTAACTCTGGAACTTTAACATCTCCAGCAATTAGTTTCTCAAAACCTTCTTGTCTGCCCATACTGTCTTTAGAATAAAAACTACTAGGGACATTGTAGTTACGAAAGATTGTTTGGTAGCCGTCTTCTAGCGCAATATATTCACCTTCAGATAAAGCCCTAAGACCACTAGCTACACGCTGAGCATTAGCAGCAAATCGTTTCTTATAAGCATCTGTTTGACGTAATGCCAAAGTTAATTCAGAGGCAGATGCTCCTGAAGTTATTAAACCTTTTAATGGCTCTATTAATGAACCTAATCCATACTGATTAAACTCTGTAAATAAAATATCATAAGCAGATTGACCTGCACGGCGTAATCTTTCAGCCTCTGCTGCCTGTTGTTGTCTTGCTATCTCAGCAGCTTGTGCTGATGCAGATGCTGCCTGAGTTGCAGCAAGTTGTGCGGCTAACTGTTCTGCATTTAAAGTAGATGCTGCAGGTGCTAAAGTGCCAGAAGGAGTAACTTGTAGTCCAGATTTTGCAGCCTCGGTTGCGAGTCTTTCAGTCTGACGATCTACACCAGCAAATGCCTTTTCGGCTGCTGCTCTAATTTTAGGATCTTTAATTTCAGATAACTGTGATCTTGCCTGTTCATAGCTAGAGACAGGTGTGGCTTGATTCATCCTTGCTACTGCAGCATCAGATGCTGCTGCATCTTTCTCTAATTTAGCAAGTGCATCTCTAACTGCTTTTTCTTCTTTAGACATAGCCATTTATGCTTGTACTCCAAAATCTTGAAGAATTCTAAGTGCTGAATCTGCAACTGTTTTCTTAGCGTTCTTGGTAAATTGCCAACGAGCATCTCCTCGTAGATCTTTTTCAAAATCGTATAATGTATATTCACCACGACTAACACCACCCATACCTGGAGTAGCAGTTACTTTAGAGTAACCACCAGCAGGAGCAGAAAGAGCATTACGGATAGTAGGGTCAAACAGGTCTATAGATGTATAAGGTATTTCTAATATAGAACTCATAGATTGTATAAAAGGATCAGCTAAAGTTTTAAGATCTATACCTGCCTTAATTTTATCTGCAAATTTTGGGAAGGCAGATGCTGCGCTTTCTCTAATAGTATTAAACACAGTATCTTCATCTAACTTGCCAGTTACTATTTTGGTAGCTAAATCACCAGCAGCATCGTCAGACATCATAATACCATTTCTGGCAGCAAAGTTTTTAACCTGCACAAAATTCTTACCTATTGGTCCCTCTGGTATACCAACCTGTACTGTGCTTTCAGCATCAGCAAGTAACTTGGTTTTAATCTGATCCTCAAGCCAAACCTTAGGATCTTGATTATCGGCAGTAAAGTAATCAGTATTTATTAACTGACCATTTCTGTAAGTATATTTAACAGTAGTTTTAGAAGTGCCATCCTTGCTCTTATATTTAGATCTTAGAGCTGGTAGCCAGATTGCTAACTCTTCTTGGGTAGCATCTCTTTTTCTAAGTTGTTGAAAGACAGCATTAATATTATCTACTATTGCCAGATCATCTGGCATCTTTCTGGAAGTTTGAGTTTGGGTAAAAATACCAGACTTTGGAGCCTCTTCAGAAACTCCACCACCTGGCTTTGGTATCTCTAAAGGATTTATACCAAAACCTTGAGCCATTGATAATAGGCCACTATCAAGTTGCTGAGGAGCTGGTTGTTGCTGAGGTGAGGGTGATGCTTTTCTAGCACGATTAAGTTCTCTTCGGGTTTCTGCATCAATTGCCATTATTCACTCACCTTTGGTGTTAGATACTTATCAACGATTAAATCTTGAGACAAGAATCTATCGTATAGATAGGAAAAACCAAGTTTGTCATCTTGTTTCAATTTGTTTACCATTCCATCATAAATGAATTTTAAATCCGCATTTGCTTTTGCCTCAATAGATTTTACATCTCTCCTAAGAAGATTTTGGGCAATTGCTTTTCTTATATCAAGATAAGCCGATACTGATTTCCAAGTAGGATTATCCGCATTAGTCTTCATAAACTTTTCATTGTTTAAGATAAGACCTAAGCCAGCAATAACCCTATTAGTCTTAGACCCATCAGAATCAAGATAGTCATCACTCCAAGCAGTTCTAGCATAGGTACCAGTGGTCTCATCAAAGATTGGTTTGCCATCTGCATCTGTTTGAACAGATAATTTAAATATTGTTTGTTCTTTTATATACTTTAGATCCTCAGCACCTTTTTGTTGTGTTGAAGAAAGTCCTCTTTTTTGTAGTTCATTATCAATAGCATCTGATAATCTATTGTATTGAATCCAACCTTTATTTGCTTCTACTCTTCTTTGAGACTCAGCAGGACTTTGAGATGATAGGAACTTCTCTGGAGAATCTGGTGAGATTCTTTTACCATATAAATAATCATATGATGCTTGAGAAAAATCATAACCTGATGGGTCATTAGCTACTAGACCGATTAACTTAGGTTCAATCTTATTTAACTCGCCAATCAATCCACTGTATTTTTTAATATTATCAACTGCTGCTACTGAGGATTGAACACCGCTAGGATTCTTAGATAGGCTTGCTGAGAAAGCAAAAAATTCAGAATAGTCTTGTAAGAATTTAGCATCTGCATCTATGCCGTAGATTCTCTTATACTCTCTTGACTTATCTAAATAATACTTATAAGGACTTTCAAATCGTGGAGCAAATGGCATAACTAAGCTAGCAAAGGTACGCATATTCCAGTAATCTTTAGTCATTCTTAAAATTTTGTTAGGATCAACTGGTGGTAATCCATCACGCTTTGCGTTTTGTTGTTCTGTTTTCCAAATTAATTGGTAGGTTCTAGCAAACTGTGGATCATCTTGGCTACCGATACGGGTTTGTAATTTCTGGAACCAAGTTGGTAGGAATCCAGATACTGCATCCTTAGTAGGACCAAATGGTAATGCCCATTTAAAAGATTCTTCTAAAGAAGGTTGTTTTTTAATCAGTTCAGAAACCGGAACAGCAACATATGGACCTACTGGGAATATATCAGATACTATGTTTGGATTACCTTGGTTATAAAGTATATCCATTCCACCCTGGAATAAAATATCTAATGAACCTTTTGGAATACCAAGAGTGCTTAGTGAATCAAGTCCTGGGATCTTAGTAACACCTTTAGGTAGACCAACCCAGATAACATCATTACCAGAGGTCTTACCTACTGGAACTGGATTACCATCTTGATCAGTTACAAGACCTTCTCTGTTTGGTGCTTGCCAAACTAAATAACCTTTATTAACTATTGATGGATTAGCTGCTGCTAGTTTCATCCAAGTCTTATAAGCATTTTCCTGTGCTGAGAAGAATGGGTTAATATACTTCATAGCAGTAGCAAGATTAGTCTTGCGTTCAATATTAAACAATATGCCCTTCATTTCCCGTAAAGCAATCTTATGGGATTGAGACATAATCTCTTCTTGATCTGCCACGTTTAATCTATTGCCTTTAAGACCAGCCATTATATCTACTCTGCGCTTAGCCTCTTGGCGATATAGATGAACATACAAAGGATTTCTAGCAAAAGCATCTTCAGGCATAGTACCTAGTAATTTAAATAAAGAGTTAATTACCTCTTTACCTTTAAGTTGAGATACGTTAAATAAGTTTTCTTCAAGAATGTGACCGTGAATAACCGGCAGTTCTGTAGGATCTTTAAATGTTTTTCTTAAATCTTCCGCAGTAATATCACTTATTTTATTACGTAAGTTAGAAGATACAGGAAGATACTGATCTAAAAATCCACTGACCTTAGTTACATATTCAGTTGCTTCATCAGATGAGATAGCTAATCTTCTTCTTAGGTCTCTACCCTCTGGGGAACTTTTAAGCCAGCGAGCAATATCATCAACTGACTTTCCAGCAATTATTTGTTTTACTACTGCTGAGTTGCCAAACTGGGTACGAAGGGTTTGCGCCCATTGATTAAAGTATGCAGGGTCTGTAGGTTTAACTACACCTATACCTTTAGTGGTAAGTCTACGCTTATATAGATCTGTATTGCTATCAACCATACGCTCAAATGAGTTACCAGATGATGCTATCTTTTTAAACATATCACCAAGTGGACCACCGAAAGCATCGTGAAGAATATACTCTTGACCATCTGATGTGGTCACCTTGTAAGAACCAGTACCGATACGTTGCTTAGGTTGTGCCTTTGATACATTTTGAGATTGTTCCCAAATTCTCTTAGCTTCTTCTGCGTTTTTAGGCATTTGTTCTTGTTGAGTTTTAGCCCTAACTTTTGCCTCATCAAGTGACATTCTTTTGATTTCTTTTAATTTTTCAAATCCTTGTGGGCGTATAAAAAAACCTTGATTACCTGACTGATCAGTGAAAAAATCTGCTTTATTATCTGACAAAGGATTTTTTGTCCAAGTTAAACCTGTTATATCATATTCAATAACAGTTGTTCTGCCAGAAGCATAGGTTTCCCAAACTTCAGGATCTCCTACAAATAAACCAGACTCATCAGTTTTAGCACCGGTTCTACTTGTTGGTTTAAATTTTGGGTCTAATTTAAAATTTTCATCAGCTATATGCCATACTCTAGGTCTTATACCTTGCTGTGAAACCGCATTACTAAATTCTTCAAATGTTTTAAAATTACTTGCTTGATTTATCAATTCATCTTTTGAATTAATAGATAGAGTTAAATCTTTTTTAATAGTTTTTGACATACCTGAACGATTAAGCACATCTGTATAATGCTGGTATACAGCCTGCTTCTCTTCTTGTAAAAGTTTAAGTGTATTTAATTCACTAGCTAGACCAAGATCATCTGGCTTTAATGATGACTTTGCTTCTGCTGCAGATATTTTGCTTTTAAGACCTTTAAGTTCGTCAATGATACCAGTGCTTGCCTGTTGAACTTGCTTTAGAGTCATACCAGCATCTACTGCACGATATCTATCAATCAAGCGAGCAGGCATACCAACCTTGTCATAAACAAAGTTCTTAAGACCAGGACCAAGATGGCGTAAACTAGCGTAAGCTCCTACCGAAGCAGCAATACGAAGTTGAGAGTCAATTGTATTACGCTGTGTATATCCTAGACGGAGTAGTGCTCCAGCTTTAAACGCATCTTGTACGAAATCTAGTGAGTTAAATACTGCATCTCTAGTATTACCTATAAGGTTTATGGATTTAGCGTTACGCTTTAATAGTGTATCCATTAAATCAAAGTCCATTAAAGGCAAGAAGTTAGCGGTTTGTGATTCTAGTTGTGGAACTTTAATAATAGATCCATCAGTATTAACCATAAAGCCTTTGTCTTTAATAGACTTTAAGGCTGAGGTTCTAGCACCTTTATAGTTATTATAGATTGCAGTGGCAATTTCTTCGCTAATGTTATGTTTTTCAGCAAGTGCTCTCATAGCAGTACCTTCAAGATTTAAGGTTGCTATAAATCTTTGTTCTGGATTAGAGGCCCTAATATAATCATCTAGTAATGCTTTACTTTGTGCTGGAGTAAGATTAATTCTTTTTTCTAATCTTGTAATATTAGCAATAATTTCTCTGTAAGAATCAGCATCATTAAAATCTACAAGACCGGCAGGGCGTTCTCCTTGAGACCAAGAAACCTTTTGATATAAACGGTGAAATGGAGTAGGTTGATAAACTTCAACCTTTGAACCACCCACTGCTTGGTCATAAAATTTAACTGCTCGTGACTTAGCGACTACATCCTCTATACCTTGCAAGCCAAGTCCTGTGGTACGAGTTAAGATACCGCCACCCTTACCAATACTCATAAGGTCAGCAAAGTATTTATCACTAGCTGCTAAAGATCTATAATTATTTAAAGCCTCTTCAGTAACTGCTGGGCTATCATTTAGGAATGGAAGCATACCTGAACCATCAGGTGCTGCAAATATTTTAAATTCTTCTACTGCTGATAATTTACCACGCTCTGCTTCTAAAGCATCAGATATGTATGCTCGCTGCGCTTTTAAATCATCCATTGCTTTTGGATCACCAAGAGCAGAACGAAGAATAAGAGCAGTCTCATCTACATCTACTGAATCACCTAATAGATGTGCAAGTAGTCCTGGGTTAGATGAAGACTTAACCATAGGATGAGACAAAGCATAGACTGAATCATTTTTAGTAAAATCATCTAATACTTTAGTAAAACGATTTTGAACTCCATATTGAGCCTTGGTAATATCTTCTGCTGCTCTAGCAACTGCATCAGCGTTGTTTAATTTACCAACACCTAATGTGCTTGCTTTTAAGGCACCAATACCTCTAGCCGCACCAATAGATACATCACCAAACAGTTGTGCAGCTACATCAACTCCACCTGAAGAAAACTTACCCCAAGAACTGTTTTTAAAAGCTGCTTCACGTTCTCTTGGATCATAGATATTAAACTTTGGGTCATAGGACATCCTGCCTGCAGCGATAGCGCCACCAGCAACTGCCTGTCCCACAGATATTTCTTGAGCACCTTTGTAGGCTTTTTTCCAAGCATCAGGATCAAAGAAGTTAAACAGGCCACCTTCTACATCTCCTAATACAAGTTGATAGGTAGTAATTGGCTCTCTGATTACTTCTTGATTTACTTTATATAAACCTTCAAGTGCTGGGGCTAGACCAGGAACTTTCATAATAGCACCACCTGCAGAAGCAAGTGGCTTAACTATATTACCGCCTTCTTTTGCTGCGGCAGTTTTAAATGGTTGAACAAAGCCATTATATTCTTCATCATCATTCCAAGGAGCAGTTCCTACATCCCAAGCAAATCTAGCTATACCACCTATAGATCCTGCAATTTCTTCACGAAATTTTCCTGCGTTAGCAGATAGATCGCCAATTCTGTCCCATACACTCACAACTGATCCCTTAATTGCCTAATGGCTTTTTTAGTTTCTGGAGATGTATTTGGTTGATCTGAAATATAAGCAAGTACTGGCATATAAGATGCTATTGCTGCTTTAAAATTATTATCATCTGGTTGTTGCATCATTAATACTTCAGAACCAGCACCTTCACCAATATCAACTCCGTAAGTTGATGGCAAATCTGGCTGCTCGGTTGGTGCGAATAATGGTGTTAATGGTTTTGATGCTACTGGGTTAGATGGTCTACCACCTACGTTATCTGCAATACCACGAGTAGTTGCTTTAGGTGCTCCAGTGCTAAGCATTGCAGTCTCTTGTCCCTCACCGTATGAAGTTGATCCTAAATCCATATCTGTTCTCTTGGAGAATTTACCAGGGCCTGATGCTCCTGCTAATGGGCCTCTTGCCATTATTCCTCCTTTAAAGTTTCTAAATCTTGTGCGAAGTCTTGCCAGACTTTCGTCTCATAAGTTTTTTGGTTTGAATGATAGATAGCTAATTGGTGCAGATCATCTGCAAGTGCTTCTATTACCGATGTTAAGTTTAAAAAGAATCCTGATACTATTACTA
>Ga0247843_1008527_pt1 | contig 11899 bp, 12 predicted proteins | sample LaCruzMarch2017__FD_192420 | JGI IMG/M metagenome (GOLD analysis project Ga0247843, IMG submission 192420) | Freshwater microbial communities from meromictic Lake La Cruz, Castile-La Mancha, Spain - LaCruzMarch2017_8m | ecosystem: Environmental > Aquatic > Freshwater > Lake | place: Spain...
ACCAAGCTCATCCGGCACGCCGACGAACCTCAGATGCTGCAATCGACCGGAAACCCGGCCGGCTCGTCCGCCTACCCAAATACAGATGAATCCGCCCTGGGGGCGACCCACACTGTCGGATTTTTGGCCTTGCCACCTTCTTGGAGACAGCATATCGTCCCGAAGATTCCCCGTTTGCGCATACCGGAAAGCTGTCGCCACGCTTGGCGTGGACCGGGAGCTGACTAGCCGTAAGTGGAATTCAAAAAACTAATAAATCATGAAAAAGCTCATCGGGATCATGTCCGTGGCTATTGCCTTGTCCGGCTCAGCATTGGCTGGAACTTGGGGCTGCTATGTGGGGACCATCACATGCAAGGTAACAATCAACGGAACTGTTTCTACCTATACCTGCTGCTGGGGACAGAACTGCAGTCAACAGCAAGATCAATACGGTAATTGCATCACAATGCCGTTCGGTTGCTGCTGATTTCTTATGCTCCCGGAAAGCGCGTGGAGATTCGGTTTTTCTCATAACACGCGCTTTCCGGGTTTTTGACTTATTCGAACCAATTGCTTTATCATGAACCAACCTCCTCGGACCTCGAACTACTGGTTTCGCTTCCTTTTGGCTTTCCTAGTCATCGCTAGTTTACTTTATCTCATTCCTAATCGGTTTATAAATGCAAGCAAGGACCAGGCGGAGGTTGATATAAAGAAATTGATCACTGAATGGGGTAACTGTGATTTTCAAAGACCTACTTCCAACTCAGTTCTTCAGGTTTTGGTATCCACAAATACTGCGTTTTCAGGAACAACTAGACTCACTACCGACCAACAGGCAGCTTACATCAACTTTGTGATCGCCATGTTTGATTCATTCTCAAGTGGAGACTATAGACGCTACCGAGATTGGCGGTTCGGGGCGGCCGTCGTACCGCGTCAGGACTTCATTGATGAAGTGAGAACAACAATAGTGAAGGGTTATCGAATGCCACCTAGCGGGGTATATGTAAAGGACAAGAACGTGTCTGATAAGGTTCGTTCATTACTAGTTTCGGAAGCGCCCAACGACCCAGAGAAGATCTTCGAACAGTTCGTGCGTTTGCAAAGTTTAGGGGGTTTCTACGCTGATTTCTGGAAGGGCCTCTGTCTGAAGAATATGCAATTGCGATTTGATGTAATGACGCAGGCTATCCCGGAAGTGGACCAATATGAGTTCAATTTTATTGAGGAGGCTGGGACAAATCCACATTCTGCAAAAGCAGGCATAGCAAATATCGGTCTCGCTATTCACCCAGGTTTTTTCACATTTAAGGAATCCCCGGAGACCATACTGAAAGAAACTGGAAATGTACTTGTCGCACACGCTCTATTCATGGTCGATATGAGTGACGGACGCGGAGCTGGGCCGATAGCAATTCAAGCATATTGGGCACCGTCCGCAAGACGTTGGTTGCCGAACGGTATCGCCGAGGGAAACCTATGGCGTATTCGTGGGATCCAGCTCTGCTTTTGATATGACAATAAGCAGCCATAACGGTGCGACCAAGATGCCACATGACATTCCCAAAGAGGGCCTAAACATAGACCCATTCCAGTCGCCTTGGCACCGTGCTTTATTTGAGGTCTGGCGCTGGACGGTGAGCATTCTGCTGGGTTGGTCAATCGTGACGAAGGCGGTCACACCTAATTATATTCGCGGCACACTACGGTTTGACGGTTTCCCAGAACCGCTGATTCCTTCATTAATTTTTGGAGTTATTGGTTTGGAGTTGGTGGTGTTGACACTCCTTTTTGCGAATGCCCGAAGTCGATGGACAACAATTGTTACCGGAAGCACTTTTACTGTATTTTCCGCCCAATTGTTTTTTCTTCTTCTTTCACCCGGCGAGTACCCAGGCCATTGTGGTTGCGGTGTACCCACAATTTGGGATGGTAAGAAAGGGCTTGCCGTCGGATTGGCCCGCAACATTTTTGTGGTCATTGTTGCGCTGTGGGCAACGCACCGACTCTCCCGCAACCTCCCAACACAGCCAAAATCATCGTAATGAAACGGAACCATGGGTTCACTTTGACCGAGCTTTTGATTACTGTGTCAATAATCGGTTTGCTCTCAGCTTTGCTACTCCCAGCAATCGCAAAAGCTCGGTCAAAGACAAAGGCTGCGGTCTGCCTAAACAATCATCGGAGTCTCTCTCTGGCGATGGCGTTGTACGTCGGTGAGAGTCAGGGGTACTTCACTCCCAATGTAGAGGCTCCATTCCCAGAGATCGTCAGCACTAACTGGGTAGCTGGCCATATGGGAGCCCCCGACCTTCGCACTGAGGTTATTCTGATGCGTTCCACTTCTAGGTCTCTCCTTCATCCGTATATATCATCCGAACAGACCTACGCATGTTCCGCCAGAAGTCTTTTGAAGCCGCGAACTCTTGGGCTCTCATCTCGTATCAATCCCACATCGGTAGTTCTGAGCAACATGTGGCAGTGGACACCGGCAAATGAATCGCCTTTTCAGAAGTCGATTGATGTACTCAACCCGGCTAAGACGTTTACATTCATTGAGGAGTCTGCATCATCAGTGGGTGATGCCTATTTCGCCGTCGACCACTCTGGGAGTGGTCAACCGTATGCAACATACTACTCAGAATCCGCTTTCTTTGCGGATATTCCGGGCGCATCCCATTCTGGCGCCACGGTTGTCTCTTTCGTTGATGGACATGCGAATTTACACTTATGGGATAGTCCTGAGTTGCGCCATGACCGTCTATCCCCACGAAGTCGTCCAACGCATGCGAAAGACGATATTCTATGGCTCCGGGAAGCTAGTCTTGGTACACGGTAAAATGATGCTATTTCGCTTCCTCAAAGTCGTGACCGCCGCACTTGCTGTGGAATCGGAAATCTTTTAAAACCGCGAGTTTAACATCCATTAAAACATTCTCGCCAAATGGCAGGATTTCGCAATGCGCTATTCATAATTTGACCTGATTTGCATTAAAAATTAATTTTAGTATGGGAGTAGTTGATTAATCATACCAACCTCTGTGTCATCATATTTATAATCTAGTTTGTGACCTGCATTGTTCATTCAACATATATGCGCTGGCTTCTGTTGGTTTTCGCTTTTTTTAGAAGCGGTACTGACACATGCTGGGGTGCTATTGTGATTTGGAAACTGGTCACTGTGCTCACATGGTTATTATTTATATTATTAAAACCACAGTTATCATTAGATAATTTTGCCCGTAATGAAATGGAGAACATCAACGTCCTAACCACCTCAAGATATGCCGCTTGGATGTCTTGGGACGGGGCTTCTTATCAGCACATTGCGTTGCACTGGTATGGTGATTCTCAAACAATTGAAGACAGGCTTTATCATGCGCACTATCCTCTCCTTCCAACGATACTTCGCTACGGATTCGCTTTTGGTATTAATACTTTGACGTCCTCTGTAATCATATGTCAAATCGTAAGCATCGCGGCGCTCCGCGCTCTATATATGGCTTGGCGATGTTATTTCAGCGAGGCGGATTCCGTGCGAGCGATTTGGCTATTCTGCTCCTACCCTTGGAGCTTATTCATGGAGCAGGTATACACGGAAGGTATCACAGTTTTTTTATTATCCATTTTGATTATTGCGACCCATAAAAACCGGCTACTCTTGGCGTGCCTCACCGCTCTGCTATTACCTTGCGCCCGGCCTACCGGCCACCTGGTCACGGTTAGCCTAGTGCTTTGCCTTATGGTGACAAGAGACATTAAACGATGGATTTGGCCGTCTATCGCTGCATCAGCCGGTTCTGGCATATATTTTATGGTCATGTGGCTTTCAACAGGGGACGCGTGGGCGGGATTCTCCGCTCAGCAGCTCTACCCAGCTAAAGGTACACTATTAAAATTGTTTAATCCATTGGAAATACTGCATGGTTTCGCGAACGTGACAGAAACACACTACATGCACAAATCTCTGATCGACCGTATATTGTTTTTGTGTTTCATTTTAGAGGCTTGGATTATCGCAGCTCGATGCCAAAATCTCTTCGTGAAGTTGTTCTCTTTGATTGCCGGATTAATTCCAGGATTAAGCAATCTTTTCTTTTCGTTTGCGCGGTTTCACTTGCTTTGCTTAATCAGCCTCCCTTGGACTATTAGTGTCAAAAAAATTTCAAATTGTGGTTACGCAATAGAAATAATCATTGTCGGTTTAGTGTTAAAGGCAGCACTCCTCTGGCGTCACTGGACGTTCCATTGGGCGGGTTAGCATGCGCTAGTTAATGATAGTCAAACCATGGTAAATAGTATATAAAAACGATAATTTTGTTATAACTTTCTGTGGTCATAATAAATGTCGAATTGAAATCAAATTACATCCGGTTATCAAAGTGACTCCGAAAACGTCAGGACCTAATCTAGGTGACCGAACTGGTAGTGACCATCGCTATTATTGCCGGCGCCCAGTATGCTAACGACCACGCCGATTTCATGCTGGCCAATCCTCTACGATGAGGCCATCGCCATGAGCGAAAGCCGCGTCCTGAACACGGCCCTGTGGAAATGCCCGTCGGTCCAAGTGGTCATCCAAGGGCGGTTCGGCATGCCCCAGATACGCACCATCTGGCTAAACGTTTTTAGCGGCTCAACCATCCAGACTACGGCCGCGCAGATCTGCCTGCGATTCTCCGAGTTCGACCAACTCTCGCCGACCGAGGCACTACCCTTCCTCGAAGAACGACCCGAGACCATGAACGAGTGCGCATTCTCGCTGCGGTAGGACTTTAAGGAGTCGCAACCTTCCCGATGGAAGGTTCCCGACAAGCTCGAGCACCTGCACAACAGCTCGGGAGCTTTGTTAGTAACCTTGTGACGACTTCGACGCGGCCAACAAACCCGATGTGCTCCGACCTAGCGTGAGGCGCCAACATCAGGTCCCGGAAGACAGGGTTCAGGCCCGCAACAGACCTCCACTCGAACCCTGCCCCACCTCCGCCTATTCATGAACTTCGGCTCCCTCGCCTCTTGGAAGCGCTACCTGACCTTCTGCGGAGTCGGGTTCAGTGGTCTGCTGGTCGACTTGGGGCTCTTCCACCTTTTGCACCTCCGGGCCGGTTGGCCGCTCGAATCCGCGAAGGTCGTGGCCGCCGAGACCGCCTTGCTCAACAACTTCCTGTGGAATGACCGCTGGACCTTCGGAAATCGGCCCCAAGGCTCGAGCACTTCCTGGTGCCGGCGACTGCTCCGGTTCCACCTGATTTGCCTCTCGGGCATCGTCCTCACCCTGGTGCTACTTGGACTCTTGCACCGCGGGGCCGGAGTCCCTGCCGACCTAGCCAATGCGACCGCCATAGTGGCGGTCAGCGGGTGGAATTTCGCCTGGAGCCGCCGCTGGGGTTGGGAGGTTCCCACGACTCCTTCGGGGACACCATCCAAAGCCAGTGACCCCGATTCGACCCCTCCAGCTCCATGAATCCGCACTCCGCTAATTCGCCCCGATAAAACCACGCCATGGGGTGACCCTGCTCGCCAAACTGCTCTACCTCCGGACGGTCTTCACTATCCCCAAGGGGGGGGTGCCTCTCTAATGGTTAAAAATTGTACGCTAAGGACTCGTTAAAATAGGGACGACCTGCGGACTCCCAGGGGACGCAGTTTCCGGCGTCCCAGACCGGTATCCTTTGGCCAACAGTAGTCGCCGCTGCCTAGTGTCCTCAGACCAAGCTCCACGAGTAGGCCATCCAGGTGCTCGCGTCGGGTTTCATCACGGTCGGCGTAGGACTCAAAGTTATTGGCGGTAACCTAGATTTGCGACGCGATGTAACGGAGCAACCCCATGGGGAGGGCTTCCTTCGGAATCCATGCCCGCCCCGGATGGCGTAGAAAGCAAAGTTGAACTGCGATACCCAGCCGATTGGTCGGGGTCCGCCGAGCGGCCACGAATTCCCGGTCTGTCGGGGTCAACGTGTAGAACTCTTCGAGGTCAGGAAGGCTTGTTGGAAGCGCCAGCAGCTGCGTGCGCTGAGCTAAAGACAGAAGATCTCGCCATGGCATTCCTCAGCTTCGCCGAACGGTCAGATGGATGCCTTTGATATTCCGCTTCAGCGCCTGCCAGGAAAAACAGGGCAGGGGACTGAGCGGAATGAGAGCAAAACTGCCCGTTGCCGTCTCCTTCCGGGCCAAACAAAGCCCGTCCTGAGGCGAATCACGCGTTTTCCTGGGAAAACCGCAGCAAAAAATGGCTTAGCGTACAATTTTTAACCATTAGAGATGTACCCCCATATACATGTGCCGTTGTTGAAAGTTGGGGAGCCACCAGAAAAGGAAATCTGGTTCAATCGGTCCCTAGGTCAGCCAGTTCGTTCAGCAATTCAACCAGTCGATGGACTTGCGTTGATGGATTGTTGACCTCCGCGCGATGGACGCCGAGGGAAGTCCAGTGCCGTTCCAACTTGTGTGCATTTCTGATGGCTGCGGGTTGGAGGTCCTTCAGACGATGGTAGATGCCCCTGTCTGCTTTGTCGTAACTGAAGTGCGTAGCGAGCTTTTCGGCGTACTGCCGCCTTGGAATCCCAGCGTCGATGTAGTTGAAGTGGAGAAGGTACCACAATTCAAACGCCTCATTCGACCAAGCGACGTGAAAGCGGTGTGTTCGCGCCAGGTCAAATGCTCGTGCGTAGTTCGACTCAGGAAAACTGTCCCGGTCGAACACGCACCACACATCGCCATAGGGGGTTCCCTTTCGGGATTCTCGGGACACTAGTTCGACGGCCCGCTCTACAAGGTGGTCGGTATTGAGTCCGGTTCCAATTGCAACCACCTCTGCTCGTTGGCGGTCGATTGGAAAGGATTCGAAGTAGTATCGGGAGCTTTTCTCATCCTCGCAGACGATGAGAAGCCTGCGGCGGGGAAGAACGTCCTGATGTCGCCGCCCGCCCCCGCGTTGCCAAGGTTTCTTACCGACCATGATGGATGGCCTCCTCTAAATCCCCCAAGCGAGGGACCCCCCCAAACTGTCCCAGCAGGTATTCCTTTGAAAACTTCGATTCCTTCCGAACTCCCTTGAACTCATCGAGACAATAAAGGCGTGAAGCACCCAAGGGGTCTTTCTCCACGAACCAGACTTGATCTCTGCGTGTCCGTTTGGATTCTAGTAACCCCTCATCGTGAGTCGCGTAAATCAGTTGAGCGTTCCTCGTGTTGGCAGCGCTGTTGAACAGACCCACCAGAGCCTTGGTAAGCAATGGGTGCAACCGAGCCTCAAGTTCGTCCACAAAGAGAACAGAACCCTCCCGCAAGGTGTGAAGAAACGGCCCTGCCATCGCGACCAATTTCTGGGTTCCCGCTGATTCCTCTGTTTGGAAGTCGAATTCCACGGCATCGGTGGCTTGGCCGGTGGAGTCGAATCGGCGATGAAGGGTTCGGATGGAGTAAGCCCCGCGGCTGGCGGATTGGAGAAACAACTCTCTCAATCCGTCAGGAATCCCCTTCGGTAGGCTGGCCACAACTTGGTCGGGGCTGACTTCCATTCGTTTCAGGGATTCGATTCCAACATCAGCCTGACGGATGAGGTTCAGTATGAGCGGCGCATACTCGGAGTTGGACATCAGGTTGACGGTAAACTCTAAGGTCGCCTGGTCGGAAATCCCTGAGATGCCCTTGAAACGCAGCATCCAACCCATGATTTTTCCCGCAGTCTCGCCGTTGAATTGGGCGACAACCGACAGAAAGAGCGCGTTGTGTCGGGTGAATTTCTCGAATGAACGTCCTTCGCGAAAGGCATCGCCGACCTCAATCCGGTTGCCCTCGCGCGTAAACAGGGTGGTTTCCCGGATGGAATCGGCCTGGCTGAACAGCCACTCCGAAATGACAGCCTCGGATGTTGCCTCGAAGCCGTAACGATAACGGATATCATCGATGGCAAAAACAAATTCGAAGTGGCTCGGAGCTCGCTCGGTTTCGGTGTGCAACCGAAAGGGTGTAACAGGGATTCGGTCACCCAGTTGCGTATTCTTTGAGGAATTCTTTAAGAACTCCCGGAAGGTGCTCATGGCGAGCAACAAGTTGGACTTGCCTCCTGCATTGGCTCCGTAGACAGCCACCGTGCGGGCTAGGCGGCGGACCCCAACGCTCGCAACATGAGTCTCTTCCAACCAATCGTCCGATGTTGCCTCCATCGAGAGGGTAGCCCGGTCTTTGAAGGAGCGAAAATTGGCGACTGAAAATTCGAGGAACATGGCATCAGCCCTATGGCTCGAACGAGTGTGCCCCCATCAGGTCACTCTGAAAAATTAATTTTTGCGATTTATTTTCGTTTTATATGTTTTCAGCGCCAAAAAACATGCGCCCTTGGTGTTACGACCGTCCGGTAGCAAATGTCAGTCAGGGTTGATTCATCTGCATCTGAATAGTTGTTTGTGAAGTGGGCTTGTTTGCATTTTGACTGATTTGTTTTTGTGGCCCGTGTTCACGATTTGCGGTGCGCAGCAACAATTTGCCCGCCGAAGCGGACCTTCTCAAGCGAGTCACGGTCCGTCTAATCGAACTCCATGAGCGAGAGGAGTTCGACCGCCGCCTCGAGGCCGACCACTACCTTGGCCGATGCGCGCTTTACGGCCCCTCGGTTCGTTACGTGGCCGAACTGGATGGCCAGTACGTCGCCTTGTACCTCAAGGCACGAGATCGCTGGTTTGGCTGGTCCCCGCGCCAACGCGCCCGCCGGCTCGGGCTTGTCGCCAATAATTCCCGCTTCCTCGTCTTACCCGAGCGCGAAAAGCTGCCCAACCTGGCCTCTCGCGTCCTTGACCTCGTATTGCGGCAACTCAACGACGACTGGCTTAAGCTCAACGGCAAACCCATCCTCGTCGTCTCCCGAGTTCGGGTTTCTTCCGCACCATCGGGATTTACTGGAATAGAGAATGCGGACCCATCCCCTGGGCCCCAGTCGCACGAATTGAACCGCGACCGGTGGGCGGGTCGCTTCGGTTCAATCCGGCTCTACCCAGGAGATGATTCCTTTGCAGAACTGCTCAAAGAAACGTTCCTTCAGGAAGCTCCTTCAACGACTGAGCGATAAAATAACCGTTTCTTTGTAGGCAGATTTACTCACGAGCCTCCGCTTCACCAACTCGAAGGCAGAGGCGAGCCATGTCTTCTTGAAACCTTAGCGGGTAGAACCCTTGGACGCGAAACCACTCTTCCCGCACGGCTGGAAGAGAAAGAATTGATTCGATATCCCGGCAACAGGTTTCCCAGTCGGACGAGTCCATCATGCCGGTGCGCCAACACTTCCAAACGATGACCACATGGTTCAACCAGAGTTGGATGAACCGGCATCGGAGGACTAGGTCCGAACCGCTTTTTGATTCCTTAGACCCCACCGACTCCCACAATTCAGGGCGCTCGATGCCAACGGTTGCAAATCGTCTGCTCGATTCAGCAACCCGAAGCATGGCATCCAACCGGAGCTGACGAATCAGCAACCGCACCTGGAACGCGTTAATTCCAAGGCCAATCAACGCGGTGAGAAACCCCGCCAAAGCCACGCCGTCGGACAGCGTCATCGAACCAGTCCAGGACAACCAACTCACCATCGTACTTCCGTATATACAGAAATGCGCCGAAGGACACGGTCCACTCGGCGCTTGTTGTTTCCTTCGGAAGAAGGGCAGGGGACCTTTAGAAACTGTAGCGTTTCTAGCGCCCCTGATATTGTCCCAAAAGGTCTTCAAAAACCTCTCGGGAGATCTCCACCACGTCCTCGTGGGCGGGGACCGTCAGCTTCGATTTGTCAGCTACTGGGAGAATAAGCCCTTGGACAAGGACTGTTCCACGGTCAGTAACCACGATTCCGGGGCAGAGGCCTTGACCACAACCCCGCGGAGAGAAGTGCGCGACGACATTCATCTAGTTAAGTAGCGCATCTAATCTAAAAGCCGTCCAATCTATTTCAGGGCATTTCGCCAAACGGGCTGCGAGAGGGCCGGTCGCGAAGTGCTACGGTGAGGTGCAGTGCCGACAGTTGCCCACGGGACTGAGGTCGGCGTTCGGGCTGACCCGTTAGCTTCCGAGTCGTGTTTCAGCTCGGTTTTCAAGCGCTGCCCTAAGGCGCTGGAGGATTGTTGCGCTCGTATTGTTCCGAACAATCCAGGCATTTGAAATCATATTGCCCATGGCGCTGCAACCGCCGTCCGCCGCACACAGGGCACATCGGACCCGATAGGAGACCCGATGGGTACTTCGGAACGGAAGGGGACAATCGAGCGGTACCGATAGAAGCTTTTGCCCCGCCAAGGGCATTGAGTCCGTGTAGGAAGAGGACATCGACTGCCTCAGATTGGCTAAATCCCCACTCCACTGCGAAGTTTTCCAACCTGCGCAAGGAGTCCGGAGTCAGGCGCACCGTGATGTCCATGAGTTAAACTGAGACCACCGCTCCCACTGGTTTTCAAGAAGCAATGGACAATTTTCTTGGCGTCGCCTGGCAGGGCAGAAACTGTAGCGACTATGATGCGCCTTTCGCGTTGCTGGATGATGGCTGCCCTACTGACGGGAATCTGTGCGGCAGTCTTACTGGGATGCTCTGGAAAACGGGAGGTCACCGGTCAGGTGTTTGTGGTGACTAAGGGGGGTGAGAACGTGAAACTGGGCTTGGTCGGAATCCACGTCGTTGGTGAGGGGCAACTGACGGAGATTGGGTCCAAGCTTTTGGGTGAGGCTCAGAAAGCGAAGGCTGGGGAGGTGTTGCTGCTCCAATTGGAGGCGGAGGTGAAGTCGCTGGCATCGGCGGTGCCTAGCCCTAGGACTGGACCATTGGACAAGATTCTTGAGGAGGCGGCACGTCGCCGAAAAGGAATCAAAGGATTTTCAGAGAGCAAATTAAGCCAACGTTTCTTCCAAGAGATACCGCCAATTTCGGTGCAAACGGATGCCGATGGGTTGTTCACGGTGGACGCTAAGACCTCGGATTGGTTGGCAGCCCGGGGTGAACGTAGGGCAGGGGCTGAAACCGAGACCTATCTTTGGCTGATGCCGCTGAAAGAAGGGGGCAAGAAGCTCCTAGTATCAAACGACCGACTCTTGAGCGATGATGACGATTTAGCCCGGGTTCTTGCAGGTGTCTGCGCTGGAGGAAGTTCAGCGGCCGCTGTTGATAAAGAATTGGCGGGCTGGGTTGACAGCCAACGAACTGCTGCGAAACAAGCCGCCAGCGAGGCGAAGGCCGCGGAGGAGAAGGCCTTGGCTGAGGCGAAGGCGAAAGCCGAGGCGATGAGGGCCCGGATGGCGAGTGGGGGAGCCTTTCGGGCAGAGGCAGGCGAACGGTTAGTTTTAGGATTAGCGGTGCGATGGATTCCTAGTGGACGATTTACGATGGGCAGTCCATCGAGCGAACCGGATCGGTATTCGGAAGAGGTGCAACACGAGGCAGTATTGACTCGTGGATTCTTCCTAGCGGAGACGGAATGCACGCAAGGGCAGTGGGAGGCGGTGATGGGAGGGAATCCATCGCATTTTAAAGGATCTGAGCGACCGGTGGAGCAGGTGAGTTGGAGTGAAGCTGTGGAGTACTGTCGGAAGCTGACGGCCAAGCAACGTACTGAAGGGATATTGCCTGAAGGATGGGAGTGGCGGTTACCGACGGAGGCAGAGTGGGAGTATGCGGTGCGAGCTGGGACAACGGGGGCGCGCTATGGGGAGTTGGACACGATAGCGTGGCACGGTGGAAACTCTGGTAGCGAGACCCATCGTGTGAGTCAGAAGGCAGCGAACGCATGGGGGCTGCAAGATATGATTGGGAATGTGTGGGAGTGGTGTGCGGACTGGAGTGGGGATTACTCGACTGGGAGTGTGACGGACCCGACAGGTCCGAATTCGGGCTCCAACCGCGTGGGCCGCGGGGGCAGTTGGTTCCGCGTCGCCTGGT
>Ga0247843_1008528_pt1 | contig 11899 bp, 9 predicted proteins | sample LaCruzMarch2017__FD_192420 | JGI IMG/M metagenome (GOLD analysis project Ga0247843, IMG submission 192420) | Freshwater microbial communities from meromictic Lake La Cruz, Castile-La Mancha, Spain - LaCruzMarch2017_8m | ecosystem: Environmental > Aquatic > Freshwater > Lake | place: Spain...
GGTATCGAGTCCGACTCCTGCGAATGCTTGATCGTGGACGAGGCCCATCGGCTGAACGAAAAAAGTGGCCTCTACGGCAACAAGGGCGAGAACCAGATCAAGGAAGTGATCAGTGCCGCTCGTTGCTCTGTGTTTTTCATCGATGAAGACCAGCGGGTCACGCTGAAAGACATCGGCACGACCGATACCATCAAGGGTTGGGCTGCTAGGCTCGATGCCAACGTCACGGTAATGCGATTGGAGAGCCAATTTCGGTGCCAGGGTAGCGATGCTTATCTGGCATGGTTGGACAATACCTTGGGGATCCGCGAAACCGCGAATACGACACTCGAGGGCTTCGACTACGATTTCAGAGTCTTTGATTGCCCCTCCCAACTTCGAGCGGCCATCGAAGCCAGGAACGGCGAGAACAGCGCTCGGTTGGTGGCCGGATACTGCTGGAAATGGAAGAGCAAGAAAGAGCCGCTGGCGTGGGACATCGAATTCCCCGAAGCGGAGTTTCAAGCGCGCTGGAATTTGTCGACAGATGGAAGCCTTTGGATTGTCCAACCCAACTCGGTTCGCGAGATCGGCTGCATTCACACCTGTCAGGGGCTCGAGGTCGATTATATCGGAGTGATCATCGGTCCTGATCTTGTCGTCCGGAACGAACAATTGGTAACCGAACCTTCCGCCCGTGCCGGATCCGACAAGAGCGTTCACGGTTGGCGCAAGTTGGCATCCAAAGACCCACAGGGAGCCGCAGAATTGACCGACCGCATCATTCGGAACACCTATCGAACCCTGATGACGAGAGGCACCAAAGGCTGTTTCGTATATGCAGTGGATCCGGGAGTTCGCGAGTGGCTCAAGCAAGCGCAGCGGCCCCTGAAGTAAAACCGGCCAACCGGCCGTCCTCACTATTTCCTCTTCCTCCACCGATCTCTGACCCCTTTCCCGGGTTTTTGCGCGCAAGAGGTTCGGAGATTCAGCGCAACCAGTTGGCGGCCCGGGTTCCGCTGTTTCGGTCCAAGGCCAAGCGGATCATCTTACTCTACATGCATGGTGGGCCATCGCTTGTGGATACCTTCGATTGGAAGCCTCGGCTCTTGAAGGATCCGGGCAAGGCGCTCCCCTTCGAAGAACCCCGTATCAAGTTCGTCAAGACTTCCCCCTTGCGGCGTTTTCCCTGGGAATTCCCGCCCTACGGACAGTAGGGCGACGCGTACGGTTTTCAAACCGTCGTTCACAATCCCTATCGTCCTGAAGTTCTAACCCGCCAGAACCAGCTTGGAGTACTAATCGTCAGCTGTCGCATCGAGAGGTTTTGGAAGGAAGCCAAAATGCCTCGGCGATTGGGTGAGCCCTATGAAACACTAAATTCGCTCCAGATGGCGGCAGATTTACGAGCAACCAGAAAGCGTGAACCACGCCGTGCAGCATGCAGAATCTGTCGATGCAGATCGCTCAGGGCGAGGCGATCGGGCACGATCGAAAATCATTTGATGCGCCTCAGCTTATTTGCTGCTGCTATTCGGCGATGCGGTTTTGGTGGGTCAACCACAAGCAAACCTTTGCAGAAGAGGTTGGTGGCCATTACATCTGGTGCCCAAAGCACAAGAAGGATGGTGCGAGAAATCATTTCTACGAGACCCTCCGAGAGGTCCAGCGGGGAGATCTGGTTTTCTCCTTTGCAGATGCCCACTTGCAGGCGGTCGGCGTGGCGAAATTTCCATGTTACTCTTGTCCGCGGCCAGATGAATTCGGGAAAGTTGGTGAGGCTTGGAATCAGCGGGGTTGGCGGGTGGATGTTCAATTCCAGAGGTTCCAGCGCCCTCTCCGGGTTGCGGCCGTGGCCACCCAGATCGCATCTCAGCTTCCGTCCAAGTATTCCCCAATCCAGCAAGATGGCCGCGGGAACCAGGGCGCGTACCTAGCTGAGATTTCACAAACCCTGTCCCGCCTCCTTCTTGAATTGGCGGAGCCTATTTTACTGCCACTAATCAATTTGAACACCCTAGGTGAGCGTGGTTCGGAGATCGTGGCCGACCCTGTGGTGTTGTTGGACTGGGAAGACTCACTGCAGGAACGAATCGCTGCCACTTCGTCGATACCCGAGACTACAAGGAAAGCTTTAATACAAGCTCGGCGTGGGCAGGGTCGATTCAAGGAAAACGTCCACCGGATTGAGCATCAATGTCGGATTACCGGGGTCTTCAACCCAACCCACCTAATTGCCAGTCATATAAAGCCATGGCGCGAATCGACGGATGAGGAACGCCTAGCAGGCAGCAACGGGCTTCTTTTAACCCCGTCCATGGATCACCTCTTCGACCGGGGATTCATGACATTTGCCGATGATGGAGAGGTGTTGATTTCTCCTGTAGCGGACGGTGAATCACTCACTCGGATGGGAATCTCCGGCAGTCGTCGCCTTCACGTGGGCGCTTTTAACGCCGACCAGCGTTATTTTCTCCGGTACCACCGTGAAGAGATTTTTTTGAAGGCGGCTTTATAGTGTGGGGCATGCCCGAACGATATGGTCGCTTTCTTCAGTGGTGTCAGCTGGTTCGAGGGAGCAGAGAGGGCGTGCTATAAATATTATTCGGTTTAACGTCGCTTATTTGACGCGATGGGTATCCCGATTAGTTTTTCGCGTGCCGGTCTTTGTCATCCGGGATGATTTCTACGGCAGGCATAGCTGCAAATGCGATGGAGCAGACTACCATAGAAACGCCGATGCTCATTTTGAGTTTATCGTCGCCGTGCGCATCACGAATGACTGATATGATGCCAAATAAGACCGATGGAACAATGAGTGTCCACTTGACGAGATTGCTGCGCTTGGGTGCGACGAGAAGACCGACGTAAATAAATGCGCTGGCTGAAATAGCACCATAGTTGGTAAAGCCGATAAACTCTCCGAAGCGAGACCCGACAAAGCCGAACAAAGGCCCGGCAATGATCGCAGCGGCAAAACCAGCAGGTAGATAAGCAATCCAGCGAAGCGCTATGGTCATATTACTCGGAGTCAAGGCGGTTGGAGATGTTCAACGCTGCTGCAAAGCTACCCCAAAAAATAATCATGTCGCCTACGAACCAGACCCAGCCTGCCCACATGCGGTCCTGGCCAAAGAAAATTCGCATCAAAGTGGGGGCTTCAGACAGCTGTCTCCCGAGGCCATCGCATGGCCCAGCGGCATTGTGCGACGTTACCATATAGGCGAGAAAGCTGCAGATGAAGAGTGTGGTGAACCACACGACGGCGAATATGGAGAGAGCTTTTCTGAGCATGGTTATTGGTCGAAATGACTGACGGTTATTTGATAGCAAGTGTCTTTGGCGAGTAAGCGGCAGGGAAAGTCAGGGAACGGGCAATCTCTGCATGTTTGGGAATCTTGCGGTAATTTTCAGGTGGTATCTAATTAAGTACATAGAGATTGCCGGATTGGTGAGCTAAAAAAAAATCTCCTTAGACTCAGTCAGCACCAACGCTTTCATGGTCGGCGGGTGGTCACTGACTTAAATTCTGTGCACTTGTCCTACGATAGAGACTTCGCGTTGGTGTATGTGGAGCGCGTCAAAGACCGGGGGGGCTCTGACTGGGCTCCATGGTCAAACGGGTTCTTAGGAAGAATATGAGCCCAATCTGAGACCATGAAGGCCCTGGCTAAGGTTAAAATGACTGAGCGGTATATTTCAACGGTAGATATCCGGTTGTGATTATTATGTAGTTCAATCAGTGATTGCTATTTTTGTCGGAGATTAAATGCGTGTACCAACAACACAACGCCAACCGCAAAAGGAGCCCACATAGCACTCATATTTTTGATATTAAATTCGCCATCGTTGCCGAAAATTGACAACAATGTAAACAGCAAACCAAAACCCCCGATTGCAAAATACTGAAAACCGTAAGGGATTTTCTTTTTTAATATTATAGCAACACCATTGGCCAACGAAATTAATATACATGGCAGAACAAATGCGCCAATGGTGCGCCCGATAGTTGAAGCTGCAGCGATTGGAAATCCAAAAACGGAGGCAATTGCAAAAATGGCGATGCCAACAACAACAAATATTATAAATAATTTAAAAACGGGACTACCTTGGGTCCACCAAGTTGAGCGCCTCAAATTTTTATTGAAAACATATTTTTCATTTGCTTCGGCATTTGTCGCTGTTGGTTTATTTGTTTCCTTTCGCAATATACAATCGGATTCGGTCAAAGGAATTTTAGAGACAGATTTTGCAGTGGTTCCATCTATCCCGGCGTTTTTGGAAATGTGTTCAGTCGAAAGTGAAGGTGGTTGGTTGAAGCAGGTTGCGAGCTCCGTAGATTCAGCAACCTCCCATTGGGGCATTCCTTTGGTCCATACCAGTGTGGTTCTGCTGATTGTTCCTTCTTCAACCATTTTGTTGATTTGGTCTATAGAATAAGGTCCTTTTTGTTGCGGTCCGATTGCGATAAACCAAATAGGCTGGTGCTGCAAATCTGGTTTTATTGGTTGAATCATAATGAGAGATTATTGTGGGTAGTTAGTATATGTTTTGAGCCGTTCAATCAGTCAAAAATGAGTTTATTAATCTTTCAGTGGGAATCCAAATAAGGTGAAATAGCATGAATCGCATGAACATGCATGCAGTTCCGGAAAACCATTTGACCCGGGGTTTGTCGATTGGTGTTAGATGGTTCGCTTTTCAATCGTACAAATGTGGTGGTGTTCTATGCCGTCAACTTTTGTCCTCATAAAACCCAAGAGTATTATATTTTATCATGGGAATATTTGCGCTAGTCGGGAATCGGCTTGCGCTTTACTCACTAAGAAGTAGGTATCGTATTAAATTAGCGCTTCGCTTGTCTTGCAGTTTCGCTATTTCCTGATAGTACAGCAGGAGGATGTCACAGGCTCTTTGTGAATTGCTAGACCAATCCGACGGCTTGGAGAGCACCTCTACAGCATCATTATATTTAGCCGTTATCAGTTCCAACACAGATTCAATATCAGATTCAGCGGCTTTTTCATCTATCGGGACCGGAACCTTGTCTGCGCCGCTGCTGATAACCTTTTCCACAATAAATAGTTGATTGGTTCTGCTCCAATCTGGAAAGATTCGATTATAGTTCAATTTAACTTTAGTTAACGCAGCGATACAGGCCTTGCTGTTCTTGTCTTTATATCTGAATAGGATATCAATCCAATTGTCACGCATCGCTATCACGGCTTCATCAGACGCCGCTGGAAGGTACTTGCTAATCATGTCTCCGGTGGTTTCGGAAATGAAAGCGATGGCTTCTCCTTCGGATTTCCCGGAGCGAAGAGCTGCAACATAGTTCGACATCATTGAGTTAAATGCTGCTGGTTCAACCTGCTTAATCGTCCTAAAGCCCGGGTACGAGCTGAGTTTCTCTACGGACGTCTTCCAATCTTCGTCAGACAGCGCCCATGAAGTCGCGAAGCGGTCTCCGGCTGATTGGCTAGTGATGACCCCAGCTGCCCGCATCTCGTCGAAAGTTGGATACCACATTTGGTCGTTTGGCGTAGATAGGGCTCGATTGATGAATGAAGCGGACACGCCCGCAGCCTGCATGGTCGTGCGGATTGAGTCGTTCATTTCACGGAATTGCTCACTCGTTGATCCTGGAAGTTTCCCGGCGTGAAATCCGACCTTAGCGTCCGTTGCGATAACGCGCTCACTACCAGACATCAGGACCAGAGTTGCTGCGCTCAAGCATCTTTCAGACGTGTAGGTGGTCATTTGGCGGGCGCGAACAAGCTTGCTCATTTCGTAAGCCTCACGGTTACGCCCTCCGCTGCTCTCAATATGGAGGACTTTGGCCAGTGGGACAGCGGCAAGAATCTTCTCCAATTCTTTTGCACTTCCTGCACGCAATCCACCACGGAACTCAACTTCAGTCCCTCCAGGCAAAACAGTGATTTTGTAGGCAGGGATGCTTTCGTCACCTGTTATTATTTTTAGCATTTCGGCGGAGTGCGGTATGTAGTTGTTTTTGAGGACACCGAACGTGCTTAGCATCGCGAACCCCACAGCAATCCTCGCTACTGTTCCCCAGCCACGGCTCCCCCCTCTGGATACGTGCTTGCCAGCTGAACGCCATACACCAACTGCTTGCCAGGCGGTAATAACAAGGACCAGCGCGAAGATTATGAGTGAATACACCGCTACTAATTTAAGGCTGGCTTTGTCCTGGAATTCTACCCGCAATTTGGATGTCAAAATGACAAAGATTATCCCAAACATCCCGTTGACCCAGTATGAAATTCCAAGCGACAAATCACCGCGCCAATGGCGAATAAAATAGTTTGCCTGTTTTGGAGGAAACTCTACTGGGACAACGTCCTCAGTCGAGTTTGCTGTCGGGTTGATGATAGGGATTTGTTCCACCGAAGTCGGTCGCGGAGCTTCAATTGGGGCAGATTGAACGGGGATGGCAGGCGGTGTTAGAAAATCAGGGTTTTCTGCTTGGACGGTATCAGATGGTCGGTCATTAAAAGTCGTACGTGACTCCAAAAGCCATTCGCCGCAGAAGCGGCATTTGACTGCTTTTATGCGGATACTCTCTTTGCAGAATGGGCAAAACTTGAAATCTTCGTCTACCATACATTAAATTGGGTATTATCCACCTTTGCCTTTTTCTACGATGACCATCAAGGCGCCGGGTATTTATGCGTTTTCAAAAATGAAGGTTCAGTCCCAGCGCCCCGTCAGGGTGAAGGCAGCCCAGAAGTACGGATTGGAGAATTCTTGAGACCGGAGAAGAGAGAGTTGGGCCTCGCGCATTGCCGCGCTCCGTTGCTTGCCGGTTCGCCATTCTTTTAGGAACTCGGTGACCAGTTGACTCGTGGCTGCATCGCTCACGCGCCAATGGCTGGCCAACACGCTCTGCGCTCCCGCAATGGTGAACGCACGTCTCAAGGACATCATTCCTTCACCTATCCGGACGTCTCCTGAGCTAGTTTGGCAAGCGCTCAGGATCACCAAGTCTGTTCCTTGAAGGTTTAGAAGTGAGGCCTCTAGGCCGGTGAGAATGCCGTCCTCGATGACCGCATTCGTGACGCTTTCAAAGTGGTTCGCTCCAGCTAGAGCTAGCCCGCAACGGACCATCGGGTTTTCCCAATCATCGTCTGAATCGCGCTTGCTGAAGCGCGATGCGAAAGAACTAGTTAGAAGGTCATTAACGCGATTTGTCGCGCGGACCTCTTGGTCAGGCAGGTAAAAGCCGTGCGTTGCGAGGTGTATGATGCGCGGGGATTCTATCCTTTTGAGTTCCACCTCCCTAGCGTCTGCACAAAGGCGCAGGAGGCACTTCTCGCTGAGCAGTTTGGCAGCTGTTCGTGCTTCGCGTTCTGTTTCGGGAAGCGGGATGAAGCGCTGTTTGGGAGTTTCGCGTGATAGGGTGACCGGTGCCCGAACCGCGACAACCGGTGCAGAGAAATCCGGGCGAGTTATCGGTCCGGCCACCGGTTCAGTCTTCGCTGCTAGTCGCAGGTCGTAGTCAGGGAAACCCATAACTAGCGGTGCGCTGGTTGGGACGGACGGTTTCGGTGTTGCCAACCGCACGATTTCACGTCCACTGCTGACGTAGCTGATTCGCTTGTTCTCTAGCAGGTAGCTGCCTGCGGTTCCTACTGGAAGCATTTCGAATGGCAACCGTCCTAACTCGCCATCGGGGCAGATGATAACGTGTGGGATGTTGGTAAGGTAGGTCTTTAGAGGCGCATAGACCAACCCACTTAACCGAGCGAGGACTGGGCCCAACCGGCTTGGCGCAATCCGTTTGTCAGATAGAAGTTGGTGGAGTTGGGCTATGGCCTCATCGATCGGTGCCGCGTCACCAAGGTCTGCATAGAGGACAACGTTGGTTTGTCCCTTAGGCCGCGGCAAAGTCAGGTACGCAGCGTAGCGAAATTCTTTAGGCTGTATCGGCCCTTTGGTCATTAACTCTTTGCGCTGAAAATATACAAAATCAACTAATACTGCGTCGCGCGGTAAGACGTTCGAAATATCAGACAGGGTCAAATTGCGGTCACGAATATTTTGAGCAATGCGCGCGCTAGATAACGCCATCTGTTTTTCCAGACTGCTGAGTTCCTGTTCTAATTTGTCCCGTTCAGAGTTCCTCCAGGCGGACCTTTCATTTATCCAATCACTATTGCTTTTTGGTCTTGAGAGAGAATCTAGTCGTCGTCGGATTGTTACTGAACGCCCCTTTAAGTCTTGGATTTGAACCCGATTATCTGCGGAAACTGAGGCTGCGGTGGCTTCGACCTCTTCGAGCAAAGCCTTTCCCATAATTAAGTGCTCAGCACATGAGGTTCTTGCTGTCCATGCGAGGTCATCACGGACAAGCGGGCAGATGGAATGAATCCAGTCACGTGATTTCCATAGTTCGGTTTTAATCCTAGAGTTTCCGATACTTTCTTGAGGTGTTAACTGACTGGATGCGTATTGCCTCATCCTCCTTGCGGCTTCCACGAGATTTGAGAAACCATTTTTGGTTTCCCCAGTAGCCAATTCGGCAAGAGCTAGGTTTTCTAACTGAACACTGCTTTGCAGATTTTCGTGACCAAGTACTGCCTCGGTCATTTCCAAACTTCTCTTAAACAGATTTCTGGCGTCGGTGAACTTGCCTGTCCGTTGTTTTAAATAACCGAGGTTGCTTAGCGATATTGCGGTATCAGGGTGTCCGTTGGGAAACGCCTGTTCTTGAATATCTAACGCTCTTCGTAGCGTTTTTATTGCTGAATTCACATCGCCGGTGCGTTCTTCAAAAATAGCGATATTGTTGAGCAAGCCACCAACGGCAGCGTGCCTTGGGCCCAGGTTTTTTTCCATGACTGCGGCCGAACGCTTAAAATGCTCCAACGCAAGGGCTGTTTTACCTCTTTCTTCGGCAATGAGAGCTAAACCATTGAGACTGTAGCCTATGCTGATATAGGTTGGACCTAAATGCCGCTCGGCGATTTCGATGCTTCGAGTAAAGAATCGATTCGCTTCCGCATGGTCGCCTGCATCTCGAATCAATTCGGCAATATTGTTAAGAGTGTCAGCTAATTCACCTGCAGTGTGTGGCGGCGCGTTTTCAAGAATTCGTATTGCCTTTTCCAAGAGCGGTAGGGCGCTTTTAAAGTCACCTTGGTGGTGATAAGTTACCGCAAGTGAGTTCAGTGCTTTTACGAGATTTATGGATGAGCTGCCAAAAGCGCTTTCGGTTACCGCCAGGCTTCGACGCAAAGCAGTGATTGCCTTCTGCGGGTCACCGCTTTCGGAGAGCGTAACACCAAGATTGCTGAGCGCGGATGCGAGGTCGAAATTGAATTGAAGGTCGCCAACAAGTGGATTATTATCCAATATAGCAATACACTTTTCGGTCAATTGTAAACTGTTGGTATAATCCCCGTGTTTTGAGTAAAAAATGCCTAGGTTGTGAAAGGCGGCCGCTCTTTCCTGAGGCTTTGATGCTGGCGTTCGGTCGCGGATTTCCAAGCTTCTCTTTAGGAAAGTGAGAGCTGCAACGAAGTCACCAGCTTCATCTTTGCAATTTCCGAGAGAAGCTAACGCATTAGCAGTCTCAACGCTTTCTTTTCCGAAATTCTTTTCGCTGATTGCCAAAGCCCGCTCTAGCAACGGAACGGCCTCTACTGGCCTGTTTTGCAGTCTGAGGTGAATGTTTGCGAGTTCAGTAAGGAGCCCGACTAGGCTTGGGTGTTCAGGTCCAGATAGCCTTTCTCTTTTTGCAATCGCCTCTTGGAAAGCTTTGGACGCTTTGTCAGTTTTGAGCAACGTTCTGTAGCTGATACCCAGACCAAAATTGAGGTTGGATTCCGTTAGTAAGTTATCGTTGTCATCGGGCAACGCGCTGATTATCTGCAGGCTTCGTTCTAGGAAATGAATTGCCTTTTCCTCCTGACTTTTCCCGAGGTAGAGAAACCCGATTCGAAAAAGAATGATGCCACTTATGCGCGAATCCGCCCCGTAGTTCTTTTTTACCTGCTCTAAAATACCTTCATAGAGAGGTATTGCCTGCGAGGCATCATTCTTCAACCACAAGTCATTTGCCTCGCGGAGTGTTTCTTCGAATCCTATAGCGGGTTTATTAGTGGTGTTAGCGGTCGCCTGTAGAACCGATGTTGGCCAAAATAATACCACGGCAAAACCAATGCAGAATCTAAGCGCCCATCGGGCCTTGAATCTCTCGGTTCGAGCGAGGGCAAAGGTGGCAAGGTTGAGTAGGAAATGGATGGCTGAAGGCACCGCGTTGTTTACATCCCATTTTCCGCGCCGCAATTCAATCCTCGTCAATGCTTTTAAACCGTCAACTGTCCGATTTTTGCTTCGGAAAAACTGGGTGGTTTTAAAGGCCGGGTTATTCGTCAAAACCGAAAGTGCTCAGATCGTGGCTCGGGTAGGGGAGCGTCACGGCACCGGATCCAAACGATTTGAACGACGGGAGTTGCGTGGGGTAGGCGGAGCTAGTGCCCGTTGTCTGGCGGCTGTAACTGGAACCAAGGCCATTGGCGGAGCCAAACGAGCTGGAACTCGGCGAAACATAGCCGGGCTGCTGGGAGGGATAGCCGCGGTAGCTGAGGTTGTCGAAAGGAGTGCTGTTGGCCGGCGTACGGTAGTGGGGAGCAACGTAGGTTCCATTTTGGCGGAAGTAGCCTTTCACCATTTCTGCCTGGGTGGTTGCTGCGGCAAACATTGTGATGGCGGACAGGATGAGCTTGGCGGAGGATTTCATTGGATTGTTTTCTTTGGCGGCGGTTCTCTCGTGCCGGAGGCGTCTGCCTTCGATTTGGTTCGTTCACGCGAACCGCCTACAACACTTCCATCGCAGGCCCGTTGCGGCTTCTTACAGAAATCTTTGGGTCGGGTAGGTGCTCGGGTTCGCCCGAGTCTTTTCACCGGCACCAAACGATGTAATTGAAGGTTCACCACGTCTTACCCCAAGGTCATGGAGATGGCGGAACCGGAACTGAGCGCATTGTTGCGGGGGGATCCCGATGCTTGGGATGACGCCTTTGCGTGGCTGTGGCCTGTGGCGTTCTCCGCTGCGCAGGTTAAGCTGATGCAGTATTTGCCCGGCGAAACGGAGGATGTCGCCATCGAAGCGCTTGAGGAGTTGGTTGATGCGGCCCGGACCGTCAAGTCGGTCACTGAGCTGCGACCGTTGGTGGCGAGCATCGCGCATCATCGGGCTGTGAGCCGATTGCGTGAGCATTTCGCCAAAAAGCGCGGTAGCGGCCAGACCGCGAGCTTGGAGGCATTGGGCGAACAGAATGCGGCTCCTCCGGATTCGGTGGACCCTGCGAGCTCTCCATTGGACAAGCTCAAGGCTACGGAGCTGGTTATGCTGTTGAATGAATTGCAGCGCGAGCTCAAGCCGGAGCATCGTGCCCTGGTCACGGATTTCTTCCTGCACCGACTGAGCTATGAGGAGTTAGCCGCGAAACACGGCCTAGCGGTTGGGAGTGTTGGGGTGTATCTGAAACGTGGACTTGATGCTCTCCGACAAGCGGCCGCCCGGCAGCCAGAATTGATGAAAGAATTGGAGGCGTATTTGCGATGAATCTACCGGATGAATCACGGATCGCAGAGCTGGCCATGAAGACTGTCGCTCACCAGTTGACCTCGGACGAGCAGGCAGAAGTGGATGCCATTTTGACCGGAGGCCGGGCCGGTAAAATCGAATTTGAGCGCCTGCTGGCTGAGGCCAAGGCGCTCGCTGATGTCATGTCTCTAATGACCGCGGCGGAAAGCACGACTGGCACCCTACCGGGTTACGCTCGTGAACGACTCAGGACCAAGGTTCGCCAAAGCCACCGCGCGGAAAATGCCGTTAAGGCGAAGGCAGTGTCTCCTTGGTCCACGTGGCGGCTGTGGTTGTCCGCAACCG
>Ga0247843_1008529_pt1 | contig 11895 bp, 9 predicted proteins | sample LaCruzMarch2017__FD_192420 | JGI IMG/M metagenome (GOLD analysis project Ga0247843, IMG submission 192420) | Freshwater microbial communities from meromictic Lake La Cruz, Castile-La Mancha, Spain - LaCruzMarch2017_8m | ecosystem: Environmental > Aquatic > Freshwater > Lake | place: Spain...
TGCCGCAAAAAAAACAGTAGTTCGCAAGAAAAGCAGTGCGGCTGCAGCAAGCGCCGGTGCAATTGCGGGCTCCCGATCCACAATTGTGGTAAAGGCAAAAACTTCTGCACCGACTTCGAATGAAAGTGATTCGGCAAGCGCAGATGATGTCCCAGAAGCGGTCAATGCTGCTCCAACTCCGGTCACTGAAAAAGTAGCCCCACACATTGAGCCCGTGGTTTCGCAGGCTACTCCCGTAGCGGTAGTTCCTCAAAGTGTTGCTCCCACTCCTGCTGTTCTAACACCCACCGTGCCCCCTCCCACCAGCCCCTCGGCAAGTGCTAGTGCTCCTAAACCGCAAATGGTTTCGACAGTCATTCCCGGTCGCCGAATGGGTTCCTCTATTATTGTGCGTCGAGAAGCTGCACCTGCAGTAATCGCTCCGCCAAAAGCTGAAGATATGATTTTGGTGCCTGAAGTTGCACCTGTCGTTCACGAAGAGCAAATTGCAAAATCTGAATCAGCCTCCGTAGAAGTTGCTCAAAGCCAAGAAGTTTCGGCTCCTGTTGTTGCAGATGCCCCTCCACCAAGACGCGGACCTCGTTACAGCATTATCCGTGTTGTGTCGGCTCAGGGAGATGCTCCTAAGCGCAACATCACTGTGGAAGAAGCCCCAGCAAATAAAAATAAGGGCAGTTCGGCCCCCAAAACCTTTACCGATCCCGCTCTTGCCCGCAGCGGCAGTGCCTTGATTGAAGAAGAAGAAGCACGCAAAAAGAAGTCGGCCCTTGCTTCGCGCACTCGAAGCGATGAAGAGTTGATGAACTTTAAATCCACCGATTATTTACGCCGTGAACGAGTTTACCAGCCCAAGAAGAAACGCATTTCTATTGGTGGCCGTGGCGCAAGTTCCAAGATCTCTACAGTGCAAGCTGGAGCCCACAAGCGCGTGGTAGAATTTGACACCCGTCTGAGCGTTGAAAATCTTGCCGAGCAGTTGGCAATCAAAGTGCGCGATGTTTCGCGAAAACTGGAAGGCCTAGGCATTGAGATGCCCGATGATTGCGAAGGCATGCATGACTGGTACCTCGATTTTGACACTGTTCAGCTTGTCGTGACCGAGTTTAATTACGACGCAAAAGACGTCAGTTTTGACGAATCAGAACTTTTGGAGAATGCCGTGGAAGATGACGATGACACAAGTTTAAGCACCCGTCCTCCTGTCGTAACCATCATGGGTCACGTCGACCATGGAAAAACATCTTTGCTAGATACCATTCGAAAAGCTCGTGTGGCTTCGGGTGAAGCGGGCGGAATCACTCAACACATCGGCGCATATCAAATCAAAGTCGCCGATGCTGTGAAAAATCTTCAAGCGCTTGCGGCCGAAACCGTGGGAGCTAAAAAGGACAAGAAAAAAGAAGAAAAAGTCAGCGCCAAAGCAGTTCCAGCAAAGGCTACGAAAAAGGGCAAAGACAAGAGCGCCACAGCAGCTGCCGCGCCCCACGTCGATATCATTAGCTTCCTCGATACCCCCGGCCATGCGGCGTTTTCGTCTATGCGAGCTCGCGGTGCCAAGGTGACCGACATTGTCGTATTGGTCGTAAGCGCGATTGACGGCGTGATGCCGCAAACAAAAGAAGCCGTCGAGCATGCTCGTGCTGCTGGCGTTCCCTTGATTGTCGCTGTGAATAAGTGTGATCTTCCTGAAGCAAATCCCGATCGCATCAAACAACAATTAGGTGATTTAAGCATTGTCCCTGAAGAGTGGGGCGGCGATACGATTTTTGTAAATCTCTCAGCCAAAACCGGCGAAGGCGTGGACAAGCTCCTTGAGATGCTTCAAATCCAAGCAGAAATGCTGAATCTTAAAGCCCGTGCTGAAGGCCCCGGCGAAGGAAGCATTGTAGAAGCGAAACTTGACAAAGGACGTGGCCCCTTAGCGACAGTTCTTGTTAAATCCGGCGTCTTAAAAGTCGGCGACTATATTGTCGCTGGTACTCAAGGTGGAAAAGTTCGTGCCTTGATCGACGACAAAGGCGTGCAAGTCAAAGAAGCCGGCCCTTCAAAACCCGTCGAAATTTTAGGTTTGAGCGGTGTGCCCGAGGCGGGAGACCAAGTGAACGTGGTTGCAGATGAACGCGATTCTAAAGCGTTGATTGAGCACCGCATGACGCTTAAAAAACTTGAATCAGCACATGCCAAGGCATTTTCTGCGGAAGATCTTTTCGCGAGAATGGCATCGGGTGAGTTAAAAGAACTCCCTATGATTTTGAAAGGCGATGTGAAGGGCTCAGTAGAAGCTATTCAGTCCGCGTTGATGAAGCTTCCTCAGGACAAAGTTCGATTGAAAGTTCTATCTACAAGCGTAGGTGGAATTAACGAAAGTGACGTGTTACTTGCTTCCGCTTCCAAAGCAATCATTGTCGGATTTAACGTTCGTGCCGATAACAATGCTCAGGGTGAAGCCGAACGTCGTGGCGTTGTCATCAAAGCCTACAGTATTATTTATGAATTGTTGGACGAAATCACCAAGGCGATGGAAGGTCTCTTAAGTCCTACGCTTAAAGAAAGCATCGTTGGACGACTAGAAGTTCGAAACGTTTTTGCAAACAGCAAAGTTGGCCAAGTGGCTGGTTGCTATGTGCTCAAAGGCAAGGTTCTGAGGTCCAACCAAGTTCGAATCATTCGAGATAATCGAGTGATTTACACTGGTAAGATTTCGGGACTCAAACGTTTCAAAGATGATGCCCGCGAAGTCGCTGAAGGCTTTGAATGCGGTGTTTCAATTGAAAATTACAATGACATCAAAGTTGGGGACAACATCGAGGCCTTCTCAGTAGAATCCACGGCTTCTAAACTGAATGATGGTCCATCGGCTCAAGCCTAGGTTTACCTAGAGTTTGGAGTCTGAGTTTTAAAGTGGGACTAGCACTGATTTGGAAACCTCAAGGTTTGCAAAGTCAGGAGTGCTTGTCCCATTTTAAAAAGAATTTTTTGTCGTTCGAAAAGAAAAGCGGAAAAAGCCAAATTGGTCATTCAGGAACATTAGATCCTTTTGCTGAAGGCTGGCTGCTGGTTGGGTGGGAAGAAGGTAGCAAACTTCTTGCACCGCTGATGGGCCTTCCCAAAACTTACATTGTAAATATGCAGTTCGGGCAATGCAGCGATACCCTTGATTTGAGTGGAAAAATTGAATTTGCAAGCGAAGCGGGTTTGCTGCAAATTCGCAAAAATTTTGAATCTTGGGAAAGCGATTCAGGCGCATTCCTCTCCAAGTATTTAAAAAGTCATTTGGGGAAAGGAAAACAAGTCCCACCCAAGTTTAGTGCCCTCCATGTGGACGGTAAAAGAGCTTATGACTTGGCTAGGGCTGGCGTTGAATTTGAACTGAAAGAGCGAGAAATCGACATTCTCGACGCAGGTCACTTGTGTGTGGATTCTCAAAAACTGCAGTGGACATTTAAAGTCACGGTTAGCTCTGGAACCTATATTCGCTCTTTTGCACGAGATTGGGGCGAGGAACTTTGCGCGTTCCCTGCTTTGTTGAATTCTTTAACGCGAACTGCCATTGGTCCTTTTCAAAGCAAATCAACTGTCGACCAATTGCAAAAGTCTAACAAAGAAGATCTAGTTGTTGAAAATTTAGAGATGAAGGATGTAGAGCAATTATTTGATTTTGCAACTCTTTCGGACATTGAGGCTCAAAGATTGCAAAGTTTTGGTCGTCTGAATCGTGAATTTTTACAAAGTTCGAAACCCATGATTTTGCTCAATCGCCAAAATGGCGCTTTAGCATGGCTGAAGTCTGACACTCGAGAAATCGGGCGAGTTTTTCAAAAAGACCCCTTTGCTTATTGATATCTTTTAAAGATTCCTTAAAAACTCAGATTAAATGATTGATACTTTTTAGTTATTTGGTTAAACCCGCATCGTTAAAAATTATAGGAGTGTTAAAGAAAATGACAATTAAAAAGGACGCAAAGAAGGCAATTATCGCAAATCACCGCCTTCACGATGTTGACTCTGGTTCACCCGAAGTGCAAGTGGCGCTTATCACCACACGCATTAATGAACTCACAGGTCACTTAAAGGCCCACGTAAAAGATTTCCATTCTCGCCGTGGTCTTTTGATGATGGTTGGTAAACGCCGCCGTCTCTTGAATTACTTAAAGACAAGCTCAGTGACTCGCTACAATAAGCTCATCACTGATTTAGGACTTCGCAAGTAATTTCGTTTTCGAGAAGCTGAGATTTTTGAAGTGTTGATCGCGTTCACGCGCCTGCATTTTTTTGTTTTTTCTTAAATTCTAGTAAAGAATTTCAAAAGAGAACTTTCACAATTCTCAGCTCGGGTTATACTTTGAAAATATAAAAATAAAATTGATAAAAGAAAACTTTAAGAAAACGTTCGAAAGGTAAAAGAAAAATATTTATGGGAATTTTAAACAATCCAAAAAAAGTCGAGGCCATGATTGGCGGTCGCAAACTCTCAATGGAAACTGGACGCTTTGCTAAGCAAGCTCATGGTTCGGTTTTTATTCAATACGGCGAAACCACTGCACTCGTCACTGCAATTTGCGAAAGCAAAACAAAAGAAGGTCTCGATTTTTTCCCACTCACAATTGAGTTCCAAGAAAAATATTATGCAGCCGGCAAAATCCCCGGTGGATTTTTTAAAAAAGAAGCTCGTCCCACTGACTGGGCAACTTTAAACGCTCGCCTCGTTGATCGTCCCATTCGTCCACTTTTCCCTGAAGGATTTAAATGCGCAACTCAAGTTGTTGTAACACTTCTTTCTTATGACGGTGAAAATGAACCCGAAACCATCGCAGGTCTTGGTGCTTCTTGCTCGCTTCTTTTGTCGGATGCTCCATTCGAAAATCCCATCGCAACAGTGCGAGTAGGTCGCATCGATGGAAAGTACGTTCTTAATCCCATGCGTTCACAACTCGATGCCTGTGATCTCTCGGTTTTGGTTTCGGCAACAAAAGACGCAGTCGTTATGGTCGAAGGCGGAGCTGATGCTGTTGGCGAAGACGATTTGCTTGGCGCAATTTATTTTGGTTTTGAGCAAATCCAAACTTTGATCGGCCTTCAAAAACAATTGCAAGAAGTTGCAGGTAAAAAGAAACGCACCTTCACTCCTCCCGCTCGCGACAATGCGCTCGCGGAAACTGTAAAATCCATGGCGCAAGCTGGACTTGAAAAAGCGTATGCGTTCCGAGTGAAGCATGAACGCTATGCTGAAATTAAAAAAGTTTCCGAAGATGTGACTATGCGTTTGGTGGCTGAAAAAGGCTCTGCTCTGAATGAAAAAGAATTGGCAGCTTATCAAGCGGCAGTCGCAGCTGAATTTGCAGAAGCAAAAAGAGATTTTGCTCGTAATTACACAATGACAAAAGGCCACCGAATTGATGGTCGCGCATACAATAAAGTTCGCGATATCGAAATCGAAGTTGGTGTCCTGCCCCGTGTGCACGGATCCGCGTTGTTTACACGTGGCGAAACTCAAGCTCTTGTCACTGTGACCTTGGGCACCTCTGAAGACGAACAACTTATTGATTCTGTCCTTGGTAAGTACAATAAGCGCGCCATGCTTCATTACAATTTTCCTCCTTTTAGCGTTGGCGAAACTGGCCGCTTTGGAGGAAATTCGCGTCGTGAAATTGGTCACTCAGCTCTTGCCGAACGAGCAGTTTTGTCGATCATTCCTGAATACACAAAATTTCCTTACACAATGAGAATCGTATCTGAAATTTTGGAATCCAATGGTTCAAGCTCCATGGCCAGTGTTTGTGGCGGATCTTTGGCTTTGATGGACGCCGGCGTTCCTACGACTGAAGCCGTTGCAGGCATTGCGATGGGAATGATGGTCGAAAATGGCAAGACCGTTATTTTGTCCGATATCTTGGGCGATGAAGATCACTTGGGCGATATGGATTTCAAAATTTGCGGAACAGCAAAAGGCGTGACCGCAGTTCAAATGGACATTAAAGTTGAAGGAGTTTCTCGCGAAACCATGAGAGATGCGCTCCTCCAAGCACGCGAAGGCCGACTTCATATTTTGAGCGAGATGGACAAGGTGATGAAAATCGCTCGCACGGATATATCCAAATTCGCCCCTCGCATTACGAGTTTGATGATTAGCCAAGAACGCATCAAAGATTTGATTGGTCCCGGTGGAAAAAATATTAAAAATATCGTGGCAGTTACTGGTGTTAAAATCGACATCGAAGATAGCGGTAAAGTGAATATTGCGTCTAGCGACCCTGCAGCTGCGCAGAAAGCTATCGACATGGTTCACGCGTTGACTGAAGAAGCGACCATCGGAAAAATCTACATGGGCACCGTAGTGCGCATGGAAGACTACGGCGCTTTTGTAAACATTATGCCTGGAACCGATGGGCTGTGTCACATTTCTGAACTCGATCACAAACGCGTTCAATATGTTGCTGATGTCGTGCAACTTGGGGATCAAATTCCCGTGAAAGTTTTGGATGTTGATCGCCAAGGAAAAATTAAATTGAGCCGCAAAGCTGCGCTCCCTGTTCCTGCTGCAGCTGGCGCTGGCCAAACTCAACCCGCTAGGTAATTGAAGCGCGGTGAGAGTGATGGCTGAACGAGGATTATGAAGTTACCTTCTCGGCACAAAACTCGACGCGCGCAAACTTTTCAGCTTTCGGACAAATTTCGACTCATCGTAGAGTCCCATCCAGACGCGTTAACTGCGGCGGTGGGACTTTTTGTCGCGTGCGGCTCGCGCCACGAGGAAATGAATTTGCATGGCGCCACTCATTTAACTGAGCATTTTGTTTTTAAAGGCACGACTCGTTATACAGCCGATGATATTTCTCAAAATATTGAACGTTTTGGTGGCGAGTTAAATGCTTTTACGGAACGGGAATATACTTGCTTTCATGCCTGGGTTCCTCGTGACGAAGTCGAACTTTCAACTCAGCAAATTTTTGAAATGATTTTTGATTCGGTCCTCGATCCCGATGACTTTAAGCGCGAGCGAAACGTGGTGCTTCAAGAACTCAAAGGCTATGAAGATTCTGCGGAAGATGAGTTTTGGGACACTTTCCTCGAGCAACCTTGGGGGGAACATCCCCTGGGCCGTCGCATTGCGGGGTTCTCGTCGCAAGTCAAAAACTTTGAACATGGCAACATTGTAAATTTTATCGCTGAGCGATTCTTACAGAGTCCGATGACCTTGGTTGTTGTTTCTCACATGAGCCCCGAGCGTACTTTTAAAATGGTAAAACGCGTTTTGCGAAAAACCAAAGATTTTGTGTGGGGAGATAAATTGGAATTGGTCAGACATCCCAGGCGAGATTTGGCCCCAACCAAAAGACGTGGCCCAGTGCTTCGCGCGCCTTTTTCGGCAAGATCTAAAATTAAAACCTTTGATGCTGATCAAGTGCATTTGGGATTTTTGTTTCCTAGCGTCTCGGCCAAACACCCTCGTGAAATCTTGTGGGCCGCGGCAGTTTCGATTTTAGGAGCTGGATCAAGTTCAAGACTTTATCGCGAAGTCCGCGAAGAAAAAGGCTTAGCCTATTCGGCATCGGCATTCATGTATTCTTTTTCTGATACAGGACTTGTCGCTGGATATTTGAGTACGGAGAAAAAGAATTGGCTGCATGCGGTGCAAACAGCAGGCCAAGTTTGCCGAAAATTCGCTGAAGGCATCACCGATGACGAATTTGAATTTATCAAAAATAATTTAGAAGGCTCGTTGTACATGAGCTTTGAAGGCGTCAGCAATCGAATGGAAAATTTGGGGCGCCAAGATATGTTGCTGGGCCGAAGTATTAGTTTAAACGAAAGCAAACGTGAGTTAAAACTTCTTACTAAATCTGGAGTCAATCGTGTTGCAAGGAACTTTGCAAACACTCCTTGTCTGGTAGGACTGGGACCTCTTGATTCAAGAGATATCAACCGCATGCATCAAGCATGGCAAGGGAAGGGGAAATATGCTGGACGCTAATCCGTACAAAACACCTGTCAAAATTTTTTGGAAAAAACTTCATCCTGCTGCGCAAATTCCAAAAGTCGCAAGCAGCGGTGCTGCTTGTTTTGACCTTTGTTATGCTGGAGACTCTGATTTTATTCTTGAAGTCGGTCAAATTTTAACCATTCCTACCGGACTAGCCTGCGAAATTCCACAAGGGTTTGAACTTCAAGTGCGTGCGCGAAGTGGCTTGTCGCTTAAGGCCGGACTTTTTTTGGTGAATGGCATTGGTACAATCGACTCTGATTACCGAGGTGAAATTAAAGTTATAGCCTGTATTCTTGGTAAAAATCCCCTCGTGATTAAGCCCGGTGATCGCATTGCTCAAGCATTGGTATCTGCCGTTCCGCAAGTTGTACACTTTGAAAGTGCTGAACTTTCGACCACTGAACGAGGTAGCGGTGGCTTTGGTTCGACGGGAATCAGCAAATGAAATTCTCACATATTGCAGTGTGCGGCGCAGGACAAATGGGTTCGGGAATTGCCCAAGTCGCGGCGCAAACCGGCCTTCATGTATTTTTATATGATTCCCAAAGTGCTGCTTTAGAAAAGGCAAAAGTTGGAATCGAAAAGTCACTGACTAAACTTAGAGAGAAAGCACAAATCAGTGAAGACCCAAAACAAATTTTAGCGCGCATTAGTTTTGTCTCGCATTTGGACGAATTAAAAAAAGCCAAAATCGATTTACTCATTGAAGCCATTGTAGAAAATTTCGATATTAAGAAAAAGCTTTTTACGGAATTAGATCTTTTGCTCGATGCTAAAGTTATTTTTGCCTCAAACACCTCGTCAATTTCTATTACCAAACTTGCAGCGGTGACTTCTCGACCTGAAAAATTTTGCGGAATGCACTTCATGAATCCTGTACCACTCATGAAACTTGTGGAGATGATCAAAGGATTACAAACCGATGAAAAAGTTTTTCATGCAGTTTGCGAACTTGCGCAATCGATGGGAAAAACGACTGTAGTTTCACGCGACCTTCCTGGATTTATTGTGAATCGCATTTTAATGCCCATGATTAACGAAGCAATTTTTGCCCTGCAAGATGGCATGGGAAGCGTGGAAGACATTGATCAAGGGATGAAGCTTGGAACTAATCAACCTATGGGACCTTTAACGCTTGCAGATTTTATTGGGCTCGACACATGCCTTGCCATTATGAATGTTTTGTTTGAAGGGCTTGGGGACAGCAAATATCGTCCAGCGCCATTGTTGAAACAATATGTCGATGCGGGTTGGCTTGGTAAAAAATCTAGACGCGGCTTTTACAAATACGAGTAAAATACAAAATGGAAAATGTTTTAGTTGTTGAGCGAAAAATTGAAAGTGGAATTCCTCTTGAAATTTGGACTTTAAATCGCCCCGAAAAATTAAACGCCATTAACTCGGCACTCATCGAAGCTCTCCTGTTAGAAGGTGAGCGTCTTTGGCAAGATTTACGTCAAGATTTGACTTCGGTGCGAGCCTTAGTCGTTAAAGCGGCAGGTGAAAAAGCCTTTGCTGCAGGAGCTGATATTTCGGAAATGAATCACTTTGGGCGCTCTAAAGCTCAAGGATTCTCGGAACGTGGGCAAAAGGCTTTTGGATATTTTGAAAGACTCCCAATTCCCACTATCGCTGCCATCCGAGGGTTTGCACTCGGTGGAGGATTAGAGCTTGCGATGTGTTGCGATATTTTGATTGCAACACAGAATGCCCAATTTGGGCAGCCAGAAGGTGCATTGGGACTTGTGCCAGGATTTGGAGCAAGCAGTCGCTTTCTTGATCGAATTGGAATTAACAAAGGATTAGAGCTTCTATATTCGTGTCGCCGAATTGCTGCACCCGAAGCATTGCGCTTGGGGCTAATTCAAGAAGTTTTAGCAGTTGATCAAAATCTTGAAGCACGGGCGATACAGTTGGCAGTGGAGTGCGGACAAAAAAGCGCACCGCTCTCGAATCGTTTTGTTAAAGAGATTGCCTATAAGTTAAGGCAAAAACGCTTCGAAGAATTGCTTTCATTGGAATCAAAATATTTTGGCGAAATTTTTGAAAGCGAAGATAAAAAGGAAGGCGTAGAAGCGTTTCTCGCCAAACGACCAGCTCAGTTTAAAGGAAAATAATATGGAAGATAATTTGAAATGAAAAAGACTATTTTATTATTTGGACTCACAGCACTTTGCTCTTTCTCCTCTGCCCAAACTAGTGGGTTGCGGCGAGTGAAAATTCGCTACGATTTGAAAAGTTTTACAAGCGTAGTTTCCCTTCAGAATCTTTTTTGGGTCCTAAGCCAAGATAAACATATCCATGGACGAGAAGGAAAGCACTGTAACGTTACACTCAATATTCTTACGGCATACCCGGTAGAAGGAGTATTTGAGGAAGTTCAGAATACCGTCGCTGTCTCGGCTCAAGCTGAGGGCACTATGAAGGGCTGCATGGATGAGTTACTGCTTCAAACAATTAACGACTTTGAAAATATGGAAGGCGTTCAGATCATTGAACACACTGAAGTCGACAAGAAAATAGCAAGAGAATAAATATGGCAGATATCAGCAGCAAATCATGGAGTGATGTTTTTTTAAATGATGGGCACAAAGAACTTGCCCGAATGGTTCGTGATTTTGCGAAAAAAGAAATCCTTCCAAAAGCAGCAGAGATCGATCGTAACCACAGATTTCCAACGGAAGTGATTTCTCAAATGAGTGAAATGGGGCTCATGGGAATTTCGGTCGACCCCGAATGGGGCGGGGCAGGCATGGATGCTATGTCTTACACTGTAGCTCTTGAAGAAATTTCGGTCGCTTGCGCATCCACAGGCGTCATCATGAGTGTGAATAATTCTCTGGTATGCCATCCACTTTCAAAATTTGGCAGCACTGAACAAAAGCAAAAATGGTTAAAAGATTTAGCAACAGGAAAAATTTTAGGTTGCTACTGTTTAAGTGAACCGGGAAGTGGTTCCGATGCTGGCGCCATGCGCACCAAGGCTGAGAAAAAAAATGGCAAGTGGATTTTGAATGGTGTGAAAAATTTCATCACCAATGGTCGCGAAGCAAGTGTGGCAATTGTTTTTGCTATTATTGATCCAAGTTTAAAACATAAAGGTATTGGCGCTTTTATTGTTCCCGCCAATTCTAAGGGATATTCCATCGGAAAGGTGGAAGACAAATTAGGAATTTGCGGATCTAGCACTACGCAAATAATTTTAGAAAATGTTGAACTGGACGAGTCAGCCCTTTTAGGAAAAGAAGGTGACGGATTTAAGATTGCCATGAATACACTTGATGGAGGACGAATTGGTATTGCCAGTCAAGCTGTGGGTATTGCCCGAGCATCGCTGGAAAATGCCGTCACGTACTCACTTGATAGACAAGCATTTGGAAAACCCATCGCCGAACTCGGAGCGATTCAACATCATTTGTCAGAAATGTCCGTGAGGGTTTCAGGATCTCGTTTGATGGTGCGAGCGGCAGCAATGAAAAAAGATCTTGGCGAAAATTTTTCAAAGGAAGCGGCTGAAGCCAAACTCTATGCAGCGGAAAGTGCCATGGATGTGACTGTACGCGGAATTCAAGTCCTGGGGGGCTACGGTTACACGAAAGAATATCCTCAGGAACGTCATTTCCGCGATGCTAAGATCACGGAAATATACGAAGGCACGAGCGAAATTCAACGGCTTGTAATTGCACGTGCGCTCACAAAGGAATAACTGTGAACAGGGAACGGGAGCCTGGAATTTAAGGTTATTGCTCCAATTTTTTGTTTACCGATTATATTTTTTAGTGAATTTGAGTTTCCGCAGAGGATTTTGTTCTACTTTTTTGACCTACTAGTTAAACAAATTTGACCTTTGGTATTTTTCAGGGATTTGCCCAAGCCAAAACGCTTTCCAATCGTCGTTCCACTTTGCTGTA
>Ga0247843_1008530_pt1 | contig 11893 bp, 7 predicted proteins | sample LaCruzMarch2017__FD_192420 | JGI IMG/M metagenome (GOLD analysis project Ga0247843, IMG submission 192420) | Freshwater microbial communities from meromictic Lake La Cruz, Castile-La Mancha, Spain - LaCruzMarch2017_8m | ecosystem: Environmental > Aquatic > Freshwater > Lake | place: Spain...
TGAGGTAAGCCCTACAGACTCCAGCACATGCTGGTACAATTCCGTATCTCTGGCAAGAATTCGTCAAACCAATACTTTTCGTAAGTATAGTAGAGTAGATTTAAGGAAGTAAAGAATACAGTTACAGCCCGTGACGTCACCAACAGAGGGGGGGTCCGGGGGGGGGCATCCCCCCCGGCATTCACACGTACCACCATCACCTCCAAAAGCCCGAGCGAAGCTGTTTTCATTGTGTTCTTACCTACGGGTTAGGAGACTCCTACATAGTCAATATTATATACTCTCACTTTCACGATGTTATGCTGTGACTCACATTATGCAACAAAGTCTACTCCTCTAGGTGGCAGTAGTCTCGTTCCTGTCTCCCCAGGAAGAAGGTATCACAAGTCCTTGATCTATGAGTACATTCGCAGCCTCTGCGGCTGATAATCCACTTACATCAACATCTACCACTGTTGTACGTGTAGATATATCTTTATCGTACGTCCGGTCATAGTAGTCAAGTATATGACGACATGCTACATCCCAATTGCCAGCTTCAATTGCCTCGAGTGCCAATGTTGTACGTTGAGGTCCTAATCGTTTACTTATCCTACGTGTTGCATCTGATAATAATTTGCCAACACTGGTAGTAGTAGTAGTAGTAGTAGTAGTATTAGTAGTAGTAGTAGTAGCATGCTCCCTCCCATTGATGTTGTAACCATCATCAGTATTATTATTGACATAAATTGATACAAGATATGATACACGTTCCTCAAATGTACGATGTATCGTCACCATGGGCGCATTCTTCATTCGATCCCATAATCCAGCTGGGATACGACATTGTCCGATCATGACATTTTCATTCTCCAACCATATTTGTTTCACGTTACTACTATTATTATTATTATTCAACAACATGGGTAATAATGTCGCGGCCAAATTATTTTCAAACTGTTCTACCGTCGGCTGTTGAATGTTGGTTAATCCGACACTTCCATAACTACTACCACGATGATTGGCCAATCCCTCTAGATCTACCACTGCCACACTCCTACTACCATCACCCTTCTTCTTCTTCTTATGAATATTGTTATTATTATCACGTAATGCAAGTAATATATCAGTCTTACCACATCCAGTTCGTCCACCTAATAAATGAAGTTGGGGCCATGTATATGTTGTTGTTGTTGTTGTTGTTGTTGTTGACGTCTGCTGCTGCTGCTGCTTACTATTATCATCATCATCATCATCATCGAACAAGTCAAGGATATGACGACGGTAACATTTATATCCCCCACCAAGTGTTCTTACATTGGGTATATGTAGTATTTCATGTGCCAACCAAGCCACACTGGCTGAACGCATCCCACCTCTATGACAGTATATATACATGGGTATATTTGGTTGTTGCTGTTGTTGGTGTTGTTGACTGAACGATAATAATTGAGATGCCAAAAGTGTCATACGTGGAGATACTAATTCCAATCCACGGCGTATGGCCACCTCCTGACCTCGTTGCTTGTACAGCGTGCCCACCACAACGCGCTCCTCGTTGGTAAATAAGGGTATATTAATTGCATTCGGGATATGTCCCCGTTCATATTCGGATGGCGTGCGTACATCGATGATAACCACGGGAAGGGGGATCGTGCCAGTATCAGCGTCAGAATCGGTAGTAGTAGAAGTAGCGGCATCATGTCCTCTTTCTGCGTATCCCGCCGTGACCGAGAGGAGGAAATCGCGAATGGATAAACTCGGCGCTGCCACGTTGTTGTCGTTCGCCCCTACATCGTCACTTTTTCCATTATTGTTAATGAGACACCGTCCGAATGCTTCAATCTTCGCCAATAAGTCAGATGAAAGAATTGGCAGTATCGTGTCTCGGTGATTGCCGTTGTCGAGGCTGGGACTGCTGCCGCTGCCGCCGCCACTCGCCGCTGCCGATCTGAAGAATTCGTCGTGTCGTTTGATCGATGTCGACGAGGCGTGGCGTACCCTCGACGTCGACGATGGGACGTATCTTCGTCGTTGTTGTTGCAACAACAACGACGCGGTATTTCCTCCCGCGACTAAACGAGGCGGAGGTCCGCCGCCGAGACCCCAAGCGCTGCTGATGAAGGAAAACGAAGAAGAAGAGTGCATGATGTTTCTTTTCCATAATAGAATGGCCGATCCGCACAACGATGCCATCCTTCTTCTCTTCATCATCCCACTCCTCGACTGCACAATCAATGTGTTTTGTGTTTTTGCGGTTAGGAATTTTCTCAAGTATTTTTATGTAGAAAGCATTCGCTTTTTAAATCTCTCCCGACATAAATAATATTTTGGCCTGCATAATATATATCTCTGCATCTGTCAAACGACAAGCTGAATCAGCCATCATGCCAGTTTTGAAGGTTTGGTGTACTACTAATAAGTAGTAATACCGTACTTATAAAGATAATGGAGTAGGTGGAGTGGAGTGGGGTACAATTGTATTGTATCATTATCAGAATGCATATTTTCTTACGCTACAGTATAATATCAAGTTTGTTTTTCCCTTCATTATATATCTACGACCATTCTTCAATCAAAATCCCTAAAGCTTGACGTATCATTGACAGACATCATTTTCTTTCGCCGCAACTGCTCGGGCGTTAGCATGTATTGTTGATTCCAAGCCATTGCTGCAAACAATGCCCCCACTAAACCAAAGTATCCTCCAGTAATTGCCATGCGTTGGGCACTAGTAATACGATAATAGTTCGGCGGGGCATGTCCGAGAGGATCATAAAATCGCATAAACGTTTCATACCCACCGCCCAATAGTATCAGGTAAAAGATGGGATTGTGTATCATGCCCTCGTATGCCATTAGTCCACCCATCCCAATCCCAACAACGCCCGCGTAGGGACTAATAGCACCGCAGATGCGTCCGCCATCCAACGACCCCAACGGTACGAGGTTGAACAAATTAATCATAAAACCAAAGTCGCTCAGTGCGTACAATAATTGACTATCCGTCATGTGCGCCGCGCACGCAAACCCCAATGCGCCCACGCCGCTCCCCAATACCGGTCCGCCGAATGCCACCAATGCCTCCTCGTACGCGTCCTTGGGACGTTCGCGCATGGCCACGGCGGCACCCATGAACGGGATGAATACCATCGGACTGAACGGTATGCCCAGCCGACGCATGACCAATGCGTGTCCGCTCTCGTGTATTAATATCAACGTCGTCATCCCGATGGCGTATGGGAAACCGTAAAAGGCGGTGTAGGCGCCGACGGTAAGGAGCATGGATCCCAAGCTGGCGAATTTGGTCAATTTTAACGCCCCCAATATATACTTTCCCTTCCCGAGCAGCAACATGCCCCCGGCGCCGACGGTGCCGAGTACGGATATTAGACGATTGCGCGGCGTATTCGGCGGTTGGGAGGAGGAGGAGTAGATTCGCACGGTCGTCGTTGATGTCGTTGATGTCGCTGCTGCTGCGACAAAGTGATTGTGCGTCATCGTCGTCATATTGGACGGCAGAAGAATACGTCTCCGTCCGAGGAGTAGAAGATCGTTCGACATCGAGCTACGAGACGCCGAAAACAACACCTTGGACAACCGAGCGGGAAGAATGGCATCTGATGTCAGCTGTAGCAGTCGTGCACTCTTGTTACTGTTACCACCGCCAAGGCTGCTGCAGCTAAATGTGAGACCGCCACCAAAGCGATGATGAAGCTGCCTACTGCTACTAGCACTAATAAACTTCGTCCTGACACTCATGGTCAAAGTTTGTAGTGGTCAAAGGATCTGTCCTGTTCGTATGTTTCAACTCAGATGAAAAATACAAATTAACAGTTTGTCTTTCTCTCTCTCGGTTTTGGCACAACGTCTGGACACAAAAGATGCAAACGGCGCTCCTCGCTGAACATGAATGAGGTTGGGTCGGTCGCACGACACGACACACGGCGTTTATTTATCCCACCAACAACAACAACAACACTTTGATGATATCTAGACAGCATCAGCGACGAAGCGACCACCAAGCCTTGATTCGACGAGAGATTTCAAAATTAAAATATAAAAGTGAAAGAGGTCGAGGTTCTGAACGAGAGGAATAATGGAGGTGGGTGCACACGTCTGGCTCCGATCGCCCCAATCACGATGGGGGTGGGTTCCGGCTCGTATTGTCGATCGCGAAGAAATCATCGATACCACTACTTCTGCATCTGCTGTTAGTTCTCTATCGTCGTCTTCGTCGTCGGCGCTGCCTGGAGGGCGGAACTTTGGTCCGTCGTTGATGACGAAGAAGAAGGGAAAGCAGATGGTCCGACTTACACTTCGTGATGATGTTGGTCGTACAGCGGGCGGTCTTCAATTCGATGACTCCTATAATAGCAAGCAACAGCAACAGCAGTCGTCACAGCGACAACAACAACAACAACATCAGGCATCGAAGAGTAATCATTATAACAATCACGAACTCGATTACTTTGCCGATGTCGAGGCATTTGAAACATCACTCCTTGTGGAGTTATCGGCATTGTCGAATGCCGATCATCCAGATGTTAAGTTACGCAATCTAACAAATTCGGATGAGAGTAGTGACTACGGAGGAGGAAATGGCGGTGGTGGTGCCAATCCGTCAAAGGCGCCAAGTGATCTACGTTCTCCTCGTGGCATGCGCAATCGGATGTCCTATTCCTTCGTTGAGAAAGAGAATGGAGGAGGTGATGATGATGATCATCGCAGTGGAATCGTCGTGGGTGGGGTGCATGATCTTATTGGCCTGACACATCTTCATGAACCGGCCATACTACATGCATTACGGCTACGGTATGATGCTGGGATTATTTACACATCTACCGGGCCAATACTAATTGCTATTAATCCATTCCAAAAAATGACAGAGCTGTATTCTACCGAGGTGATGGAATACTACCGCAAGCAGGGCGAGGGCTATGTTGGTAGTGGTAATGGTGGTGGACTAAGTGGTAATGCAACACCGTTCAAGCAGGGTGTCACTCCCTACAAACAGAATGGACGTGGTAGTAGGAACAACAATAATACTCATGGAACAGGAAATGATGCCCTTGTCAAGCTCCCACCCCATGCATACAAGACTGCCGATGATGCATATCGTGCCATGCGTCGTGGACTTGAAGATATTGTGCTCAAACGTGGAGGTACTGGAAGAGTCGGAGGGGCTGTTGCACCAGCGGATCAGTCAATCCTTGTGAGTGGTGAAAGTGGCGCAGGCAAGACAGTCACAACGAAGATTGTATTGAATTACTTTGCCATGCTTAGTGGTCAAGTCAATGCAAGTGAAAGGCTCGCAAGACAGCAGCGTAGCAATAGTCCAAAGAAGAGCAAGATTGGTTCACAACAACAGCAGCAGCAGCAAGAGGGGATATGTATTGAACAGCAAGTATTACAATCAAATCCAATTCTTGAGGCATTCGGGAATGCCAAGACATTGCGTAATGACAACTCGTCACGGTTTGGTAAGTATATTGATATACAATTCACATCGACCGGACAGCTGAGTGGTGCCAAGATTGAAACCTACCTACTTGAGAAAGTACGTTTGATCCACCCCTCGGCCGGGGAGCGAAATTATCACATCTTCTATCAATTCCTTGAGGCAGCGAGTGCACGTGAACGGTCGAAATTCTTACTGGATGGGTTGGACGTTGGGGACTTTAAGTTACTAAATGGGTCTGGATCGAGGGTACGAAGTGATGGTGTAGTCGATGGTGAGATGCATGCCGAAATGTTGGATGCCATGGTGAGTTAGTGTACAAGCTGATTTGCCTTCCTATGTAACCACTTTGCACTAATTTCAAGCTTGATCTGCACATCATCACACAATTCATCATACTAGGTGACCATCGGCTTCACACCCGAGACAATCACCTCCCTCCTCCGGCTCATCGCTGCTATATTGCATTGTGGTAACATCACCTTCACGGCTACACACCAGAGTGACCATGCTGGTATGTCCGATGCATGTGCCATGGACGACACACGCTCATCACGTGCAGCCGCTGCATTACTAGGAGTGAGTCCTGAGGATTTGGCTTATGCCTTAACATATCGTGCAATCCGTGCCGGGAATGAGGTCGTACACAGTCCACTCGATCAAATATCAAGTCAGAAGGCATGCGAGGCGCTCATGAAGGCAACGTATGGTGCTGCATTTGATTATATCGTAACCGAGGTCAATGCAAGTATATCGAATCAGCATGAGCAGCAACAACAGTCATCGCTGGGAGGACGAGGAGTTGGTGGTAGTAGTGTGAGCGCGAGTATTGGCGTACTCGACATCTTTGGGTTTGAAACCTTCGAGTGCAACTCCTTCGAACAGATATGTATCAACTACACCAACGAGGCACTGCAGCAGCAATTTAACAAGTATGTTTTCAAGCTCGAGCAGGATGAGTACGAACGTGAGGGTATATTGTGGAAGTTCATCTCCTTCCCCGACAATCAGGACGTGCTTGACCTAATCGATAAGAAGCATACTGGCATCCTTGCATTGCTTGATGAGCAGTGTATCGTACCCAAGTCCGATGATCATAAGTTCACAAGATACCTGTACGCCAGGTGTGACGAACACGCACGATTCGGTGCATCGAGTGCTCAGCGTGTCACTTATAAGTTCAGTATTGAGCATTACGCTGGTCCCGTGGAGTATTCGACTGACAATTGGTTAGAGAAGAATAAGGACCAGCTACCCGCGAGTAGTGCTCTGCTATTACAGTGCTCGAGCTTTGATTTACTAACACAGATACAAACATTCATCCGTTCCGAAGATCGGGATGGACGTGGGTCCGTCGCGACGAAGAGTGTTGGATCACAATTTTCAGCCCAACTTTCCCAGTTACGTTCACGAATTGATACGACAGCACCTCACTACATCCGTTGTCTCAAACCTAACGATGCGTCAGCACCTGATAATTTTGATCCACGGATGATCGTCGATCAGCTCCGATGTGGTGGTGTCCTCGAGGCTGTCCGTGTAAGTCGTGCTGGTTACCCCACACGATACCACCACGATGTATTCCGTGCTCGGTACTACATCCTTGGGGATACCGGAGATAAGAAACCGGTCAGTCCAATCAAGAAGTGGGGCCGTGGTGGTGCAACGACGATGATGAGTAAAGACGACTCGGAGGTGAAGCGTCTGATAAGCAAAATTGCTTTCGACATTTGGGAGGCTGATCATGAGGCTATGGTGGCGGCTATGGAGGTGATTGATACTCCGGTTGTGGTAAGTGGTTACTCTCAGTGAGAATTGGTATTCTTTATTTTGCCACGCGAAATGTCTGACATCATCTTTGTCCATATCATTTGTGTAGGATCGGTCAAGGAACTCAAATCAGAGCAGTGGCAACTACATTAATGGACACATGAACCTTGTAGCGGTATCCACCGTGGTCAGCCCTCCTGAACAACGGAAGAAGCGTGCTCTGGCCAAGAAACAACGTGAGATCACGTACACCACCAGTGGCATCGCACGTCCCGAGACTGCGGAAGAGTTTGCATCACTTGATTTCTCTAGCAGATGTGCCATTGCGGGCTTGCAGCTAGGGCGGACCAAGGTCTTCCTTCGACGTGAGGCATTTGACCGTATCGAGGCATTGCGGGCACAAAAGTTTGGCAAGAGTGCCACTGTCATTCAAAAACTCGTCCGTGGAGTCCAGGCCAGGGCGTATTACCAGTTCTACAGAGACGAAATGATCATGGCTGCCGTTACTATCCAGAGAGCGTACAGGACATACGTCGACAGGTTGTTCTACATGGAGATGAACAAGATCTTGATCCCTGCTGCAGTCACGATCCAAGCGATAGCACGTGGTGCCAACACTCGCACCTGGTACTTTTGTACTCTGTACTCCATTATGCGTCTCCAGGCCTTGGTGAGAGGCCATCAGGCACGAGGACAAGCCGCGCGGCTTGTCGAGGAGATTCATCAGCCAGTGGCATCTCCAGTCCATTCTATCTCTCGATCGTCGTTAAATCGTAACAATACTTTCGACGAATCGCATGATGATAAAAAGAAACAAATGATACCCGTCGAGAAGTGCCAGGCCATTGTGGAAGTGTCGAGTGAATGGGTTCAACTCCGTAATCTCGTTGCAAGTGAGAACTGGGCTGCCGTAGAAAGCACGTTAGATCAATATCCAGAGATGTCAGAAGAAGTTGACCCTAGCAATGGAGAGATGCTACTGCACATGATTTGTCGCCATCCGAAGGTTTGGACGTTGCTGGTGGATATGGTTCTAGTCCTCTATCCGAAGGCACTACTTCACAAGGATCATATCGGGGCGTTGCCCCTACATCATGCCGCTGCGCACGATAACGTTGCCGCGCTTGAAATCATCCATAGTGCCTACAAGGAGGGGGTGAACAATGTTGACACGAGTGGTCGCCAGCCTATCCATGTCGCAGCTGAATTTGACGCTGCCGAGGCTGTCAAGTTCTTACTTGCCAAGTCTCCCGAGGGTGCCTACACCATGGTCCATCGCCCAAGCAAGGAGAACGGGGGTGGGTTGCCGCTGCATGTTGCCTGTCGTCACCATTCCAACATGAGCATAATAACGAGTCTTCTGGCAGAGAATTTCTCGAGTGCCAAACGAACGGATGAGAATGGAGACTTGCCGATCCATCTCTTGCTACGGAATGGAGAGGCCGTGGAGCAAGTGACAGTGAAGACCATCCTTACGTGCTTTCCGTCGGCGATATCGCGAACAGATAAGAACGGGGATTTGCCATTGACTATTGCCATAAAGAGTTCATGTAATCCAAGCGTCGTTAATTTCCTCATGATTCAACACCCGGATGCTTGTAAGCAGAAGGATGGAAGTGGGCATAGTAATCTGCATTTGGCGTTCGAGCATGGAGCAGACGATAGGTCTATGCTTGGTTTGTTGAACCATGCTCCTGAACTCGCAACGCTTGTTGACAAGGAAACCGGATTACTACCTATTCAAGTCGCCACCGAGCATGAGCATTCTCACTTCATCGTTCATCACCTACTAAAGCAAGACCTTCCCATTGATATAAAGGAAAAAGTCAAGGCGTCGGTTCAAGCGCACAAATACTCTTGGAACCATATTGTATCCAACACCGAAGACGCGTATTACCCAGTCGTAAGCAAGATCCTACAGCAGTGCACCCAGCCACAGGTCCTCGCGTTAGCTCATGTCGAGGGTCCTGACGGACGCATCGCTCTCTCTACTGCAACACCCGTATGTAAGCATGAAATGCGGGTGATGCTCAGATTGTTCAACACGTTGGAGGTTGTCAACCAGCGTCCAGCCTTCTCCAACCCCGAGAGCGATACTCAAATCTTCTACGCGCTGCGGTACGATCCTCCGAAGCAAAATAATGGCCAATGGAGTCTAATTCACGAAGACAACAAGAAGGATGGTGATTATTTGGAAGAGTGGGATGATTCTTCCCACGTGTCTGGATTATCTCGCATAAGTGCTCGATCCAATCAATCACTATCAAGTCGGACGTCGCAAGTGAGCATTCAGGACAAGATGAAGCTGATAAAGAAGGAGAAAGGACAGCAAGTCATTGCCAAGCTCACAAGTCGTTCAGACGTTGTGGAGAGAGAGTTGAAAATTCGTAAGGATTATCAATTGTCTCGTCACTACGTCCCCGCTGTTATCAGTGTTCACCACACTGTGCAGCATGCGGCATATTCTGAAGCCATGGCTGAGCCTGGATACTGTATTACCATGGAGGGGGCCGATACGACGGCCGAGAACTTACTGTTGGACATGAGGAAGTATGGCAAATCCTTCTCTACGAAGATATTGAAGCGTATTGGAATCTCCTTACTACACATGCATGAACATGGTCTTGTCCATGGTGACTTTGGTACTCATAATGCCGGCAAGTTTGGCAATCGCTGGAAGCTACTGGGCGTCGGGGGAAGTAAGGCGATTGGATCGCCTACTGACCCAAAACGTGGCTTCTATCATCCCCCCGAGGCAGTTGTTGTTGATACCAAACGTGTACCCCTTGGTAAGAAGGAGACTGTGGCCAAGGTCATATCCATCCAAGCACGACCTACGCATGACATCTGGGCATTTGGAGTTGTCATGTATGAGGCCATCTGTGGGCAGCCTCTCTCACCGTATGCCTGTCGTGGCAAGCGTGCCATGAATGCCGTGGAGATGAGCAAGATTGGCAAGTGGGATCAAGCAAGTCTCGAGAGAGCTCTCAGGCATGTTGACCCGAAAGATCAGAATTCATTACAAATCCTAAGACGTCTTCTTCACCACAACCCCAATGAGAGGTACACTACGCTGAGATTAGCGCTGGAGCATCCATTCTTCAGTGGCGATGCGGACGACAGGGTATTAGTTAAGAGGGAAGTAAGTCAGGGGAATAATCCCATCTCTGCATTGGAAAGTCGTCCAGTTAGGAACGTGCCAAATAATAAGGTGGCAAAAAACTATAGGTCCCTTGATCTTGAAAATTCGAACAACGGAATTTCTCGGTCAAGGGAATCAATGTCTAGTGTATCCAAAAGGTTCTCGCAGATGATGAAGAAAAAATGAAGGGGAAAAACCTCGTCCTATGTTGTGTATTTTGTGGGAAGTCATGTTAATTATTCTCTATGTCAATTATAATTTCATTTAGACTTTGTTTTTACAACTGGCTTTTCGGCAGGAAATAATTTTTCAACTCCGGCCCCATAACAGGCACGATAACCAATGCACGACTTTGTGATATTGGAAATGGCACCAGAAGATACCCCAGCAGTAAATCCAGATGCCCCCGCAAATTCACATACGCGATCTCCAACACACGAACTTTCAAAATGTCCTGCCTTGCCCTTATTCGCAGCCACTCCGGAGCACGCACGTGTGCCATTACAACTATTGACGATCGTTGGTATCACTCCATTAAAACATGCTCCACGCCCATGACAGCTACCATCCATGCATATCTTGCCTGTGAAGGATTGACAGGGATTGGTGTAGTCACCATTGTAGGAGTATTTTCCTGGACCGACACAACATTTTCCATTACAAGCAACCGAGCATTTTGTTAGAGGAGTATCATCATCATTAACATAACCATTCACACAATCAATGTATCCCGATGTGCAGGATCTTGGCAATGCAGTTGGTCCCATTGAAGATTGTTTGTTTGTTGATGGTTTGTTTGTTGATGGTTTGGCTGTCGTTGGTTTGTTTGTTGATGGTTTCGTTGTTGATGGTCGGTTGATGATGGTTTCGTTGTTGACGGTCTCCTCCTTTCCTAGTTGGTCTAGTTTGTAGTGCGCGAGTAGTCATCACCTTTTCCTCCGTCTTCACATCATCAACAAGAACGGAAGCTCGACTTTTGGACGTGTTCCTCAACAAACCAACATCTGCATCATGCTCGAGACTCGGGGTAACATCAGTTGTTTCCTGTTCAGAGAGGAGGATAGTGGATGCCTACCGAAGAACGAAATATGAGTATGGGGGACAACAGACAACTCATGCACCGTTGCCATGCAATTTCTTACCGCTTCAACAATCCTCTTGCTTGAACCCCTCCCTACAGAATCAACCAGCAGGATTGCGAATGATAGCTGCGAGACGTGCATATCATCTACATATTGATATTGAACATACGAGCCTCATTCTGGCGCCGAATAGCAAAGTGATTCACCAAGGGAATGACGACAGGGGGTAAATGGCGCGCCTGACCCGCGATCGTCCACTCAAGACCTTCGCACTTCAAGTATTACAAAATGCTGACTCGACGAACATCCAAGAACTCTGTGATTGAGGTTTTGGCCTCTCATCTCAAACTCGTCATTAGACTAGACATGATATCGTACCCTTGATTGTGCGGTGGCACTAGACATGGTATTCCTGCCCAGCGCTTCCGAAGACGAGGATGGAGGATTATTTAGACGACG